>Ga0209474_10000390_pt1 | contig 49058 bp, 40 predicted proteins | sample GraSoiAngelo_145_FD_185902 | JGI IMG/M metagenome (GOLD analysis project Ga0209474, IMG submission 185902) | Grasslands soil microbial communities from the Angelo Coastal Reserve, California, USA - 14_1009_05_20cm (SPAdes) (version 2) | ecosystem: Environmental > Terrestrial > Soil > Grasslands...
GCGTCGGGGGGAGGCGACGGGCCTGCCGCCGAAGAGGAAGCGGCGCGGCGAGAGTTCCCGTCGCATCTCCTGGCGCGCGGCGCAATCTTCCGGCGCCGCCACCGCTTGTACGGATCGATGGTCCTGTACGGCGGCCGGATCGATCCGGGCAAAGGCTGCGAGGAGCTCATTCAGTACTTCAGCGAGTACGCGCGCGAGGGCGGCACGGCGACGCTCGCGCTGATGGGCGTGAAGCTGATGTCGCTGCCGGAGGAGCCGTTCATCCGCTTCGCGGGCCTGCTCTCGGAGCACGAGCGCCTGCAGGCGCTCGAGGCCGCGACCGTCGTCGTCTGCCCGTCGCCGTACGAGAGCTTGTCGCTGCTCGCGCTCGAAGCGCTCTCGGTGGGGACGCCGATCCTCGTCAACGCGCGATCGTCGGTGCTCGTCGAGCACGCGAAGCGGAGCAACGGCGGACTGTGGTACGCGGACCGCGACGAGTTCGTGGAGGCGCTGAAGCTGCTCGTCGGCGACGAGCCGCTGCGGCGCGCGCTCGGCCGCAACGGCCGCGAGTACGTGCGGCGCGGCTACCGGTGGGACGTCGTGCTGGGCAAGTACGAGCGGCTCTTCGCGAAGATCCGCAACGCGCGGTGACGCTGAACGCTGAGCGCGTTATTTCTCTTCGAAGATCGGCGCGATCGGTCCTGCGTGCGCGGGCGCGGCCTCCGCGGGATGTGCGGCGGGCACGCCGGGCACGGCCGCCGGCTCGGCGCCGTTGCCGTTCGGCGCGCGCTTGCGCCGGGGGCGGATCTCGTACCGCTTGATCATCTCGTTCAGCGTCGTCGGCTTGATGTGCAGGAGCTCCGCGGCGCGCTTCTGCACGCCGCCGGCCGCCTCGAGCGTCGATTCGATCAGCTTCTTCTCGAAGTCGGTGATCACTTCCTTGAAGGAGATCCCCTCCGGCGGCACGACGAACTGCGGCATCTGGAAGTTCGGCGCCTTGCGCACATGGTCCGGAATCAGCTCGATGCCGATTCGCGGGCCGGAAGTGAGGACGACGGCGCGCTCGATGACGTTCTCGAGCTCGCGCACGTTGCCCGGCCAGTCGTACTCGGTGAGCAGGTCGAGCGCCTCTGGCGCCACCTCGAGATCGCGCTTGCGATTCTCCTCGCCGTACTTCTCGAGGAAATGGTGCACGAGCAAAGGGATGTCGTCCTTGCGGTCGCGCAGCGGCGGCAGCTGAATCGAGATCACGTGCAGGCGGTAAAAGAGATCCTCGCGGAAGCGCCCCTCCTCCATCATCTGCCGGAGATCGACGTTGGTCGCGGCGATGATCCGGACGTCGACCTTGATCGTCTCCATGCCCCCGAGCCGCATGAAGTCGCGCTCCTGGATCACGCGCAGCAGCTTGGCCTGCGTCTCGAGCGGCACGTTGCCGATCTCGTCGAAGAAGATGCTCCCCTTGTCGGCGAGGTCGAACATCCCCTTCTTCGGGTAGACCGCGCCGGTGAAGGCGCCCTTCACGTGGCCGAAGAGCGTCGACTCGAGGAGATCCGGCGGCAGGTTGCCGGAGTTGACGGTGACGAACGAGCGATCGGACCGCGACGAGTTCGCGTGGATCGCGCGCGCGACGAGCTCCTTGCCCGTGCCGCTCTCGCCCTGAATGAGAATCGTCGACCGGCTCGGCGCGGCCTGGATGATCAGATCGAACACCTGCCGCATGCGCGGGCTGCGGCCGATGATGTTCGCGAACTTGTGGTACCGCTCCTGGATGTTCTGCCGGAGATTGCGGTTCTCGTTGACGAGCCGCCGCCGCTCCATCGCGTTGCGGACGACGACAACCACTTCGTCGTTCTTGAACGGCTTGGTGATGTAGTCGAACGCGCCGGCCTTCATCGCCGAAATCGCGCTCTCGACCGACGCGTATGCCGTGATGATGATCACGGCAAGGTCCTCGTCGATCCGCTTCAGCTCGTCGAGCGTCGCGATCCCGTCCAGGCCCGGCATCATGATGTCGACGATCGCGGCATCGAACGGCAGCGCGCGCGCCATCTCGAGCCCCTCCACCCCGGAGGAGGCGAGGCGGACGTCGTATCCCTCACGCGTGAGCAGCGTCTCGAGGATCTCGCGCATGATCTCCTCGTCGTCGACGACGAGGATCGTGCCGTGACGTGAAGTGGCCATGGTGTTCATGAGCGCCGGCTATCGCCGGGCGCTGCGTGCCTCCGACGCCGCCGGCGCGCCCGGGAGCGCCAGCGTGAAGCGGGTCCCCTGACCCACCGCGCTGTCGCAGTGGATCGTTCCGTCGTGCTCGCGCACGATGCCGTAGGTGATCGACAACCCCAGGCCCGTGCCGCGGCCGATCGATTTCGTGGTGAAGAACGGATCGTAGATCCGCGCGAGCTGCTCGGGCGGAATCCCCGAGCCCGTGTCGGCGATTTCGGCGACCACCTGACCGCCGGAGACGCGCGTCGCGACCTGCAGCCAGCCGCCGCGCGGCATCGCGTCGCGCGCGTTGAGGAACAGGTTGAGGAACACCTGCTGCAGCTGGTGCTCGATGCCGACCACAGCCGCCGGCTCCTGCGAGAGCTCGCGGCGCACCTTGATCTTCCCGACCTCGAACTGGTGCTCGAGCAGCGAGAAGACGTCGGTGATGACGGCGTTGAGGTCCACGTCGATCCGCTCGTTGGAGGACGTCCCCGGCCGCGAGAGGTTCAACAGCCCGTTGACGATCTTCGCGGCGCGGAACGTCTGCCGCTCGATCTTCTCCAGCAGCACCGTCTTCGGATCCGCGGGATCGGCGCCCTCGAGCAGCATCTGCGTGAAGCTCGAGATGCCGGTGAGCGGCGTGTTGACCTCGTGCGCGACGCCGGCGGCGAGCAGGCCGATCGACGCCATCTTCTCGGAGATCTGCAGCTGCTCCTCGAGGCGCACGCGGTCGGTGGTGTCCTCGATCAGCAGCAGCGTGCCGACGACCTCGTCGTCGCCCGACGCGTTCTGCAGCGGCACCTCGGTGGCGTTCACGAGCAGCCGCTGCGGCGCGGCCTCGCGCGACGCCAGCGGCACGCGATACAACGTCGCGCCGTAGGGATGCTCGGAGCGCGCCGCCCGCAGCGCGTCGACGAACGGCGCGTCGAAGATCTCGCCGAGCGCGCGGCCGATGGCCGCGTCGCGCGCGACGCCGTAGAAGCCCTCGAGCGCGCGGTTCCACCGTACGATCCGCTCGTCGCCGTCGAACACCACCAGGCCGTCGTCGAGCGACTCGAGGATGTTCTCGTTGAACTCGCGCATGCGGCCGATTTCCTCGGCCTTCAGCCGCAGCTGGCGGTAGAGCCGCCCGTTTTCGATCGCCGTTGCGACCTGGCCGGCGACCGCCGTCAGCAGCCCGAGATCCTCGCTGTTGAACGGCTCGTCGGTCTCCTTGCGGCCGAGCGCGAGCACCGCGATCGTGCGGCCCTCGAAGACGCACGGCACGAAGTAGAACGTGCCGGCGTCGCGCCAGAACTCCACTTCCTCGGCGACGAAGCGCGCGGCCGCGATCGGATCGTCGAGCGCGACGGTGTGCCCCGCGTCGAGGCGCGCCATCATCGACGTGGCGCGCGGCAGCCGCGGCACCGGCTGCGTGAAACCGTAGTCGCCGATCGACGCGAAGTCGCCGGAGCGCTCGTCGGCGAGCATCAGCGCCATGCGATCGACGACCAGCGTCTCGACGATGCGCGCGACGAGCCGCTGGCTCAGGCGGACGACGTCGAGGTCGCTGTTCAAGTCGCGCGCGAAGGCGACGAGCGCGCGGCGATAGTCGTAGCGGTCGCGGTAGAAGACGCGATCGAGCGCGTTCTGCATCGCGTCCTTCACGGGCCGCGCGAGCAGCACGACGACGAGCGTCGCGAGCGCCGCGATGATCCAGTTGTGATCGTCGGCGTCGTTCGCGATGACGAAGCCGGTCACCTTCCGGATGGCGGCGTAGAGCGCGACCGCCGCCGCGCCGAACGCCGTATACGCGAGGCCGCGCTTGATGATCACTTCGACGTCGCGCAGGCGATACCGCACGATGGCCGACGCGAAGGTGAGCGGGACGAGGCCGAGCGGCACCGCCGTCAGCTGCAGCGCGAGCGGCGGATCGACGCCGAGCGCCCACGGCAGCGCGTAGCCGAACGCAAACGGGCCGACGCCGAGCGCCGTGCCCCACGCGATCCACCGCAGTTGACGCCGCGCGGTCACCGACGAGATCTCCCGGAACCCGCGGACGACGACCGCGAGCGCCGCGACGGCGCAGACGAACAGGTAGACGGGCTCGGCGCGGTCGATCCATTCCAGCGCGCCCGACAGCGCCGGCCCCGACACGCCCCCGTTCGACGCGCGCGCGATCGTGATCACGCGCGCCGCCGCGAGCGAGAGCGCCGGCGCGTACATCGCGGGCACGAGCCACGCGGGGCGCTCCGCGTTCACCGTTCTGCGCTCTGCGTTTCTGTTCTCGTTCGGGTTCTGGTTCGGGCGCTCCGGGAACACGAGCGTGAAGTGCAGCAGGAGCGGCGGCAGCAGCGCGAACGCGATCGCGTCGCCCCAGTAGAACACCCAGTCCAATCGATCGAACGGGCCGTTGAAGGTGAAGGTGAAGACGCCGAAGAACGCGACGCACAGCCAGAAGAAATGCAGCGTCGCCTGATCGCGCGGGCGGCGGAGGCGGACCGACGCGCCGACGAGGAGCGTGAAGAGGCCCACCGCGGCGAGCGCGAAATAGAGCGATGTTCCGCGCGGCGCCGGCACGAGCGTCACCGCGAGCGCCTGGCGCGTGCCGAGCCGCAGCAGCGTGTAGACGAGACGCTCCCCCGCGCGGCTGCGATGTTGAACGTCGACGACGTCGGCCGCCGTCGAAATCGGCTGGCCGTTGACGGCGAGCAGGACGTCGCCGCGCTCGATTCCGGCGGACGCGGCCGTCGATCGCGGCACCACTTCAGCCGCGACGACGCCTTCCGGCCGCGCGGTCCAGAGGACGCCGTCCTCCACGTCGTGCCACCGGGAATAGGTCGCGACGTTGGCGATCCCCAGGACGACGAGCACCGCCACGACGACGACGGCGAACGCGGAGCGGCCCCACGCGAGCCAGCGGGCTTCGTTCGTGTCGGGGCGCGAAAGCGGGGCGTCGATCATGGGCGGCGGCTGACCATCGAGCGGTTCACCGACACGAAGCCGGCCGTCGAGGTAGCAAACGTCATACCCTGGTTGGCGAACCTGTCCCATGATCTAAGTCACTGAAACGACTGACGTTACGTATCTGGCGCGCAACGCAGGACACGAGGCGCTCCGAAAATCGGGAGCGATTCGTACAATATTATGGATCCGGATCGGGCGGCGAGCCGTTTAGAACTTGAGAGTCAGGCCGCCGACGATCCGCTTCGGCGGGCGAAGGACGAGCAGCTCGTCGTAGATCGACTGGTCGGCCGCGGCTTCGCGGAAGAAATTGCGCACCGCTACGAGCATCTCCCACTTCGCGCTGCTGAAGTCCAGGAACGGCAGCGACTGCCGCACCTGCACGTCGAAGCGAGCGTCGAGCGACGGCGTCTGCGATCCGGCCGCGGCCGCCGCGTGCGCGAAGGCGCTGCTCACCTTGTAGAGCACGACGACGCGCGTCGCCGTCTCGGGGACGTCGGTTTCGATGGACGTGGCCACGTCGTGAATGCGCTCGCTGCCGGGGCGGACGGCCGACGGCGCGAACACGAGCAGGTAGGCGAGGTTGTCGCCGTTCGGCGGGCTGAGGCGCGCGTGCGTGAGCGAGTACTCGACGCTCGCGTGCACGCGGCTCGCCACCGCCGCGCGCACACCGGCGCTCACGCCGGACGCGTCGACGTCGCCGACGTTGGTCAGGAAATAATGCCCGACCGCCGCCGGCATGCCCGCCATGTTGATCCCGAAGAGCGTCGCGATCTGATCGGCGACGTGCTGACGGAAGGCGCGCACTGACACAGTGGCCGCCGCGATGTCGCGCTCGACGTCCACTTCCACGTGGTTCGTCCGCTCCGCCTCGAACGGCCGCCCCGCGATGAGCGACGAGAACGTCCGCTGCGGCGGGAGCCAGACGCCGCCGTCCATCTGCGGCATGAATTCCTCGGCGCCCGGCGCCGTCGCCCGGCTCGAGACCTGCGTGCTGACGCGCAAGTGATCCGCTGGCGACACGGTCACGGCGATGCGCGGGCTCAGGAGGCTGGCGCCCTCGAGGTAGTCGTAGCGCGCGTAGCGGCCGCCGTAGGTGAGCGTGACGGCCGGCGCGATCGAGAATGTGTCGAACGCGTAGATCGTGCCCGCGTTGCGGGCGCCGTCGGTGACGTCGCGGAGCGCCGCGAAGTTGCCACCCTCGTAGCGCTGCGTGCTGTAAGAGAGGCCGATGTCGTAGCGGTGGCGCGCGGGCGCGCGCGTCGTGTACTCGCCCGCGACGATCCACGACGCCAGGTCCCCCTGGGTGAGCGCGGCGCGCGCCGTCCAGTCGGCGTGCTCGCCGACGGGCGCGCCGAGCGCGAGATACGCGGTGTTGTGCGAGAAATTGTCGCCGCTGAACAACTGCTGCGGCGAATCGAAGCTGCCCGTCGTCAGCAGGTTCACCTGGCCGAAGAACGGCGTGGCCGCGAAGAAGTTCGACGCGAGGCGCGCCGACGACTCCGACGCGCGGCCGAACAGGCTCGCAGTGCCGGCCGCCGACGGTCGATCGCCATCGTCATGCAGCGCGTCGAGCGGCACGGTCGCGTCCTTCAGCACGCCCCGCCGCGCATGGCGGAGCCGCCACGCGAGCTCGCTGTGATCGTCGTCCGAGGTTGACGCCGCAGGCGCTGGTGAGGCCGCCGGCTCCGACGCGTCGCCCGCGCCGATGCCCGCTGCCAGCACCGGAAAGTCGGACGCCGCAGCGCTCGCCCGCCGCATCGCGATCGACGACGACGATCGGCCGCTCGGGTGGACGTCGACGACCTGACCGCGCGATGCGACGAACCCGGACAGATGTGCGCGCAGCAGATACGGGCCGGGCGACAGCGTGCGGAGCTCGAAGCGTCCGACGCGATCGCTGACGGCAAACGCCGGCGTCGGGCCGAGCGCCGAGATCGTCGCGCCCGAAATTGGCGAGCCGTGCTCGTCCTGCACCGTCCCCTGGATCGATCCGGCTGCCACCGACGCGATGTGCGCGACCGGCCGGACATCCGGGGTCGACTGCGCGACGCCGATCGATGCGAGACAGAGAAGCCCCAGACTGCCGACGACCGCCGACGCCGTCATTCTGGATGCTGCTCTCATCTGGACTCCGCGCGAGCGCGACGTCTACGAGGGTGTAACGGTGAAGTTAAATTCCCGCGTCAACGTCTTGTTCGCAATCTTGTCGGTCACCTTGATCTCGAGCCGGTAGTCGCCTTCCGGGAACGAGGCCAGCGGCACCGCCTGCCCGCTCTGCAGCTGATGGCCCGCCGCGAGATCGAATTGCGGCGGCAGCGTCTGCGCGTTCAGGTTCTGCGGGTTCGTCTTGTTGAAGAACTTTTCCGGCTGCCCCGCCTGCTTCTGGTAGAAGTTGTACTCGACGGTGACGTCCGGCTTGTTCGCCGCGTCGACTTTCGGGTTGTAGATCAACATGAAGGTCGAAAGCTCGGACTTCTTGGAGAATTTTGTGTCGAACGTGGGCAGGATCTCCATCTGTCCAAGGGCATAGGGCCGGTCGGCCTGCTGCTGCGGCGTGAGCGGCGTCGGCAGCGGGTCGATCCGCTGGGCGACGATCACGGAACTGGTCGCGAGATCGCCGTTCCAGAAGTCCGGCACCGTGACGCTCTGCTTCAGGAGCGACGTCTTCGGCGGCGGCGCGTTCTTCGGCGGCTTTTCCGGCGTCGGCTCTTTCGCGACCAGATACACGTCGTAGCTGCCGGCCGGAACGGTGAAGGAGCGCGAGATCTTCAACGGGGTCTGACCCGGCGTCACGGGAACGAAGGCAATGTCCTCGTACGCGTAGTCGGTCTTCTTGTTTTTGTCGTCCTTCTTCTTGTCGTCTTTCTTGCCGGCGGCGTCGGGCGCGGCCTCGGCCGCGGCGGGGCTCTTGGAGATGACGCGCCAGTAGAACGCGACTTTGTCGCCGGCCACCTTCGACGGATCGATCGACACGGTGAACGGGACGTACTCCTTGTTGCCCTGCGCCTTCAGCACGTCCTCGCGCAGCCACCCGATCGAGAGATCGTTTGGTGCGGGCTGTCCGGCCGCCGCATCGTCGACGATTTTGACGATGCTCTGGATCTCCTTCTTCTGCGCGTCGTCCCGTTTCTTGTCGTCCTTGTTCTGCGCGAGGACGCCGACGACCGAAGACGCCAGAAGGACTGCCGCGCAAAGCGCGAACATGCCACGCCGCTGTCTCATAAAGCCATGTCTCCCAATGGAGGCCACAGGTGAACAGCCCATGATAGGCGGCGCTTCGCGGGCAAGTCAAACCCTTCTGCCTTCAGCACTTCAGACGGCTGTGCACGGTTTGACGCTGTGCTATCATCCGGTTCTTTTGCCCTGAAATGAAGCTCATCGACGTCTCGGTGCCGCTCGAGCCTTCGCTGGCATCGTATCCGGGCAACGTGCCCTTCACTCTCGAGGCGAACAAGCGCCTCGCGCGCGGCGACAGTTCGAACGTATCCGCGCTGCACATGAGCGCTCACAGCGGCACGCACGTGGACGCGCCGCGCCATTTCTTCGACGAAGGGCTGAGCACCGAGGCGCTGCCGCTCGAGATGCTGATCGGGCGCACGCGCGTCATCGAGCTGCGGACGCGCGGCGGCATCACCGCCGACGATCTGCGGACGCTGGATCTCGCCGAGGACGTGCGGGTGCTGATCAAGACGACGAACTCGCGCCTGTGGGGCGATTCGACGTTTCACACCGACTACGTCGGCATCACCGAATCGGCGGCGCGCTATCTCGTCGAGCACGGCATCAAGGTCGTCGGCGTCGACTACCTGTCGGTGGAAGTGTTCAAGACGCCCGGCGCGCCGGCGCACCACGTGCTGCTCGGCGGCGGCACGATCGTGATCGAAGGGCTCAACCTGCGAGACGTCGATCCCGGCGTCTACGAGATGTACTGCCTGCCGCTGCGCATCGTCGGATCCGACGGCGCGCCCGCCCGCGTCGTGCTGCGCAGGAGCTGATCGGCCGATGGCGGCGCTGCTCGACGACACGCTCGTGATCGTGCTCGCCGGCGGCGCAGGCGAGCGGCTCTACCCGCTGACCAAGGAGCGCGCGAAGCCGGCCGTCTATTTCGGCGGTCCGTACCGCATCATCGACTTCGCGCTGAGCAACAGCATCAACTCCGGGCTGCGGCGGATCTTCATCGCGACGCAGTACAAGTCGCTCTCGCTCAACCGCCACATCCGCATGGGCTGGAGCATCGTCTCGGAGGAGCTCGGCGAGTTCGTCGAGATCCTGCCGCCGCAGAAGCGCGTGAGCGAGCACTGGTATCAGGGCACGGCCGACGCGGTCTACCAGAACCTCTACTCGATCATGCGCGAGAACCCGCGGTACCTCGTCGTGCTGTCGGGCGACCACGTGTACAAGATGGACTACTCGCGCATGCTGCGGTTCCATCAGGAAAAGGGCGCGGCGGTGACGCTCGCGACGATCGAGATCCCGATCGCCGACGCGAACCGCTTCGGCGTCATCGCGGTGGACGAGGCCGAGCGCGTCACCGGCTTCCAGGAGAAGCCGAAGCAGCCGACGTCGATCCCCGGATCGCCGGATCTCGCGCTCGCGTCGATGGGCGTCTACATCTTCGACACCGACGTCCTCGTGCGCGCGCTCGAGGCCGACGCGACGCAGCCGACCAATCACGACTTCGGCAAGGACATCATCCCGGCGCTGCTGCACCACGCGCCGGTCTACTCGTACCGCTTTTACGACGAGAACAAGAAGGCCGCGAAGTACTGGCGCGACATCGGCACGCTCGACGCGTACTTCGAGGCGAACATGGACTTGTGCCAGGTGAACCCGGAGTTCAACCTGTACGATCCCGAGTGGCCGCTGCGGACGTATCAGCCGCAGGCGCCGCCGGCGAAGTTCGTGTTCGCGGAGCACGGCGTGCGATGCGGCCAGGCGCTCGATTCGGTGATCTCGCCGGGCTGCATCGTGTCGGGCAGCACCATCTCGGGCAGCGTCCTCTGCCCGAACGTGCGCGTCCACAGCTTCTGCACGATTCAGGAGTGCATCCTGATGCCGGGCGTGCGCGTGGGGCGGCACGCGCGGATCCGCCGTGCGATCATCGATCGCGACGTGCTCATCCCGCGCGGCGCGCTCATCGGGTACAACCTGGCCGAGGATCGCCGCCGCCACACGGTGACCGACTGCGGCGTCGTCGTCGTGACGATCGACGACGAGCCGCTGATCGGGCCGCTCACCGACGAGGCGTTGCGGTTCGAGGCTGAGGCCGATCGGCGCGGTGGAGGCGGCTAGCGCCGCGATCGGCGCGCCTCGGAGACAAGGACACAGAGGGGAACAGAGGACACAGAGGACGGACACAGAGGCGAATGTGAAGATCGCGAAGGTACACGCCCGGGAGATCCTGGATTCGCGCGGCAATCCGACGGTGGAAGTGGACGTGACGCTCGGCGACGGCGCGGCCGGGCGGGCGGCGGTGCCGTCCGGCGCGTCGACGGGCGAGCGCGAGGCGCTCGAGCTGCGCGACGGTGACAAGGCGCGCTACGGCGGGAAGGGCGTTCGCAAAGCGGTCGCGAACGTGAACGGCGAGATCGCGAAAGCGATCGCCGGCGGCGACTTCGATCAGCGCACGCTCGATCGCGGGCTGATCGCGCTCGACGGCACGGCGACCAAGAGCCGCCTGGGGGCCAACGCGCTGCTCGGCGTCTCGATGGCCGCTGCGCGCGCGGAGGCGGCGTCGAAAGGCGTCCCGCTCTATCGGCACGTCGGCGCGCTCTACGGCACCGATCAGTTCACGCTGCCGGCGCCGATGATGAACATCCTGAACGGCGGCGCGCACGCCGATTCGAGCGTCGACTTCCAGGAGTTCATGGTGATGCCGCTCAACGCGCCGTCGTTCGGCGAGGCGCTGCGGTGGGGCGCGGAGATCTTCCACGCGCTGCGCGGCATCCTGAACGCGCGCGGCCAGTCGACCGGCGTCGGCGACGAAGGCGGCTTCGCGCCCAACCTGAAATCGAATCGCGAGGCCGTCGAGGTCGTCCTCGAAGCGATCAGCAAGGCGGGCCTCGCCGCCGGCGGCGACGTCTCGATTGCGCTCGACGTCGCGTCGAGCGAGCTGTGGTCGAACGGGAAGTACGTCTTCAAGAAGTCGGGCGAGGCGGAGCGCACGTCCGATCTGATGATTCGCCTGTACGAAGACTGGATCCGCCAGTACCCGATCGTGTCGATCGAGGACGGCCTCGCCGAAGGCGACTGGGACGGCTGGCGCGCGCTCACCTCCGCGCTCGGCGACCGCGTGCAGCTGGTCGGCGACGACGTGTTCGTGACCAATCCGGACATTCTCAGAAAAGGCATCGCCGACCGCGTCGGCAACGCGCTGCTCGTGAAGCTGAATCAAATCGGAACCGTCACCGAAACGCTCGATGCCGTGCGCATGGCTGCCGACGCGCACTACGCGACGATCATCTCGCACCGCTCCGGCGAAACCGAGGACACGACGATCGCCGATCTCGCCGTCGGCACGGCCGCCGGCCAGATCAAAACCGGATCCGCGAGCCGCACCGATCGCATGTGCAAATACAACCAGCTCCTCCGCATCGAAGAGGAGCTCGGCGTGGCGGCGCGCTTCGCCGGCCGCGCCGCGATCCGCGCATAATCATTCGACGGCATGCATACAGTCGTTCTGCTCCGCCACGGCGAGAGCACCTGGAACAGGGAGAACCGGTTCACGGGGTGGACCGACGTCGATCTGTCCGAGCGCGGCCGCGAGGAAGCCGCCGAGGCCGGCCGATTGCTGAAAGAGGGCGGCTACACGTTCGACATCGCGTACACGTCGGTTCTCACGCGGGCGATCCGCACGCTGTGGATCGCGCAGGACGCCCTCGATCTGATCTGGATTCCCGTCGTGAAGAGCTGGCGGCTCAACGAGCGCCACTACGGCGCGCTGCAGGGGCTGAACAAGGCGGAGACCGCCGCGAAGCACGGCGAGGCGCAGACGAAAATCTGGCGGCGGAGCTACGACATCCCGCCGCCGCCGCTCGCGCCCGACGATCCGCGGTATCCGTCGCACGACCCGCGCTACCGGAATCTCGCGCCGAGCGAGCTGCCGCTGACCGAATCGCTGAAGGACACGGTCGCGCGCTTTCTGCCCTACTGGCACGACACGATCGCGCCCGCGATTGCCGGCGGCGCGCGCGTGCTGATCGCCGCCCACGGCAACAGCCTGCGTGCGCTGGTGAAGGACCTCGATCGGGTCGACGATCAGGCGATTGTGGAGCTGAACATCCCCACCGGCATCCCGCTCGTCTACGAGCTGTCGGACGACCTGAAGCCGCTGCGGCACTATTACCTGGGCGATCCGGCGGCGGCGGCCGCGGCTGCCGCGCGGGTCGCGGCGCAGACGGCACAAAAAAAGGCCGGCGCGCCGTAGCGCGCCGGCCTCGATTTCGATCCTGCGGGGTTTCTCTACTCGACCGGTTCGGTCGTCTCGTCCGCGGCGATGCGGAGCGAGCGGAGGAAGCGGCGATCGTTGGCGGTGACCTCGAAGGTCCGGCGCGGTTGCACGACGCGCGCGGGAGCGGCCACTTTGGTGAGCGCGGCGGTCTGCGCGCGGCTGACGAACCCGACGACCGCTTCGAGCGTCACCTTCATCTCGAAGCCGGCGGCGCGCGCCTTCTCGCGGCAGGCCTCCACCTGAGAGTTTTCGGCGACCGCGGCGGCGATCGCGTCGGCCAGTTCTCGTGCGAACCGGTTCACGACGTCGTCCATCTGTGGTTCCTCCTACGCCGCCGGGCCGGGATCCGGGGCGCCGTTCCCTTCTGACGCTGCCTACACCAAGCCGACGAATGGGACCTGGCGCCTCACTGTCGAGTTCCTGAAAATGAAATTGTCGGTCACTTGAGTTTACGGCCCAGTACGCGTTCTGTCAAGCACTTACGGGGGTACAATCACCCCGTGCCCCAGGCCGCCCGGACCCCCGATGACCTCGCCGGCTGGAACCCGGCCGCCGACCTCGGCTACCCCGCCGAGTTCCCCTTCACGCGCGGCATCCAGCCGACGATGTACCGCGGGCGGCTGTGGTCGATGCGCCAATACGCCGGCTTCGCCACGGCCGCGGACTCGAACCGCCGGTATCGCTATCTCCTCGCGCACGGCGTCAGCGGCCTGAGCGTCGCCTTCGATCTGCCGACGCAAATGGGCTACGACTCCGATCACGTGCTGGCCGCTGGCGAGGTGGGCCGCGTCGGCGTCGCGATCGACACCATCGAGGACATGGCAGCGCTGTTCGACGAGATCCCGCTCGATCGCGTCTCGACGTCGATGACGATCAACGCGACGGCGATCATCCTGCTCGCGCTCTACGTGGCGGTCGCGAAGCGCCAGGGCGTGCCGCTGCGCGCGCTCTCGGGCACCGTGCAGAACGACATCCTGAAGGAGTACGTCGCGCGCGGCACCTACATCTATCCGCCGCGGCCGTCGCTCCGCATCGTCACCGACATCTTCGCGTTCTGCGAGCGCGAGCTTCCGAACTGGAACACGATTTCGATCAGCGGGTATCACATCCGCGAGGCGGGATCGACGGCGGTGCAGGAGGTGGCGTTCACCTTCGCGAACGCCGTCGCGTACGTGCAGGCGGCGGTCGACGCGGGCCTCGACGCGAACCGCGTCGGCCAGCGGCTCTCGTTCTTCTTCAACGCGCACAACGATTTTCTCGAGGAGATCGCGAAGTTCCGCGCCGCGCGCCGGCTGTGGGCGCGCATCATGCGCGACCGCTTCGGCGCGGCGCACCCGCGCGCGCAGCAGCTGCGCTTCCACACGCAGACGGCGGGCAGCACCCTGACGGCGCAGCAGGCCGACAACAACATCGTCCGCGTCGCGCTGCAGGCGCTGGCAGCGGTGCTCGGCGGGACGCAGTCGCTGCACTGCAACGGCCGCGACGAAGCGCTTGCGCTGCCGACCGAGGAATCGGCGCGAATCGCGCTCCGCACCCAGCAGATCATCGCCGCCGAGAGCGGCGTCGCGAACACGGTCGATCCCGTCGCCGGCTCGTACGCGATCGAGAAGCTGACGAACGACATCGAGCGCGGCGCCGCCGAGATTCTCGAGCGCATCGATCGCGCGGGCGGCACGCTCGCGGCGATCGAAGCGGGGCTGATCCAGCGCGAGATCCAGGAGTCGGCGTACCGCGCGCAGATCGCGATCGACTCGGGCGCCGCGATCGTCGTCGGCGTCAACCGGTTCGCGGCCGACGGCGGCCGCTCGGATGGGGCGGCCGTCCCGCTGTTCGCGATCGATCCGGACGTCGAGCGGCAGCAGGTCGAACGCGTGCGCGCCGTGCGCGCGCGCCGCGACGCGAACGCCGCGCGCGCGGCGATGGCGGCGGTTTCCGATGCGGCGCGCGGCGGCGCCAACCTCGTGCCGCCAATCGTCGCCGCGGTGGAAGCGCACGCGACCGTCGGCGAGATCGCCGACGCCATGCGCGCCGTGTTCGGCGAGTTCGAGGAGACGTCGGCGCCGTGACGCCCGAGCCGCTGCTGCGCGTCGATCGGCTGACGACCGTCTTCGACACCGCGCGCGGCGCGCTGCCGGCCGTGGACGCCGTGTCGTTCGAGATTCGCGCGGGCGAGACGCTCGGCCTCGTCGGCGAGTCGGGCAGCGGCAAGTCCGTGACGGCGCTCTCGATCATGCGCCTGGTGCAGCCGCCGGGGCGCATCGCGACCGGCCGCGTGATCTTCAAGGGGCGCGATCTGCTGACGCTCGGCGAGCGCGAGATGCAGCGCGTGCGCGGCGCGGAGATCTCGCTGATCTTCCAGGAGCCGATGACGGCGCTGAACCCGGTCTTCCGCATCGGCGATCAGATTGCGGAAACGCTCGTCGTGCATGGCCGCGCCACGAAGCGCGACGCGCGCGCGAAGGCGATCGATCTGCTGCGCTCGGTCCGCATCCCGCATCCTGAATCGCGCGTCGCGGACTACCCGCACCAGCTCTCGGGCGGCATGCGGCAGCGCGTGATGATCGCGATCGCGCTGTCGTGCCAGCCGTCGCTCGTCATCGCCGACGAACCGACGACGGCGCTCGACGTCACGATTCAGGCGGAAATCCTCGATCTGCTGCGCGAGATGAAGTCGGCCCTCGGGCTGTCGCTGCTCCTCATCACGCACGACCTCGGCGTCGTCGCCGAGACGGCCGACCGCGTCGCGGTGATGTACGCCGGCCGCATCGTCGAGACCGGTCCGGTGCGCGCCATCTTTCGCAGTCCGGCGCATCCGTATACGCGCGGGCTTCTCGCCTCGATGCCGGGCGGCCGCCCGGGCGAGCGGCTGCGCGCGATCGAGGGATCGGTGCCGCTCATCGGCGAACTGCCGCCGGGATGCGCGTTCACGCCGCGGTGCCCGAACCGATTCGAGCCGTGTCCGACGGCGCCGCCGCCCGATTACCCGGCCGGCATCGGACACGAGGCGAAGTGCTACCTGCACGATCCGCACATGACCGCTCTGCAATCGGCAGCCCATCCGCAATCCGCAGTCCGCAGTCCGCAATCTCCCGATGCCGCTCGTTGAGGTCTCGCGTCTCGTCAAGCAGTTCACGCGCGGCGCCGGCTTGTTCCACAGCGGGACGACGGTGACGGCGGTCGACGACGTGAGCTTCACGATCGAGAAAGGCGAGACGTTCGGGCTCGTCGGCGAATCGGGCAGCGGCAAGACGACGACGGGCCGCTGCATGCTGCGGCTCGTCGAGCCGACGTCGGGCGAGGTGAAGTTTCGCGGCGAGAACGTCCTCGCGTTCACGCGCGCCCGTATGCGCCAGGCGCGGCGCGAGATGCAGATCGTCTTCCAGGATCCGTATTCCTCGCTCAACCCGCGCATGCGCGCGCGGCAGATCGTCGAGGAGCCGCTCATCATTCACCGGATCGGCGCGCGCGCCGCGCGGCGCGCGCGCGTCGCCGAGCTGTTCGATCTGGTTGGCCTCAACGCGGCGCACCTCGAGCGATACCCGCATGAGTTCAGCGGCGGCCAGCGGCAGCGCATCGGCCTCGCGCGCGCGCTCGCGCTCAACCCGTCGTTCCTCATCCTCGACGAGCCGGTGTCGGCGCTCGACGTCTCGGTGCAGGCGCAGGTCGTCAACCTGCTGATGGATCTGCAGCAGCGGCTGAAGCTGACCTACCTGTTCATCGCGCACGACCTGCGGCTGGTCGAGCACATCTGCGGCCGCGTGGCGGTGATGTATCTGGGAAAGATCGTCGAGATGGGACCGACCGCGTCGCTCTTCGCCGCCGCGCAGCACCCGTACACGCGCGCGCTGCTGTCGGCGATTCCGATTCCCGATCCCGATGCGCCGCGCCAGCGAATCGTCCTGGATCCGGCGTCGGTGAATCGCAGCGCGGCCCTGCGAGAGATTGCGGCCGGACACTGGGCGGCGGTGTGAATTCTTAAATTCTTAATTACGCGGCACGCCGTACGTCGTTCTCGATCTTCCCGTCGCGGATGTGAATCGTGCGGTAGGCAAACGCTGCCACGTCGGACTCGTGCGTCACGAGCACGATCGTGTTGCCGGCTTTGTGCAGCCGCTCGAACAGCGCCATGATCTCGGCGCCGGTCTTCGAGTCGAGATTGCCGGTCGGCTCGTCAGCGAGCAGGATCGACGGATTGTTCACCAGCGCGCGCGCGATCGCGACGCGCTGCCGCTGGCCCCCCGACAGCTCGTTCGGCCGATGCGTCATCCGCGGCGCGAGCTCCACTTTCTCGAGCGCCGCCTTCGCGCGCTCCTGCCGATCCTTGGCCGCCACGCCGGCGTAGACGAGCGGCAGCTCGACGTTGTGCAGCGCCGTCGCGCGCGGGAGCAGATTGAACGTCTGGAAGACGAACCCGATCTCCTCGTTGCGGATGCGCGCGAGCTCGTTGTCGTTCATCTGGCTCACCTGCTTGCCGTTCAGCAGGTACGACCCTTTGCTGGGCGTGTCGAGGCAGCCGATCAGGTTCATCAGCGTCGACTTGCCCGACCCCGACGGACCCATGATCGCCACGTACTCGCCGCGCTCGATCTGCACCGAGACGCCGCGCAGCGCGTGGATCTCCTCCGATCCCATGATGTAAGTCTTCCACAGGTCGACGGTTTCGATGAGTGCCATGATCTTTAGCTCAGACGTGCCGCCGGCCGCGGCGGTTCCCCTCACGCGCCGCTTTTCAGCCTGGCGAGCAGCGTTTTCGCCACGTCGGGCGCGTCGAGCGGCATTCGCGCCTCCCAGTCGCGCGCGTCGATCGGAATCAGCACCAGCTTGGCGCCGCCGGCCTTCCCGTGCTTGCGCCGCTGGTCGCCGATCTCGGTCGCCAGCTCGCCCGCGGACGCGAGCGACGTGCCCATGAGGAGCACGCAGACTTCGTCGCCGCCGCTCCACTTCGCCGCCTGGCCCCACGCGTCGGCCACCGCCGCACGATCGACGATCGGCACGAAGCGGCCGAGCAGCCGCGGGTTCTTCGCGCGCGAGAAGAGCTTGCTCTTCGGCACGAGCGCGATGTCGAAGCCCCGCGCCTGCGCTTCCTCGTAGCCGCCGACCTCCTCGAGCGCAATGCGCAGCCGGCCCATCGTGGCCTTGCGCACGAACTCGTCGCGCGTCGCGCGCTCCTCCCGGAACTGGCTGCTGCGCGGCGGCGGCGGCTCCTCCGACGTCGGCGGCGCGGCGGGACGCGGCGCTTCGGTCGTGGCCGCCGGCGTCGGCGACGCCGTAGCAGGAGCGGGAACTGCGCCGCCTTCCGCGAGCGCGCGATCGTACTCGGCGCGCCGCGCCTCGTCGGACAGGATTCGATACGCTTCGGTGAGCTCGGCGGCGCGATCGGCCGCCATCGCCTGGAATTCCTTGCCGAGGTGCTGAACCTTGTCGGGGTGGTACCGGGCGATCTGACTGCGGAACGCCCGTTTCACTTCGTCGGGCGACGCGACGGGCGCGATCTCGAGCAGTTCGTAATACGTCCTCTGCGCCACCTACTTCTTGAACTCCGCGATGTTGGCGGCGGGCAGCTCGCGGCGGCCCTCCCGCGAATCACGCTCGCGCAGCCGCTTCTGCGGCTTCTTCGGCTCGGCCGTGCTGCGCGCACAGTACGGGCAGAAGTTCCACCCCGGCTGCAGCGCGCGGCCGCAGTGCGGGCAGCCGCCGCCGAGCCGCTTGCCGCAGTTCGGGCACGCGTTGAAGTCCACGCCGACCGCTGCTCCGCACTGCCCGCACAGCGTGCGCATCTCGCGCACCTCGGTGACGACGCGCAGCAGCTCCTCGGGCGTCGTGACGCCGCTCTTGACCTTCGCGAGCCCGTCCTCGCCGAGCGTCACCATCCCGCCGGCGATCGCCGTGTCGCGGATCTGATCCTCGGTGGCGCGCGCCGCAATCAGCCGCCGCACCTTGTCGGTGACGCGCATGACCTCGTAGATGCCGATGCGCCCGCGATAGCCGGTGTGGTTGCAGTGATCGCAGCCGATCGCCTTGTAGAACGGAATCGACGCCGCATCGCCGTCGCTGATGTTCATCGAGCGCAGCACGTCCGCGGGCGGCGTGTACTGGCGGCGGCAATGGACGCACAGCCGGCGAACGAGCCGCTGCGCCACGACGCCCACGAGCGCCGACGCGATCACGAATGGCTCGGCGCCGATGTCGGCGAGCCGCGTGACGACCGACGGCGCGTCGTCGGTGTGCAGCGTCGAGAGCACGAGATGCCCGGTCTGCGCCGCCTGCATCGCGATCTTCGCCGTCTCGCCGTCGCGGATTTCGCCGAGCAGGATGACGTCGGGATCCTGCCGCAGGATCGATCGCAGCGCGCTCGCGAACGTCAGCTTGATCTTGTCGTTGATCTGCGTCTGGTTGACGCCGGGGATCTGGTACTCGATCGGATCCTCGATCGTGATGATGTTGGTTTTCTCCGACTGCACCCCGCGGATCGACGAGCTGAGCGTCGTCGTCTTGCCGCTGCCGGTCGGGCCCACGACGAGAATCATCCCGTGCTGGTGGCGGAGGAAGCCGCGCAGCTCCTCGAGCGCCGTCGCCGACAACCCGATCTCCTCGAGCGCCGGCACGCCCTTCCGGTGATCGAGCACGCGCATCACGACTTTTTCGCCGAACAGCGTGCGCAGCGTGGAGACGCGGAAGTCGACGTCGGTGCCGTCCTCCGCCGTCGAGCGCAGGCGGCCGTCCTGCGGCAGCCGCTTCTCGGCGATGTCCATGCCGGCCATGATCTTCAGCCGCGCGATGAGCCCCTCATGGACCCACTTGGGCAGGTCCATCACTTCCTTGAGCAGACCGTCGAGGCGATGGCGGATGAGGACGCCCTTCTCCATCGGCTCGACGTGAATGTCGCTCGCGCGGCTCTTGATCGCGCTCTTCACGACGAGATCGACGAGATCGATGATCGGCGCGGCCTCGCTGCGCTCCTTCAGGCCGGCGACCGGCTCGAAGACTTCCTCTTCCGCGCGGCGCGCGAGCGCCGTCTCGCCGAGCGGTTCGCCGGCGCCGCGTCGTCCGTGCGGCGCGGATACCGTCACGGCCAGATCGGTGCCCGCGCCGTGCGCGTTGCGGAGCGCGAGCGCCTTGTCCGGGTAGCACGTGTTGGTGGCGTCGATGATGTCGCCGCGCGTCGCGACGACCTGCTTGATGCGGTAGCCGGTCTGGAACTCGAGATCCTGCACGAGGCTGAACAGCAGCGGATCCGACATCGCCACCGTCAACAGGTTCTTCTCGAGCGCGACGGCAATGCAGACGCGCTTGAGCGCGACGTCTTTCGGGATCAGCACGACCGCCGTCGGGTCCGGTGGATTCTCGCCGAGGTTGACGTACGGAAAGCCGAGTTGCAGCGCGAGCGCTTTCGCGATCTGCTTCTCGGTCGCCAGGTTCATGCGTACGAGGACGACGCCCACGCGCTCGCCGGTGCGCTTGTGCTCCGTTAGCGCGGTCCGCAGGTCTTCGTCCGTGATGAGGCCCGCCTGGATCAGGCACTCACCAATCTTTTTGCGCACCAAGTACCTCTAAGAATTCACGAGTCGGCTGAAAACTCGGATCTTCAATTTTACGGGCGGGTTAGACGCTTATCAATGTGAACGACTGTGCAGCTTCACAGAACGTCCAACCGACACTATTTATAGTGCCCGCCCTGTTGGCCGCCCCACGATACTGGGCGGTCTACCGGTCCGGCGCCCCCAGGGCGAGACGCCGCAGCCGCCCCTGGCCGTCGCGGAGCATGACGGCGGTGGGCGTGATGTCCACGATCCGCGCGCCGCGAACCTCGTCGCCGACGCCGACGATGCGCCCGTCGACGATCGCGAGCTTGCGATCCGGCGAGTACAGAATCGTTCCGAGCGCTGCGTCGAACGATATGGGCACGTCTGCCGGCGTCGATCTCTGCCGAGTCGATGCCGGCGGTGCGTCGATCGCGCGCGGCGGGGCCGCAGGGCGATTGACCACAGCGTTCGCGCGCGGCTCTGACCTCAACGGCGGCGGCGACTGCGCCGGAGCGGAAGCGATTGCCGGCGGTTCGGTTCGAGTCGGCGGCACAGCCCGCGGCGGCGACGCGATCGCCGGCGGCGTCGCGATCGTCGGCGGCGCCGCGGCTCGAGCGGCTGGTTCCGATCGCGTCGCGGGCGGCGGCTCGATTCGCGCGCGCGGCGGCTCGATTCGCGGCGGAGGCGATTCGACCCGCGCCGCCGGCGGCGCTGTCGATCGACCGGGCGCCTGCGACGTGGATCGCGCTGCATCAGAACGCGGCGCGGCGAGCACAGGCGGCAGAACGACAGGCGCCGCGCTCTCTCCAGCGGCGACGGTCTGCGACGATGGCGGAACCACAGGCGGCTTCGGCGTCGACGCTGGCTGCGGCCGCGGCGCCTGCGCGGTGATCGGTTTGCTCACGGGAGCGGGCGGTTGCGGTTGCGGTTGCGGCCGCGCGTTGGCTGCACTCGCGGGCGGCGCGGCAACCGGCGGCGTGTTCGCCGCGACGGTCGCGGCGGGCGTCGGCGTCGTTCGCGCCGGCGTCGTTCCGCGCGCCCGCGCCGCCGCGGCGGCGCCCGCGTTCGACGGCGCCGGTGCGGATCGTTTCGCCGCCGTCGGCGTCGTCGATTGCCACCATGCGCTCTGCGTCATGCGCCATCCGCCGGCGAGGCCGGCGACGATTCCCGCCGCCACCGCCGCGCGGCTCAACATCGTGCGCGAGACCTGACGCCGGCGCGCACGCAGGAGGTTGATCGCAGGCGGCCAGTCGGCGGCGGCCGCCCACGCGAGGCGCAGCTCCGCGCCGCGATCGCGGAACTCGTCGGCCGGCTCCGGCAGATGTGCGGCGTCGATGCCGAACAACGAATCGAGCGGCTCGGCCTCGACGTCGAGGCGTTCCACGAGCGGCGCCGTCATGCTGCGCAGCTCCGGCATCCCGCCGGCGACGCACACCTGACCGATGTCGTGCGGCTCGCCGCCGACCGACGCGACGAACTCCGTGATCGCGTCGCCGAGCCGCCGCGCGATCTCCTCGCGCGGACGAACCGACAGCGCGCCGGCGCCCGGCTCGAGGTAGCCCCATGGCAGCTCGTGCGCCGCGATGAGAATCGCGTCGCGCACGAGCGCGACGGCCGTGACGCTCTCCTCGAGCGCGACGTACGCCTCGATCGTCCCGGGCACCGCCGTCGCGCGGCGCAGGCGCGCAAGCGATCCGAGCGCGCCGGCCGGCGTCGTCACGGCCCGCACGCGGATGCCGGCCGCGTGCAGCGGCTGCAGCGCCGCGGAGACGTCCGCGGACGAGGCGAGCGTCACGACGACCGGCTGACGGACGCCGCGTTTCGGGCGTCCGCCGGCGGGCGCGATGTCGGCGAGCACGCCGCGCGTCTGCAGCCCGACGGAGGCGAGCGAGGCCAGCGCTTCGTCGCGCATCGCTTCGTATGAGCCGCCGGTGATGACGACCTGGCGATGCTCGCTCGGCGCGTTCCAGACGATTACCGCTGCCGGCTTGCCTCCGAGCGACGCCAGCTTCGCGTCGGTGTCGGCGCCGGACGCGGGCAGCACCGCGAACGATCGCACGCGCGTTGGGCCGCGGCGCGGCGTCCACGGCGGCCGCGCGTCGATCTCGACGATGCGGCACGCGCCGGGCGAGAGCTCGATTCCGAGATGCGTCGTCATCGATCGTCGCGCGCCGACGAAGCGGCGGCTACGGACTGCAATCGTACTTCGGCGCGGCGCCGCGTGACATCGCCGATGCGCGCGCGCATTTGCCCGCGCAGGCACGGCGGGATAACATGCGTGGATCTGCAATGGACAGCGGCTCGGCATTCAGCGACGAGGTCGCGGGACCCGCTCAGGAAGACCTTCGACACCGGATCGCGGCGGTCGTTCAGGATCGAGCGAACGTGCTCGTGTGGGATACCGTTGCGATCTTTCCGTTCATCGGGACGGAGCTGCTCGAACCGGATTACTGCAATCGAATCGGCGAAGTCGTCGTGCGGCTGCTGATCCAGGCGGTGCGCGAAGGCAAGATCGATCCGCGCGGCGAAGGCGTGTCGGATCTCTATCGGCTCGCGCTCGAGCGGACGCTGATGGCGACCCGGCTCTTCACCTTCGTCTATCTGCTGGAGCGCAGCGCGCTCGACGAGCTGGCCGTCAACGACGCCATCGGCGCGACGAGCGAGCCGTGGCCGCTGGTCGCGCAGCTCGTGCGCCGCGCGTCGTTCGACGTGCTCGCCGCGTTCACCGAGCGCGCGCAGCTCGAGCCGAGCGAGGCGGCGATCGTCGACAAGCTGACGACGCTGCACACGCGGCCGATGTTCGACGCGGCGCTCGCCAAGGAAATCGAAGGCGCGTGCCGCTTCGGCTACCCGATGTCGCTGATCCTCTTCGACGTCGATCGGCTGTCGCAGATCAATCAGGAGCATGGCTACGGCGTGGGCGACAAGGTTCTGGAGCGGCTCGGCATCCTCATCCGCCAGTATTTCCGCCTGCACGACTGGGTCGCGCGGCTCTCCGAGGATACGATTGCGGTGCTGCTCTCGCGAACCGACGCCGAGCCGGCGAGCGAGCTCGCCGAGCGCGTGCGATCGACGATCGAAGATCGGCTCGAGTTCACGGATCACCACACCGATCAGCCGGTGCACCTGACGATCAGCGCCGCCGTCGTCAACGTCACCGTGAACGTCGGCGACGTGATCGATCCCGAGCGGCTGCTCGCCGACGCCGAAGCGGCGATGGAGCAGGCCAAGCGCCAGGGCCGCAACCGCGTCGTGCGCGTCGACGGCTACTCGGGCAAGCCACAGCCGCCGGCGGCCACCTGAGTCAGGAAGTATTCCTCAGCCGCCGTATTCTTCCTCGTAATTCGCCTTCAGCTTCGCGACGACCGACGGATCGGCGAGCGTGGTCGTGTCGCCGAGCGCCTTGCCTTCGGCGATGTCGCGCAGCAGCCGGCGCATGATTTTGCCCGACCGCGTCTTGGGCAGATCGGCGGCGAAGAGGATGTCGTCCGGCTTCGCGATCGCGCCGATCTTCTTCGACACGTGCTCCTTGAGCAGGTCCGCGAGCTGCGGCGTCGCCGCGGCGCCTTCCTTCACCGTGACGAACGCCGCGATCGCCTGGCCCTTGATCTCGTGCGCGCGGCCGACGACCGCGGCTTCCGCGACGCTCGGATGGTCGACGAGCGCGCTCTCGACTTCCATCGTGCCGATGCGATGCCCGGCGACGTTGATCACGTCGTCGACGCGGCCGAGCAGCCAGAAGTAGCCGTCCGCGTCGCGCTTCGCGCCGTCGCCCGTCACGTACACGCCGCTGCCCCACTTGTTCCAGTACTGCCGCACGTAGCGATCGGGATCGCCGTAGATGCCACGCAGCATGGACGGCCACGGGCGCGTGAGCGCGAGGAGCCCGCCGCCGACGCCGATCGTGTCGCCGCGCTCGTTGCGAATCTCGGCCGCGATGCCCGGGAATGGTCTGGTCGCCGATCCCGGCTTCAGCGTCGTGATGCCTGGAAGCGGCGTGATCATGATCGCGCCCGTCTCGGTCTGCCACCACGTGTCGACGACCGGACATCGCTCGCCGCCGATGAACCGGTAGTACCACACCCACGCTTCGGGATTGATCGGCTCGCCGACCGATCCCAGGAGGCGCAGCGAGGACAGATCGTGGTTCTGTGGCCACGCGGTGCCCCACCGCATGAACGCGCGAATGGCGGTCGGCGCCGTGTAGAACACGGTGACGCCGTGCTGCTCGATCATCGCCCAGAAGCGATCCTTCTGCGGCCAGTCGGGCGCGCCTTCGTACATCAGCACGGTGGCGCCGTTGGCGAGCGGTCCGTAGACGACGTAACTGTGGCCGGTCACCCACCCGATGTCGGCGGTGCACCAGTAGACGTCGTCGTCGCGAAGGTCGAAGACGAGCTTCGTCGTGGCGTACGTGCCGACGAGATAGCCGCCCGTCGTGTGCACGATCCCTTTCGGTTTGCCGGTGGTGCCGGAGGTGTAGAGGATGTAGAGCATATCCTCGGCATCCATCGGCTCGGGCTCGCACGTGAGCGGCGCGTCCTGCATGAGGCGGTGGAACCAGTGGTCGCGCCCTTCCTTGATGTGGACCGGCATCTGCGATCCGCCGCGCTGCACGACGACGACGTGCTCGATTGACGGCGTGTCGGTGAGCGCCTCGTCGGCCACCTGCTTCAGCGCGACGATCTGGCCGCGGCGATAGCCGCCGTCGGCGGTGACGAGCAGCCGGCATTTCGAGTCGTTGATCCGATCGCGCAGCGACTCCGCGCTGAACCCGCCGAACACCACGTTGTGAATCGCGCCGATCCGCGCGCACGCGAGCATCGCGATCGCGAGCTCCGGGATGAGCGGCAGGTAGATCGCGACGCGGTCGCCCTTGCGCACGCCGAGCGACTTCAGCACGTTCGCGAACGCCGAGACCTGACGATAGAGATCGAAGTAGGTGAGCGTGCGGCGATCGCCGGGCTCGCCTTCCCAGATGAGCGCCGCCTTGTTGCGGCGCGCGCCGCGAACATGGCGATCGAGGCAGTTGACGCTCGCGTTGATGCGCCCGCCGACGAACCACTTCGCGTGGGGCGGCTGCCAGTCGAGCACCGTGTCCCACGGCCGCGACCATTCGAGCTCGCCCGCGAAGCGCGCCCAGAATGCTTCGGGATCGCGGTCGGCTTCGTCGTAGATCCGCTCGTCGTTCGCGATCGCCTTCGCCTGAAACGACGGCGTCGGCGGAAACGTCCGGTCTTCGCGCAGCAGGTCGCTGAACTCGGCGGCGCCCTTGGGGTCCATGCGGCGAAGGATACAGCAAAGGCCGCAAAGGCCGCGAAGAACGCGAGACTAGCCTCCGAGCACGGCCAGCCGCGCGCGCACCTGCGCCGCGAGGTCGGCGTGCGCGACGGCGCCGAGGCGGAGGAACGCGCGATAGTGCTCGACCGCCATCGCCGCGTCGCCGCTCTCGTCGGCGACGACGGCGAGGTTGTAGTGGGAGCCGGCGTTGCGCGGGTCGAGCGTCACCGCGCGGCGCAGGAGATCGCGCGCGTCGGCGGTGCGGCCCGTCGCCTTCTGCACGAGCGCGAGGTTCACCAGCGACTCGACGTTGCGGCCGTCGGCGGCGAGCGCCGCGCGGAACTCGAGCGCCGCCGCGCCGAGCTGATTGCTGCGCATCAGCGCCACGCCGAGGTTGTTGTGCGCCCTGGCGTAGCGCGGATCGATCGCGATCGCCTGACGGAACTGCTTGATCGCGTCGTCCAGCTGATTGCGATCCTGGTAGAGCACGCCGAGGTTGTTGTGCACCTCCGCGCTGCCGTCGTTCTGCTCGAGCAGCGCGCGGTAGTGAACGAGCGCGTTGTCGAAATCGCCGATGCGTTGATGATAGAGCGCGAGCCCGAAATGATCGGTCGGCGGCGCGGCCGGCTGCGGCGGCGCTTCAGGCGCGGCGATCGCCGGCTCCGGCGGCGGCGCGCGGCGAACGGGCGAACGCGGCGCCGTGCGCGCGCTCGTCGGCGGCGGCGCGGCGATCGGGGCGGTGGCGCGCGGCGCGGGTTCGGGCGGACGCAGCCTCGACGAGGAGCGCGACGGCTCTGGCGCGGACGGCGGCGTCGCACGCGGCGCCGGGCTCGTCGGAGATGCAGCCGTCGGCGCCCCCGGAGCCGACGCGAGCGGCGGAGTCGCAGTCGGCGGTGACAGCACAGCGGCGGACGGGCGAGGCAGCGTCGTGGTCGGCAGCGATGGCGTGCTCGGCGGCGGACTCGTTGATGGCGGCGCCGTGCTCGACGCCGGCGGCCTCGTCGGCGTCGTCGCCGGCGCAGGGATCGTGCGCGCGCGCGGCGGCGACACGGGCGGCGGCGTGTTGCGCGCCGTCCGCGGCGGCGCCGGTGCCGACGGCGCGAGCAGCAGGATGATCGCGCCGACGATCACGAAACCGACGATCATCGCGCCGGCGCCCCACAGCAGGATCTCGCGCGCGGATCGGCCGCGCGTCGGCGCGGGACGCGGATAGCCGAGCGTCGCGAGCACCGTGTCGGCGCGCGTGCTGCGCGGCGCGGCGTCGTGCTCATCGCGTCGATCGCCCGGCTTGCGCCGCAGCGCGTCGAACATGCTGCTCAAGGTTCGGATCCCGGTCGTGCGCGCGCGCCGGCGTCGACGGCGGCCGCATCCCCAGCGCGCGCCTCCGCGGCGGTCAGCAGTTGGAGCTCCGCGCCGGGCGCCGCGGCCTTCAGGCGATCGACGTCGCGGCGGGCCGCCTCCACCTCAGTGTACGACCCGGCGAGCACGCGGCGCCAGCGGCCGCGCGTGCCCAGGTCGACGTCGGCGTGGAAGACGCGGAAGCCGTCTGCCTCGAGCCATCGCGTCAGCGCGTCGACGTTGGCGCTCGTCGACGACTCCGACGTCGGATACGAGCTGACGAGGATCGTGAGCGCCGCGTCGCGCGGCAGCTCGCGAGCGCGATCCGCATCCTGCGCGCGCCCGAACGCCGGCGCGCGATTGGCCTCGGCGGCGCGCGCCGTGGCGGCGATCAGGCCGGCGTCGAACCGCTGATAGAGAAACGCCGTCGCGCCGACGGCGATCGCCGATGCGAGCATCGCGAGCGCGAGCGCCGCGGCAAGCGACGCGCGCGGCCGAAGCCTGCGCAGGCTGTCGGCCGCCGGCCGCCGCAGCTCGAGGCCCGCAGCGGCGTGGTCGACCATCTCTGGCGTGATTCGCGGCGAGCGGATCGAGAAGCCGGTCAGCAGCGCTCGATCGCAGATCAGGTTGACGAGCCGCGGAATCCCGTTCGACCAGCGGTGCACGCGGCGCAATGCGGTCGCGGTGAAGCCGACCGACGCACGCCCGCCCGCGATCGTCAGGCGATGCGCGACGTACGCGGCGACGCCGTCGGCGTCGAGCGGCTTCAGCTCGTACCGGATCGACACGCGCTGATCGAGCTGCCGGACCTCCGGCGACCGCAGGAGCGTCTGCAGGTTCAGCTGCCCGACGAGGATGATCTGCAGCAGCTTCTCCTTGTCGGTCTCGAGGTTCGAGAGGATGCGAATCTGCTCGAGCACCGGCAACGGCAGGTTCTGCGCCTCGTCGATGATCAGCACCGCGCTCGCGCGCAGCGGAATCAGCGACAGCAGGAAGTCGTAGAGCGCCTCGATCAGCTCCTGCTTGGTCACGTTCGCGAGGCGCCCCGCCTTCGCCTCCTCCCGCGAGACGACGCCGAAGTCCTGCAGGATGCGCTTCAGCAGATCCTCTTCGGTGAGGAATGGATTCAGGACGAGCGCCGTGAACGTCGTTCGATCGATCTCCTCGAGCAGCGCGCGGCACAGCGTCGTCTTCCCGGTGCCGATGTCGCCGGTGACGACGACAAAGCCTTCGCGCCGGCGGATGGCGTACTGCAGCAGATCGAACGCATTGGCGTGCGACTCGCTGCGATACAGGTACTTCGGGTCCGGCGTGAGGCTGAACGGCTTCTCCGCAAACCCGTAATAGCTCTCGTACATGTCAGGGCGCCGTGCGGCCGACGACAATGGTCGGCGTGAGGAGAATCACCAGCTCGATGCGCGTTCGCGTGACGACCGTCGCGCGGCCGAACCAGCCGCCGCTGATCCCGACGTTCTTGCGCTCGCGCGCCTCGCGCTCGCGCGTGAAGCCGGAGAGGACGAGCGTCTCGCCGTCGGCTACGCGCGCGAGCATGCTGGATTCGAACTCCGCCGGCGTCTCGAGCATCGGCACGACGTCGAGCGTCAGCGCGGAGTCGGAGGCGATCTGCGGCGTCACGCTGAGCGTGAGAGCGCCGGTGCGCACAATCGCCGGCTCGTTGTTCAGCGTCAGCAGCCGCGGCGCAGCGACCGTGACGACCTTCCCCTGCATCGCCAGCCGATCGAGCAGCCTGGCGGCGTCGGTGACGCGCAGCGCCGTCAGCGCCCGCCGCGGCGGCGCCGCGCGCTCGCCCGGCGCGTTGGCCGGCGCCGCGGCGGCGGCCCAGTCGATCCCCGGCGCCTTCTCGTCGGTCAGCTCGACTTCGACGACGCGCGCCTCGATCTGGACCTGGCGCTGCACGCGGTCCTGCACGGCGTCGAGATACGTCGACACGCGATCGAGCCGCTCGGGGAAATCGGTCACCTGCAGCAGCCCCGACTTGCGGTCCACGTTGAACGCCGCGCGCTCGGAGAGCAGCGTCTTGACGCCGGCGGCGAGCTCCTCGAACACGTCGCTCTTCGACGCCGACGACACGCTCGCGGCGCTCTTTCCGTTCTCGGCGCCGACCGTCGTCGACGCGATGCGCTGCGCCGCGACGTAATCGAGATCGAAGATGCGCGTCTCGGGCTCGCGCCTGAACACGCGGATCACGCCGGCGTCCACCGCGTAATCGAGGGCGAGCGGACGAAGAATCAAGCCGAGCGCCTGGCGAACCGTGACGTTCTTGAGCTCGCCGATGAAGGCGCCCGCGATGGCCGGGTCGGGCACGACGCTGAGGCTCGTGCCGCGGACGAGCAGAATCAACAGGTCCTTGATCGGAACCGGCTGCGCGAAGGTGAGCGAGAAGGTGCGGTTGTCGAGATCTGCGGCCTGGCCGCGCTCGTCGAGCTGCGTCAGCGGCAGCGTGGGCATCGGACGCTGCGGCGCCTGTGCCGAGGCCGCGCCTGTGCCTGCCACGAGGCAGAAGAGGCCAAGCATCCACCGGGACACCCGCTGCACATCACGAGATTTCGGATCGAAGTACGAAGAACGTTAGCGGCGGTGCAACGGTGTGCAGCGGTGTGTAGCTCAGGAGGCCGGCGGGATGTCGATCACGCCCGGCGGCGGCGGCTTTTTGAACATCAGGGCGCCGAGCGTGCCGCCGATCGTCGAAAAGATCGCGCCGGCTACCAGCCAGAACATCAGGCCGATGATCTTTCCGACCACGAAGAACGCGGATCCTTCGGCGCCGCCGCGGCTGTAGCGATCGAGGAAATCGCGCATCTCGGGCGGCATCGTGCCGGCCATGTCGACGATGCGCTGCGCGAACGCCCGCTCCATCGGCCCGACGAGGATGTCGAGAGGAATCGAGACGAACACCGCGATGAACGCGCCGATCAGGCCAGCGAGCAGGCCGACCAGCGCGCCGTCGCCAGGCGTAATCATCGTCGCGGTGTTCTGCTGCAGCACGTACGCCGCGACGACGCCGCCGCAGATCACCCAGCCGCAGCAGCACACGTTGAACACGTTCACCAGCGGCAGCGCCGACAGCACGCCCATGACGACGCCGCCGACGAGCGCGGGCTGGCCGAAGCTCGGCTTAGTCGTAATACTCACGGCCGAGATGCGTGATGAGCTCTTCGCCCTTCAGGAAGCGCAGCGTGTTCTTCAGCTTCATGAGCTGAATGAACAGATCGTGCTCGGGATAGACCGTCGGCGCGTGCACCGGACTCTTGAAGTAGAACGAGAGCCACTCCTGGATGCCGTGCATGTTCGCGCGCTTCGCGAGGTCGAGAAACAGCGCCACGTCGAGGACGATCGGCGCCGCGAGGATGCTGTCGCGGCAGAGGAAGTTGATCTTCAGCTGCATCGGGTAGCCGAGCCAGCCGACGAGATCGATGTTGTCCCACCCTTCCTTGTTGTCGCCGCGCGGCGGATAGTAGTTGATCCGCACCACGTGGCACAGGTTCTCGTAGAGATCGGGATACAGCTGCGGCTGCAGGATGTAGTCGAGCACCGATTTCTTGCTCTCCTCCTTGGTCTTGAAGGACTCCGGATCGTCGAGCACCTCGCCGTCGCGGTTGCCGAGGATGTTCGTCGAGTACCACCCTTGGACGCCGAGGAGACGCGCCTTGAGGCCCGGCGCGATGATCGTCTTGATGAGCGTCTGGCCGGTCTTCAGGTCCTTGCCGGCGAGCGGCGCCTTCGTGCGCGACGCGAGCGCGACGAGCGCCGGGATGTCGGCCGTGAGGTTCGGCGCCGCGTTCGCGTACGGAATCCCCTCGCGGATCGCCGCGTACGCGTACACCATGCTCGACGGGATCGCCGGATCGTTTTCTTCGAGCGCGCGCTCGAAGTTCTCGACGGTCTGGTGCGCCGGCGTCTCGGTCATGAAGATCTCGGTGCTGCCGCACCACACCATGACGAGCCGATCGAGCTTGTTCGCCGACTTGAACCGCCGGATGTCGTCGGCGACCTGCTCGGCGAGGTCTTTCTTGTTCTTCCCTTTCTTGACGTTCGGGCCGTCGAGCCGCTTGACGTAATGCTTGTCGAACACCGCCGGCCACGGGCGGATTTTCTCGAGGTCCGGGCGCACCTCGTCGAGCAGCGCCGGCTCGATGACGCCGGCGGTCCGCGCCGCGGCGTAGCAGTCGTCCTCGAAGATGTCCCAGCCGCCGAAGACGAGGTCGTCGAGCCCGGACAGCGGCACCACCTCGTTGATCTTCGGCGAGCGTCCTTCGGTGCGCTTGCCGAGACGCACGGTGCCCATCTGCGTGAGCGACCCGATCGGCTTCGCGATGCCCTTCCGAATGGCGAGGACGCCGGCGATCGTGGTGGTGCTCACGGCGCCGAGGCCGACGAGCATCACGCCGAGTCTGCCGCGCGCAGGAGCAATATCGACTGGCGTAGGCATGAAACGGCGATCATATCGCGTTCGGCTTTCGGCTGTCAGCGGGCACGGCGCGCCGCGCTACGATGGAGCGACGCGGCCGATCGCGCGTCCAACCACCACTGAGAGCTGCCGCATGTTCTTCAAACGTGACAATCCGCACACGCTCGTCGTCGGCATGACCGGCGTGAAGATGGGCGATCGCCTGATTCAGATCGGCTGCGCGCATGCCGGACGGCTCGGCGCGGTGGCGGCGAAAGTCGGCCTCTCGGGGCGCGCGGCGGCGGTCGTGCCCGACGAAGCGTCGGCGGCGCGCGCGCGAAAGGGCGGCGCGGATGCCGGCGTGCTCGTCGACGTCGAGATCGCGCCCCCGTCGCGGCTGCCCGTGGACGCCGGCGCGTTCGATCTCGCGGTGGTGGACGACACGGGCGGGCTCTTCGGCGCGATGCGCGCCGAAGATCGCGTCGCGTCAGTGCGCGAGATCGCGCGCGTGCTGCGGCCCGGCGGCCGCGTCGTGATCGTCGGCGCGACGCCGCGCGGCGGCATCGGCGCGATTCTGTCGCGCGCGCAGACCGGGCCGCCGTTCGTGTCGTCGGGCGAGGCGGCGAAGGCGCTCGAAGCGGACGGCTTTCGGTCCGCGAGAATCATCGGCGAACGCGAGGGGATGGCTTTCGTTGAAGCGGTAAAGCCCCGTCATGGCTGATGGCTGATGGCAAATGGCTAATGGCTAATGGCTAATGGCTAATGGCTAATGGCTAATGGCTAATGGCTAATGGCTAATGGCAAAGAGTAAATGGAAGGACCGCCCTGTGCCATCAGCCATTTGCCATCAGCCATCAGCCATCAGCCATCAGCCATGACGGAGTTCATCGTGCGCAGGTCAAATGACGGCCGCCGTCGATCGGAATCGTCTCGCCTGTCATCCAGCCGGCGCGCTCCGACGCGAGGAACACGATCAGCTCGGCAATCTCGTCCGGCTTGCCGGGGCGGCCGAGCGGATGCGTCTCCTTCGATCGCTCGAGGAACGCGGCGTACTGCGGCTCGCCCATTCCCGATCGCCGATGCAGGTTCGTCACGGTGACGCCGGGGTTCACGGCGTTGACGCGGACGCCGAGCGGTGCCATCTCGATCGCCGCGCACCGCGTCAGGTGATCGACGCCCGCCTTGCTCACGCAGTACGCGAGGACGCCGGGAAACGATCGCAGGCCGTTCACGCTCGACACGTTGACGATCGCGCCCTTGCGCCGCTTCAAGTGCGGCGCCGCGGCGCGCATCAGCCGAAACGGCGCCGTGAGGTTGACCGCCATCATCTGATCCCACGTGTCGTCGGTCGTCTGCTCGAGCGTGCCGCTGGCGATCACGCCGGCGGCGTTCACGAGCACGTCGATGTGGCCGAACGCGTCGATCGCCGCGTCGACGACCGCCCCGGCGGCCTCAGTCTTCGTCAGATCGGTCGCGATCGTGGCCGTCTCCGCGCCGGCGGCGCGTAAGGCGGCGGCCACCTCGCCCAGAACGGTTTCATTACGCCCGACGAGTACGATCGACGCGCGCTCTCTGCCGAATGCCTCAGCCGCGGCGCGGCCGATGCCGCTCGTCGCGCCGGTGACGATGACGCTCTTGCCGGTGAAAGTCATGGGACGGGAGTTTACGCGAAGGACACTCGTAACAGTCGGCAGTCCCGGCATCAGTCGCCGCTCGACGAGGCTCCTGGCGACAGTACAAGATGACACGATGTCCCGCCCGGAGCACAGCCGGACCGCACTAAATCGCGAAGTTTAAAGAGAAACGGCCGAATCGGCTAGGCAGGGGTTTTGCCTCGTCCGGCAACCCGAACCGACCTCTCCTCGCCGCGCGAGATCGCGCTCGCCGCCGGCGTCGCCGAAGCCGACGTCCTGGCGGCGCTGGCCGCCGCGCACGGATCGCCGCGGCGCGCCGCCGCCGGCCGTGTGGCCGACGCGTTCGTCGCGCACGAAGAAGCGGTCCGCATCGGACGCGTGCTCGCGCGCGCGGCGGCGCGGACGACGCCGGTCGATGCACCGCTGCCGGCGTCCGAACCCGAGATTCACATTCCGCAGTCGCGCGGCGTGCCCCTCGCGGTCTCGAGCGCCGTGCACGCGGCGCTCGTCGCGGCGCTGTTCCTCGCGACGTTCAACCTGTCGCCGAGCGCGGCCCCGCTCCGCGTCGAGAACACGCCGGCCGAGCCGATGCGCCTCGTCTTTCTCGCGACGCCCGGCCCGGGCGGCGGCGGCGGCGGCGGCGGGCTGCTGCAGAAGACGCCCGCACCGAAAGCGCTGCGGCAGGGAACGCGGAAGACGAGCAGCCCGCTGCCGCAGCGCGTCGAACCGAAGCCGATCGTCCCGACGCCGAAACCGCCGGAGCCGAAGCCGGCCCCTCCGCTCGCGGCGGAGCAGCTGCCGGCGGTCGTCGCGCCGATCATCACGGCGCCCGCGGACACGCGCAATCGTGTCGGCGTGCTGACGCAGACGACTGCGGACGCCGAGAGCCATGGTCCCGGCGCGGGCGGCGGCGCCGGCACGGGCAGAGGCACCGGGCTCGGTGAAGGCGACGGAAGCGGCATCGGTCCCGGATCGGGCGGGGGCACCGGCGGAGGGCCGTATCGCCCGGGCAGCGGCATCGCGCCGCCGCGTCTGCTGCGCGAGGTGAAGGCCGACTACACCGACGATGCGCGGCGGCGGGGAATCGCCGGCGACGTCGTTCTCGAGATCGTCGTGAAGCATGACGGATCGGTCGGCGACGTGCGGATCCTGCGGGGGCTCGGCGCGGGGCTGAACGAGCGCGCCGTGCAGGCCGTGAAGCAGTGGCGCTTCGCGCCCGCGCAGCGTCTCGGCGCGCCCGTCGACGTGATCGTCGAAGTCGCCGTGGAGTTCAGGCTGCGATGATGTTCCTCCTCATCGTGACGCTGTCGTCGATGGTGCTCGCCGCGATCATGAGCCTGGTCGCGTGGCGGATGGCGGCGGAGGAACGCCGGCGCTCGGAGGCGCGCGTCGCCGCGCTCGCCGAGGAGATTCACGCGCCGATCGCGGCCGCGTCCGCCGTGCAGCCGCAGGCGGCGTATCGCGAGGACGCCGGCATGCGCGCGGAGCCGGCTCGCCTCGCGTCGTTCGCGTCGGCGCGCCGCGCGCCGCGCTGGGACGATGCGATCCACGATCTGCCGCTGCGGCCGGAGCGAAGCGCGTCGCCCGATCTGTTCACGACGGTCCAGCCGTCCGGGACCGGATCGCGATTCGCCGCCGGTGCCGCCGTCGCGGCCGTCGTTGCCGCGGCCGCAATCGCGGCGTTCGCCGCGGCGGGCAGACGCTCGACGCCCGCGGCGCCATCGACGGCGGCCACCGCCGCGCGCGATAATCGGAGTGCAGTGGCGGCGGCGCAGCCCTCGCCGCTCGAGCTGGTCGCGCTCGGCCATCAACGCGACGGCGACCGGCTGACGGTGCGCGGTGTCGTACGCAATCCGGCGTCGGGCGCAGCGTTCAACGGCCTGACCGCGTCCGTGTTCGTGTTCGATGCCGACGGCGGGTTCGTGGCGAGCGGCCGCAGCCCGATCGACGAACGCGTGCTGAACCCGTCCGGCGAATCGACGTTCCTCGTCGAGCTGCCGAACGCGACGGCGGTGAGCCGGTATCGTGTGAGCTTCAGATTCGGCGATCGAATCGTGGCGCACGTGGACAAGCGCGATCTGGTGAAACGGTGATGAAGAGCCGCATTCGCGTCCCGATCGTCGCCGCCGCGCTCGCGGTGCTCGTGGTGTCGCTGCACGCGCAGCCGCCGAGTCCGCCGCCGCAGCCGCCGGTGCGCCCCGGCGGCGAGGAGCAGGGCTTCCGCTTCAAGAGCGGCGTCGAGCTGATCAACGTGACGGCGAGCGTCTCCGACGCGAGCGGTCGCTTCGTGTCCGGCCTGCGCCAGGAAGACTTCGCCGTCTACGAGGACGATCAGCCGGTCGCCGTGACGCACTTCAACGCCGAGCGCGTGCCGGTGAGCCTCGGCATCGCGCTCGACACCAGCGGCAGCATGGCGGGCTCGAAGATTCAGGAGGCGCAGAGCGCGCTCGACCGCTTCCTCTACGAGCTGCTCGACAAAGACGACGAGATCTTCCTGTACCGGTTCAGCAACGTACCGATGCTCCTGCAGGGATGGACGCGCGATCGCCAGCTGATCTCGCGGGCGCTCGGCCGCATCACACCCAACGGCGGCACGGCGATGTACGACGCGGTGGCCGACGCGCTCCCGCTCACGCAGCAGGGGCAGAACCGCAAGAAGGCGCTGCTCCTGATCTCCGACGGCAACGACACGGCGAGCGGCACCAACGTGCGCGAGGTGAAGCGGCTGATTCGCGAGACCGAAGTGCTCGTGTACGCGATCGGCATCGACGGCGAGGGCGACGGCGTGCGCACGCAGGCCCCGCCCCCGCGCGCGCCGATGCCGACGCCGTTTCCGTTTCCGTTCCCGGGCGGCCGCGGCGGCCGGCGCCCCGGCACGTTCCCGCCGATCGGCGGCGGAGGCGGCGGCACCGGCGGGTGGGGCGGGCGATCGCGCGGCAACGCCGACGATCGCGTCAACGTCGCGGCGCTGCGCGAGATGACCGACGACAGCGGGGGCCGCACGGAGATCGTCCGCGACCCGCGCGATCTGAATCCGGCAACGGCCGGCATCGCCGACGAATTGAGCAAGCAGTACTATCTCGGCTATCAGTCCAGCGGCGCGAAGGACGGCAAATGGCATTCGATCCGCGTGGAGGTGCGCAACCACGCCTACCGCGTGCGCGCGCGGCGTGGATACGTGGCAAGCTAGAATGACGCGTGCGTCTGCTCGCGACCGCGCTCGGTCTGAGCCTCGTCGGTAGCTGCGGCGGTCTGGTCGTCGCCTCTTCGCTGGTCTTCTTCCCCGCTCGCATCCGCACGCCGCTCGTGCCGTGGCTCGTGAGCTACGCCGTCGGCGCGCTGCTCGGCGTCGCGCTGCTGCTGCTGCTGCCCCAGGCGCTCGCGGATCTGCCGGCGCCCGCCGTCTTCACCACGCTGCTCTTCGGCATCCTCGTCTTCTTCGTGCTCGAGAAGCTCGTGCTGCTGCGGCATTGCCATACCGACGACTGCCACGTGCACTCCGCGGCCGCGCCGCTCGTGTTCGTCGGCGACGCGTTCCACAACTTTCTCGACGGCGCGATCATCTGCACGGCGGTCCTCACTTCGGTGCCGCTCGGCATCAACACGGCGATCGCCGTCGCGGCGCACGAGATCCCGCAGGAGGTGGGCGACGTCGCGGTTCTGCTCGCCGCGGGCTACAGCCGCGGGCGCGCGCTGATGCTCAACGTCGTCACCGGCGCGGCCGGCATCCTCGGGTCCCTGCTCGCGTTCGCTGCCGTCGAGGTCGTGCCGGGCGTGCGGCCGTACGTCCTCGCCGTATCCTCCGCGAGCCTGTTGTACATTGCGATGTCGGATTTGATTCCCGATCTGCACCGCGGCGAGATCGACGCGAACGGCCTGCGCCAGGTCGTCCTCATCGCCGCCGGCATCCTCACGGTGGTGCTCTTCGAGCGGATGATCGGTTGATGGCCATCGACAAGGCGAATCTCGCCACGGTCGAGAAGATGTGGCGCCGCGAAGTGGAGGCGGCGACCACGTACAGGCATCTCGCAAACCGCGAGCGCGACTCGAAGCGCCGGGACATCCTGCTGCGCCTCGCCGAGCAGGAGGACAAGCACGCCGCGCGCTGGTCCGAGCGCATCGCCGACACCACCGGCCGCACGCCCGATCGGAAAGAGGTGGAGCACGGGCTGTCGTGGTTCCAGCGCATCTCCGATCCGAGTGTCGTCCTGCACCGGCTCGAGCAGGAAGAGAACAGGGCCGAAGCCGAGTACGACCAGCTGATGGCGCGCCTGAGCGATCCGACCGATCGCCGCATCGCCGAGGAAGCGATGCTCGAGGAGCGCGATCACGCGGTCGTGCTCCGCACGCTCGCCGGCGGCAAGATTCCCACGCCGCGCTCGACGCTCGAATCGATTCTCGGACGCGAGCGCTGGCATGTTCGCGGCACCGGATGGATCGGCGACGCGATCTACGGGGTGAACGACGGCCTCGGCGCCGTCTTCGGCATCGTGTCGGGGATGGCCGGCTATACCGGCGGCAGCGAAGTCGTGCTCGCGGCGGGGCTCGCCGGCACGCTCGCGAGCGCGCTCTCGATGGGCGCCGGCGCGTATCTCTCGTCGAAATCGCAGCGCGAGGTGTACGAGTCGGAGGTCGCGCGCGAGCAGGCCGAGATCGAAGAAGACCCGCACGAGGAAATGCTCGAGCTCGAGCTGTTCTACCAGTTGAAAGGCTTCTCCGCCGAGGAATCGCGCGCGATGGCGGAGCGGCTGCAGAAGGAGCCGAAGCAGTTTCTGCGTACGCTGGTGCACGAGGAGCTCGGGCTCAGTGAGGAAACCTTTCCCAATCCGTGGCGCTCGACGATTTCGGCGAGCGTCTCGACCGCGATCGGCGGCTTCATCCCGATCATCCCGTTCTTCTTCGCCGTCGGCATGCCCGCGGTGATCGCGTCGTTCATCATCAGCACCGCGGCGCATTTCGTCGTCGGCGCGTCGAAGGCGCTCGTCACGATGCGGCCGTGGTGGGCGACGGGCCTCGAGATGACGGCCGTCGGCGTGATCGAGGCCGCCGTCACATACGGCCTCGGGCTCGCATTCGCCAGCCACTGACCAGTTGTCGCTCCCGGAGGACATGCGTTCAGTCCGCATCGCAAAATTCTCGGGAATTCCCGCGGTCCGCGTGGCACCTGCCTTGCCCCAATGGTTCGCAGCGGCCCGCCGCAAAGAGCGCATTCCCGCATTGGGGACGCGACGTCGGGCGGAGCGAATTTCGGAGGTGCAAGATGCGCAAGATGCTGATGGTGTGCGCCGGAGGTCTGCTGCTGACCGCGAACATGGCGGTCGCCGGCACGACGACGGTCGACCGGAAAGACTTTCAGGTGTTCAAGGACGTCGCGGCGAGCGTCGGACGCTATGCGCAGTTCACGATCTTCGACGACGTGAGCGCGAGCGTGAAGGACGGCGTGGTGACGCTCGCCGGCAAGGTGACGATGCCGTACAAGCGCGACGAGATCGAGAAACGCGTCTCGCGCCTCGACGGCGTGCGCGCGGTGCGCGACACGATCACCGTGCTGCCGGTTTCGCAGTTCGACGACGAGCTGCGGCTCCGGATCGCGCGGTCGATCTACGGCAACTCGAGCTTCTGGAACTACGGCATCATGCCGAACCCGCCGATCCACATCGTCGTCGAGAACGGCCGCGTGACGCTGACCGGCGTCGTGCAGAGCGACGTGGATCGCATGCTCGCGCGATCGCTCGCGACGCAGTTCGGCGCGCTGTCGGTGACCAACGACCTCAAGACGGATGCCGAAGTGCAGGCCGCGCTTGAAAAATCCGAGTGACCTGCGGGTGCCGCTCGAGGCGGGCGCCGCGACGACGGCGCTCGTCTACGCGTCGGCCGGCAACGCGCCCGCGGCGCTCGTCCTCGCGCACGGCGCCGGCGCCGGCCAGCTCAGTGCGTTCATGGTCGACTTCGCGCGCGCGCTGTGCGATGCCGGCGTCGACGTCGTCACGTTCAATTTTCCTTACACGGAGCAGCGGCGGAAAATCCCGGATCGCGCGCCGGTCCTCGAGGCGTGCTACCGGTCGGTGATTGCGGCGGTCGCCGCCGCAGTGCCGAGCGCGCGCCGCGCCTTGTTCATCGGCGGCAAGTCGATGGGCGGCCGCATCGCGACGCAGGTCGCGGCGGCGGATCCGGAACTGCCGATCGCGGGCGTCGTCCTGCTTGGCTATCCGCTGCATCCGCCGGGCAAGCCCGATCAACGGCGCGACAAGCATCTCCCGGCTGTCCGCCGACCGATGCTCTTCATCCAGGGCACGCGCGACGCGTTCGGCACGCCGAGCGAGCTCGCGCCGATTCTGGATCCGCTGCGGCCGGCCGCGGTGCTTCACCCGGTCGCTCAGGGCGATCACTCGTTCAAGCTTCCGCGCAAGGATCCGACGGTCCAGGCCGACGCGTACGCGGCGATTCAGCGCACTATCGTGGCGTGGGTTCGAGCGCCAGCTCCATGACGGTCCCCTGGCGCGTGAAGCCGTGGCGCTCGTAGAGCGACACGCTGCGCGCCGACGGCCACAGGACGACGCGGTCGACGTCGTGCGCGCGCGCCCACGCGAGCGCCGACTCGAGAAGGCGCGTGCCCGCGCCGCCGCGACGGGTCGGCTCGACGAAGAGATTCGAGATGTACGCGTGGCGCTCGAGCTCCGCGGCGGGATTTGGAATCTTCTCGATCGACTGCACCCACAGCTGTCCGACGATGGCGCCGTCGTCCACGGCCACCCACGCGCGCCACGGCATACCGGCGGCCAGCTCGCGCCGCATCCATTCGGCGCACCGCGCGATGAACGCCTCACGCGACTCGATCATCGGCGTCGCGCGGTTCGAACGGAATTCCCAGCGCAGCCCGGCGAGCCGATCCGCATCGTCGGCGGTCGCTGATCGCACGTCGATCATCGCGCGAGCACGGCGTGGAGGAAAACCCCGGCGGCCTGGTTGACGGCGTCGGACCACTCGTGGCCGCCGTCGAACGCGAGCGGCGTGACGCCCGCACCGGCGACGCGGAGGCGTCCGATGTCGGCGTCGAACTTCGCCGTCGTATACCACTCGTCGCGCGATCCGCGGCAGACCAGCGCGCGCGCGACGCGGCCGAGCGCCGCGGCGCCGATCTCGGTCGGCACGTCGCCGCCGACCGCGATCACGCCGTCCACGCGGCGAGGCGACGCGGCGGCCGCGCGAAACGCCGTCGCGACGCCCTGCGAGAAGCCGGCGAACACGAGCGCCGGCGACGCAGGCCACTCGCTCGACACGGCGTCGACGACGCCGGCGACGTACGCGATGGTGTCGGCGATCGCCAGCTCGCGATCCTGCCGCGTCATCCAGCTCGCCACGACCTCGTTCGCGCGCCGATGGTAGAAGCGGTGCAGCCCCTGTACGGCGACGAGCAGCCAGCGTTCCGCGCCCGCGATCGCGCGCATGCGCTCGAGCTGCGCTTCCGCGGGCTCGGCGTAGCCGTGACATCCGACGAGCGTGCCCACCGGCGCGCTGCCGGTCGGCGTTTCGACCAGATACCGGCCATGTATCGTCGCCGCGATCGTTCGCTCGATCATCAGGCCTTATAGGATACCCGCGTGCAGGCGGCGGACATCGGACCAGTCGATCCATCGGATCAACGCCAGTCGCCGCTCGATCTCTTTCTCATCTTCGTCGGCGCGAACGTCGTCGCGACGACGTTTCAGGTGGGCGCAAGCCTCGCGGGCTCGTTTCCGATGCGCACGATGCTCGTGCTGATCGCCGTCGGCAGCATCGCGGGAGCGGCGCTCGTGGCGGCGCTCGCGCCGATCGGATCGAAGCTGCGCGTGCCGTCGGTGATTGCGGCGCGGCCGGCGCTGGGCGTCGCCGGCGCGGGGCTCGTGGCGATCGTGCTCTACGCGTCGAACTTCGCGTGGATCGCGTTGAACAACGTGATCGCCGCGTCCGCCTGCGCGCGCGCCGCGCGCGGCTGGCTCGGAGACGGCGCCGCGGCGCGGACCTCGTGGGCGATCGCGCTCGGCCTCGTCGCGACGGCCGTCGTGTGGCGAGGGCCGCGCGCCGTCGCGCGCGCCGATCGCCTCGCGGTGCCGCTCATGCTCGCGGTCGCCGCGGCGCTCACGGCCGCATGCGTGCGCGCGGCCGCGTCGCCGGCGGCGCTGCCCGTCACATCGATGGCATGGGCACGCGGGCTCGACGTCGTGATCGGCTACCAGGTGTCGTGGATTCTGATGTTCGCCGACTACTCGCGCTATACGCGATCGCCGGGCGGCGGTGCCATCGCGGTCTTCGCCGCGCTCGCGGCGACGAGTCTCTGGATGATGCCGCTTGGCGCCGTGGCCGCGCGCGCCGCCGGCAGCATGGATCCCGGCGCGATGCTCGAAGCCGTCGGGCTCGGCGCGTCCGGCGCGCTGCTCCTCACGCTGGCCACGCTCACGACGAACTTCGTGAACCTGTACATGTCGTCGCTCGCGTGGAAGAGCCTCGTGCCGCGGACGAGCGACACAACCGTCGTGTGGTCGATCGGGATGATCGGAACCGCGCTGAGCGCGCTGCCGGGCGTCTGGCTCGACCAGTACGCGAGCTTCATGGTCGCGCTCGGCGGCGTGCTCGTGCCGATCGGCGGGCTGCTCGTCGCGCACTACTACATTCGACCGGGGCGCATCGACGAGGCGGCCATCGGCGAACTCTACGAGGTGCGTGGTCGCTTCCGCGGATTGTCGGTCGCCGGCATCACGGCGTGGATCGCGGGCATCGTCGTGTACTTCGCGGCGAGCCGCTGGGCCAGCATCGGGGGCACGATCCCGTCGCTCGCGGCGTCGATTCTCGTGTACGCGGCGACCGCGTCGAGAGATCGGTAGCGCAGCCCTTCACGGCTGCGCTCAGTCGGCGCGGAGGCCGGCGAGCGGATCGATCGCAGCCGCGCGGCGCGCCGGAACGACGCACGCGGTGAGCGCGGTGAGCACCGCGACGCCAATCGCGACCGCGAAGGCGGCGGCGTCTCCCGACGACACGCCGTAGAGGAGGCTCGACAACGCGCGGCCGACCGCCAGCGCGCCGGCTGTCCCCGCCGCGACGCCGATCGCCGCGAACCACAGCCCCTGACGGACGACGAGCCACAGCACGTCGCGCGGCTCGGCGCCGAGCGCCATGCGAACGCTCAACTCCTGCCGCCGCTGGCTCACGCTGTAGGACAGCACGCCGTAGATGCCGAGCGCGGACAGCAGCAGCGCGAGAGCGGCGAACACCCCCATCAGCAGCATGAGCGCGCGCGGGCGATCGGTCGCGTCGCCGACGATGCGATCCAGCGTCCGCGCGGACGAAAGCGGCAGGTTCGGATCGAGCCGCTGAACGGCGGCGCGGACCGCGGAGGCCATCGCAGCCGCGCTGCCCTGCCCCTTGACGACGAGGTTGAACCCGCGGAACGAGAACTGGCGATAGGTGAAATAGATCGCCGGCTCGGGCGGCTGCGACAGCGACGCGTTCTTCACGTCGCGGACGACGCCGACGATCTCGTACTTCGTGGTGGGCGCCATCAGGACCGCGCCCATCGGACCGATGTAGCGGACCGCGGTCGTGATCCGCTGCCCGATCGGATCCTCGTTCGGCCACTCGCGGCGCGCGAGCGATTCGTTGACGATGACCACGCCCGGCGCATCCACCGTGTCGTGCGGCTCGAAGAAGCGTCCTTTCACGAGCGGCACACCGATGACCTTGAAGTACTCCTCGTCAACGCTCTGGTGCTGCGCGAGCGGCGCGTCTTCCGGCGCCGGACGCGGGCGCCCCTCGATCAGAAACCGCAGGCGCCACGCCGCGTCGAGCGGGAGGAAGTTGGCGAGCCCCGCGTCGGACACGCCCGGCTGCGCGCGCAGCGACGTCAGCAGCTGATCGTAGAAGTCGGCGATCTTCTTGAAGTCGCGATAGCTGGCCGGCAGATCGACGTTCACGGTCAGCGCGCGTTCGGACCGGAACCCCGGATCTTCCTGGACGAGGCGCTGGAAGCTTCGGCCGAGGAGCGCCGCGCCGACGAGCAGCATCACCGCGAGCCCGATCTCCGCGACGACGAGCGCGCTGCGCGCGCGCGCGCGCGCGCCGGACGCTTCCCCGCCGCGGCCTGCCTCCTTCAGCGGACGATGGATGTCGCCGCGCGCCATCAGCATCGCGGGGACGACGCCGAACGCGATCGCCGTAAGAAACGCGAGCCCCACTGCGAACAGGAGGAGCCGCGCGTCGACCCCCGTCTCCTGCAGACGCGGCAGCGGCACCGGCGTCGTCGCGACGAGCACGCGAACCGACGCGATCGCGACGCCGACGCCGAGCGCCGAGCCGAGGCAGGCGAGCAGCGCGCTTTCGGTCAGGAGCTGGCGCACGAGCCGCGCGCGGCTCGCGCCGATCGCCGCGCGGACGGCGACCTCGCGCTCGCGGACCGTCGCGCGCGCGAGCAGCAGGCTCGCGACGTTCGTGCACGTGATGACGAGCAGGAACGCGGCGGCGCCGAACAAGGCAAACAGCGCAGGCCGGAAATAGCCTTCGATCTCGTGCGCGAGTGGAACCGCCCGCGCACCCCAATCGGCGTTGGTTGCCTTGAATTCTCCGCCGAGGCGCGTCGTCAGCGCGCGCAGCTCGGCGTTCGCGTACTCGACGCCGACGCCCGGCTGCAGCCGGAACAGCGACTCCACGAAGTGCGCGCCGCGGCTGTGCTGCGCGAAGTCCCACTGGAGCCGCTGCCACACGTCGGTGCCGTTCGGGTAGGCGAAACCGGGAGGCATCACGCCGACGATCGTGTAGACGATCGAGCTGAGCGTGATCGGTTTGCCGACGATCGACGGATCGCTGTTGAAGCGCTCGCGCCACAGCCGATGGCTGATGACGGCGATGAGATCGCTCGAGTAGAACGTCGACTCGGGAAACCCGCTGCCGATCAGCGGCTGGACTCCGATGACCGAGAAAAAATTGCCGCTGGCTTCGACGGCGTTCGTGCGCAGCGGATCCCTGCCGGCCTCGGTGACGTTGACCTGCGGATACCACCAGCCGGCGCCGTCGGCGAAGATGTGCTTGAGGCTGCGGTAGTCGTGAAACGTCACGGGCGAGATCCGTTCGTGCGACAGGCCCTTGGCGGCGTTGGTGTCCCAGATCATCGTCAGCCGATCGGGGTCGGGATACGGCAGCGGACGCAGGACGACGCGGTCGAGGACCGTGAAGATCGCCGTTGTCGCGCCGATGCCGAGCGCCAGCGCCAGCAGCGCCGCAATCGTGAAGCCGGGCGTGCGCCGCAGCTGGCGCCAGCCGAATCGAACGTCCTGCAGCAGCGTGTCCATGTGCGTTCCCGTCGCTTAGACGCGCGCCGCCGGAGGATGGTTGACCCCTGACGGCTATTCGAGCGCGCGCTCGGTGATGAGCGCGTCCTGCACGACGCGCCCGCCGACGAGATGCTCCTGGATAATCCGCTCGAGGACCGGCGGATCGCAGCGCGCGTACCACGCGCCCTCGGGATAGACGACCGCAATCGGTCCGCCTTCGCAGATGCGCAGGCAGTTCGCTTTCGTGCGGAGGATGCCGCCCTGCTCGGAGAGCCCGAGCTCCCGAAGGCGCCGCTTCAGGAACTCCCACGCGGCCAGGCCGCGCTCCTTGTCGCAGCATTTCGGCGTCGTCTGATCGCAGCAGAGAAAGATGTGGCGGCGCGCGACGGGCACGCCGATTGTGTGCGCGGCCGCGCGCTGCGCATCGGTCGTCACCTGCGGCTCAGACACCGAACTCTTCCGCGTTCCACTCGAGGCCGAGCTCGCCCGGCGGCGCCATGTAGCCGACGATCGCCGATGCGGCGACGACCGCGGGGCTGGCGAGATAGCCTTCGCCGCCGACGCCCATGCGATTCTGCCAGTTGCGGTTGAACGACGTGATCGCGCGCTCGCCGGCGTGCAGCGCGTCGGGCCCCTGGCCGAAGCACGGGCCGCACCAGGATTGTCTGATCTTGCCGCCGACCGATCGAAAGACGTCCGCGATCGATTCGCCGTCGAGCCGCGCGTCCGGCCGCTCGATCTGCTGCGACACGCCGCCCGATCCCGGGAAGATCACGAACTCCTTCGCGGTCTTCGACGCGCCGTGCCGGCGCGCGGCGCGAATCACGAGCGCCGCGGTCAGCAAATCGTCATAGCTGCCGTTGGTGCACGATCCGATCATCGCCTTGTCGAAGGTGACGCGCTCGCGCGCGACCTCCTCGGCCGGAAACGCGTTGCCCGGGCTGAACGGCTTCGCGATCATCGGCTTGATGCCGCCGAGATCGATCGTCTCGTCGATCTCGTAGACCGCGTCGGCGCCTGGCGCGAGCGGCGGATAGGGCAGCTCGCGGATGCCTTTCGCGCGGTACCACGCGTAGGTGATCTCGTCGGGCGCGAAGATGCCGTTCAGCGCCTCGGCCTCCGCCATCATGTTCGCGATCGTGTTGCGATACGCGATCGGCAGCTGCTTCGCGGCGTCGACGAGCTCCACCGACATCCCCTGCGACTGCTTCGCGCCCCACCGGCGCAGCAGCTCGAGGACGATGTCCTTGCCGCCGACCCACGACTGGAGCCGGCCGGTGAAGACGACGCGCCGCGATTTGGCGGCGGTGAAATAAACGTAGCCGGTGGACCATCCGAATCCGAGCGTCGTCGAGCCGACGCCCATGCCGACGGCGCCGTACGCGCCGTACGCGCGGCTGTGCGAGTCGGCGCCGGGAATGAACTGGCCCGGCATGACGAGCCCCTGCTCGGGGAAATAGAAATGGAAGATGCCGTCGCCGGGCGTCGCGTAGTACGGCTTCTCGATGCCGTGCAGCCGCGCGAACTCGCGGCCGATCGCCGTCTGCTTGTTGTCGTCGTCTTTGCCGGTGAAGACGAAGTGATCGTTGGCGATCGCGGCCTGCCGCGGAACGATCGTGTTCCCGCCGGTGATCCGGTTGAAGGTGTGGATCGCGAACGGCGCCGTCCCGTCCGACGCCGGCAGCAGATCGGCGTAGACGCGCAGCGTCGCGCCGGGCGCGACGGCCGCGTTCTTGTCCACGCGGTGCGCCCAGACGATCTGCTCGGTCGACGTCAGACGGCGCGCCGTCTCGGGATCCGGCCATTCGATCCGCGCCGCGCGCTCGATCGACGCGCGGAACTCCCGCCGGCCGGCGGCGAAGATGCCGCCGGTGCGCCGGATCTCGTCTTCCTTCGGGCTGAGCGGCACCGGATCGTAGGTCTTGCCCTGCGTCTGGTTCGTCAGCCGGCGCGACGCCGGGTCGAAGCTGAACTCGTCGCCGTCGCGCGCGTCGGCCACGGCGTCGGGACTCTGCACGACCTGCAGGCCGAGATTGAGCGCGTTGCGCCGGAAGATGTCGCCCATGTTGCTGCCGCAGACGATCACGATCTCCCGGCCGACCTCCTCGGCGATCGCCTTCAGCCCGGCGGGGCTCATCTCGCGCGACGATCCGATCGCGAACCGATCGCCGGCGACGAGAAACGTCTCGCCGCGATGGACGCGCGCGCGGAAGTCGGGCATCAGGTAGCGGAACGATCCCGCCTTCCATCGCTCGTCGAGCGTCTCGAGGCTCTCCGACACGCAGTCGGCCGACGGCGTGATCTGATCGGTGTCGATCGCGTCGAGCTTTTTCTTCCGGCCGAGGACTTTGAGGTCCCAGAAGATGAGCGCCTGTCCGCGGATGATCGGCGCGCTTGCCGTCTCGGCCGCCGAGCTGGCCGGTTCCGGAATCGTATCGAGGCTGACGCCGGGCTTCAGCCTGGCTGGTTGAATCGTGTGCATGCCCACATGTCAATAGTAACGTGAGGCTTCGCGCGCGACTGCAATCGCGGGGCGGCGGACGCGCGGGCGGGAAGCGGGACCGCGAACGTAGGTACAATTGACGGAGGCTGTCCCGAGGGCGCGTCGATCACATGGCCGAGCTGAGAGACCAACCGCTGCACGCCTCGAGCTCAGAGGCGGTGACCAACGACGTGCGCGTCGAAGTCGAGTCGCGATACGCGCCCGAGCACTCGCACCCGTTCGACAACGAGTGGTTCTTCCACTACACCGTGCGCATCTCGAACGAAGGCCGCGAGACGGTGCAGCTCATGTCGCGCCACTGGATCATCACCGACGCGACCGGCCACGTCGAAGAGGTGCGCGGCTCGGGAGTCGTCGGAGAACAGCCCGTGCTGCGGCCCGGCGAGTCGTTCCAGTACACGTCGGGGTGTCCGCTGAAGACGAAGACCGGCGTGATGCGCGGCACCTATCATATGGTGATCGCGGGCGGCGAGCACTTCGACGTCCAGATCGCGCCGTTCGCGCTGCACGAGCCCTACACCGTCCACTGAAAGCGTTGGAAAGCCCGTCGTGTAGGGCGACCCTTTCAGCGCCGAGGCGAGGCTGAAAGCCTCGCCCTACACGGACCGCGGCCGCGAGCTACTCCGGACGGACGCCTGAACGTCCTGATCGCATCGAGAAAGGCGTCGCCGAAGTCGGCGGCCTTGCGCGCGCCGACGCCGTAGATGTGGTGCAGATCCGCGATCGTGCGCGGCCGACGCTCCGCCATGTCGCGCAGCGTCGTGTCGTGGAAGATCACGTACGGCGGCACGCCGCGCTCGCGCGCGAGCCGCAGGCGCACGTTGCGCAGCGCGTCGAACAGCTCCGCGTCGATGCCCGCAATCGCCGCGTCGCGCCCCGTCGGGCGGCCGCGCCTGCGCGGCGACGGCGGCTTCACCTCGCGGTAGAGCACGCACTCGCCCGCTCCACGCAGAAGCGCATTCCCGGCCGCGGTGAGCCGCAGCACCGGATACGGATCGCCGTCGCGCGCCAGCAGGCCGGCGCCCACGAGCTGCTCGATGTAGCCGCGGATCGCCGACGACGGTTCGTCCTTGAGCAGCGCGAACGTCGACAGCTGGTGATGCCGCGCCTGGACGATCTTCTCCGTCGGCCGTCCGAGGAGCACGTCGGCGACGTGGCTCGTGCCCCAGGTCTGCTTCACGCGCGCGACGCACGAGAGGATTTTCTGCGCGACGATGCGCGAATCCGGCACCGCATCGAGCTCCTTCAGGCACCAGTCGCACGCGCCGCAGTTCGCCGCGTCGTACGGCTGCCCGAAATACTCGACGAGCGCGCGATGGCGGCACCGCGTCGCGGCGGCGTAGCGCTCCATGTCGCGGAGCAGCGTGCGCGCGCTCTCCGACCACTCGCCGTTCGACTCGAGCATCTGCCGCCAGCGCGCGAAGTCGCCCGTCGAATAAATCAGCACGCACTCGGCCGGCAGCCCGTCGCGTCCGGCGCGTCCCGACTCCTGCTGGTAGTGCTCGGGCGATCGAGGCGCGCCGGCGTGCACGACGAACCGCACGTTCGACCGATCGATCCCCATGCCGAACGCGACCGTCGCGACGACGATGTCTGCGTGCTCGTCGAGGAACATCTCCTGATGACGGCTGCGGACCTCGTCGGCCAGCCCCGCGTGGTACGGGACCGCGCGACGGCCTTCGCCCTGCAGCCATGCGGCGAGCTCTTCGACCTCGCGGCGCGACTGGCAGTACACGATCCCGGCCTCGCCGTCGTGCCGCGCGAGGACGTCGAGCAGTTGCCGCCGCAGCGTGCCGCGCCGCAGCACGCGATACGTCAGGTTCGGCCGATCGAAGGATCCGACGAGGACGAGCGGATCGCGCAGCCGGAGCTCGCCGACAATGTCGCGCCGGACGCGCTCGGTCGCCGTCGCCGTGAACGCGTGGAGCGACACCGACGGGAACTCCTCGCGCAGCCGCCCCAGCTGCCGGTACTCCGGCCGGAAATCGTGGCCCCACTGGCTGATGCAGTGCGCCTCGTCGATCGCGATGAAACGCAGGCGCGCCTGCTGCAGCATGCGCCGCAGCGCCTGGCTGCCCTCGCCGACGATGCGCTCAGGCGACACGTAGAGCAGCCGGCAGCGGCCGTCGCGCACGCTCGCGAGCACCTCGTCGCGCTCGTGCGGCAGGAGCGTGCTGTTCAAATAGGAGGCGGCGACGCCGTCGACGCGAAGCCCGTCGACCTGATCCTTCATCAACGAAATCAGCGGCGAGACGACGAGCGCGAGGCCCGGATCGACGATGGCCGGCGCCTGGAAGCAGAGCGATTTGCCGCCGCCGGTCGGCAGGACGACGATGCTGTCGCGCGCGTCGAGGATCGCGTGCATCGCCTCGCGCTGCAGCGGGCGGAACGTCGAGTAGCCCCAGACGCGCTGCAGCGCCTCGCGCAGCGCGTCGTCGGCGGTCGCGCCTTGCGTGCCGCCGGTCGACGCCGTCATGCGCCGCCTACGCCTT
>Ga0209474_10000395_pt1 | contig 48747 bp, 36 predicted proteins | sample GraSoiAngelo_145_FD_185902 | JGI IMG/M metagenome (GOLD analysis project Ga0209474, IMG submission 185902) | Grasslands soil microbial communities from the Angelo Coastal Reserve, California, USA - 14_1009_05_20cm (SPAdes) (version 2) | ecosystem: Environmental > Terrestrial > Soil > Grasslands...
GCAGCGAGAAGAAGATCCGGTGGGAAGACATAGCCAGCCTGCATTACAACACCGGAAACAAGCAGTTCAGCGTGCGGAGTAATGACAACCGCAAAATCACCCATGCTGGCTACAATGCAGATCCGGATGGGTTCCTGCAAGAAATCCAGAGACGCACGCGACTGCCGCTGAAGGTCGCTCAACCTGGAGTCTGGAAGAGCGAAACGGTCGAGGTCCCGTATGAGGAAAATCAGGAAGAATCGAGCGATCAGCTAATCCGGTGAACGACAACGCATTCGTTTCTTCGATCACTTTCACCAAACATGTTGTCATCCTGAGCCCCTATTTTGGGCGAAGGACCTCCCGAAATATTTTCGGACTTATTGCTGTATATCGGCTTTCTGGCCCAGGGCTCTGGTGTAAGAGCCAGGAAAGAGCAACGACGTCGGATGCATTTGCAGGAGGTCCTTCGGCAAAAGCGGCTCAGGATCACAGTTCTATAGCGCGATTAGGCCGCCGTTCTTCTATGGTCGGGCTGTGCTTACCAACCACGAAGCCCAACCGATGCAGATTGCCACTAATCCCGACAGCACGATTGGCGGCGCCAAAAAATAAATCCAACTCAGCACTAACGAGACTAACTGCACTGCGAAGAATGTCCAGCCGAGTGCGCCTATAGTCTGCGGAGCGCTGCGAGCCAAGGTGCCGAGGCGCCAGGCCAGAAATGCTGTAAACAGAAGATATAAAGTCTGGAACAGTCCAAAGCCAACGTAGAAGCGTGCATATGTGGCATCAGTACGTCCGACTTGAAAATGGGCATTGTTCATCGACTCCCAGACCGCGCGTCCTTCTGCAGTGGGCGCCTGAAACTTCAGGAATCCGAAGGTGTGTCCCACGGCAAACAGAATGAGTAACACGGAAGCGATTCGGTAAAGTACAACCGCCTTCGCCATGGATGGTGATCCTCCGAATTGATTGCTGCTTTATACCAGATGACGTTAGGCTTCGGGACAATCGACAGAAGCAATCGGGTGATCGGGCGAAGTAAAACCGCGACCCGTCTACCCTCTCTTTCATTCCGAACCCACACCTTACTCTTATCCCGAAACGAAGTGAGGGATCCGCTTTTGTTGCGACACCAAAGAGCGGATTCCTCGCGCCAAAACCAGGCGCTTAGGAATGACAGTGTGGAAAGAGGAGCACTTCGTTAGAGAAGCAAGAGCACTTCACCCGATCACCCGATTCATCAATCACTCCTTCCGCTGCGAAGGAAGCACCACCACCGCTTCTACCTCCAGTAGCAAGTCAGGATTCACCAATGCGGCAACTCCGACGGTGGTACTCGCCGGTTGATGTTCGTTCTTTGCTAGATATTGCCCACGCACCTCGCGATGGCCCTCCAAGTTTTCAGGCATATTCACCATGAAAGTATTTAGCTTGACCACGTCATTGAAAGTTGCGCCCACTGAGTCGAGCGCAGCCTTCAGATTTTCGAAGACTTGTTTGGATTGTGCGCGAATGTCACCTTTGCCCACGACTTTGCCGTCTTTGTCGTAAGCGACCTGGCCGGAGATCAGAATTGTGCGTCCACCGCTGATCTCGACCAACTGAGTGAAACGCGGATTCACTGCTAATCCCGGCGGATTGATGTAGCGCACATGCGCGGATGTGTCCTTCCTTTCAGTTGGCTGCTTTGTGCTCTGCGCCCATAAGGGAATTACAAGGACCGAAAACATCACCAAATGACGAATCATGGTTTCTCCTGAATTGGGATTTGTGCAAAAACCTTCGCTCAAGGCCGGCAATTCCGGACAGTAGATGAAGGCCGTCAAGAAAAAGTTCAATAATGTTCGGCTGGTAAATTTCTACGTTGCGGTAATGTCGCGGGAACTACTTTAACGAGCGTCTCTGAGGGTAGATATACTGAGGTCGGATGGAGTTCGAATGGAGTGCGCGCAAGAATGTAGCGAATAAGAAAAAGCATGGCGTTGCCTTCCACGAGGCTTTAGCGGTCTTCGCGGATCCGATGGCGAAAATCTTCGATGACCCGGATCATTCAATCGAAGAGGCTCGCGAAATCATTGTTGGGCACTCGGTGCGGCGTCGGCTCCTGATTGTTTGTTTCACCGAGCGTGAAGGGAAAGTTCGGATTATTAGCGCACGTTTAGCAACAAAGCGAGAACGGAGGGACTATGAGCAGGGCACGTCGGCAGAATAAGCCAAAAGCAGAGATGCGCTCGGGTTATGAATTCGACTATAAACGTGCGCGGCCGAATCGATTTGCGCCCAGGCTGCAGGCAACAGCTATCGCCGTCGTTCTCGACCCCGATGTCGCTCGCGTGTTCAACTCGTCCGAATCTGTGAACAAACTGCTGCGTTCCGTTATTGCTGCGGTTCCCAAAGGTCGCAACGGAGCAAAATCTGCGAAGCTCCGGCGCAAACTGAGTTGACGGCCCTTCGCTGTCAAAGCATTTGTTCGAACTCAGGCCTTCGCACGATTAGCTCCCTTCATCAGCACGTTCGCCTCAAGCTGATGATTCACCTGACCGCTCCAGCCTGTAACCTAAAGCTCTAATGGAAAATGGCATTCATTAAGAGGACCGGGCCGCCATCACGAAGGTTTCATTTCGGAACGTTGGAATATGAGCAAGTAGAGGTGAGATGGATGTGGATCTGAAAGGAAAAGTTGCGCTCGTAACCGGCGGTGGCACCGGTGTTGGTCGGTCCACCATTCTGCAGCTGGCTCAGCTGGGTGCTGCCGTCGCTGTGAACTACTCGAAGTCCAAGGACGAGGCTGCGGCAACGGCAAAGGAAGCTCAGAGTTGTGGCGTTCAGGCAATCGCGGTCCAGGCGGATGTCTCCGATGAATCTGCAGTCCTGCGTATGATCGAGCAAGTGCGGCGCCAGTTGGGTCCGGTGGAAATCCTGGTAAACAATGCCGCCTTCACTCGTTTTACCGATCTTTCCGATCTGCATGCATTGAACCAGCAAGAGTGGGATCGCACTTTCGCGGTCAACGTGAATGGCACTTTGTATTGCACTCGGGCGATAGCGCCAATGATGAAGGCTAAGGCTTGGGGACGCGTAGTGAACGTCTCCTCAGTTGCAGCGTATACGGGAGGCGGAAGCTCGATCGCTTACTGTGCATCGAAGGCGGCTATCCTGTCCCTTACCCGTTCCTTCGCAAAGGTCCTTGGTCCAGAGATAACCGTGAACGCGGTGGCGCCGGGGTTGATTGAGACGCGCTGGATCGCTCCTATCAAGCGACTGGACGAATTCAGAGAATCGTGGAAGAAAGAGACCGCTCTTCACAAAGTGCTTTCGCCGGATGATGTAGCCGAGGCGATCGTGAGCTTGATTGCGACCATGAGCATGGTAACCGGCCAGACCGTCGTTGTGGATGGCGGCTGGAGAATGCAGTAAGGCAGGGGCGGGAGCATAGGACAGAGAGATATGGTTGTGTGGCACACCCAGCCTCGGCTGTGGTTCCGCCCAAGGTTAAGACGTCCGGCACATTGTGGGAAACCGAATTTCCTGTTTTGCTCTTGCACGTTGCTTAGCCAAGCCTGTAAGTCATTCGGTCAGCGATGAATAGAGCTAAGCGAGTCTCATTTCACGCCAGATTCGTCGTGCTGAGTTGGATAGAACCACAGCGGGGGCGGCTGTGCCACAGAGCTGTATCAAGGGTCGCGTTTTTACAAAAAACCTAAGGCTTTTGTCCGACGAAAGAACTGCTCCGTAAGCACGCAAGTTTTACATCGCAAGGGCTTTGCAGGCGGGTGGATTGCGGGAAACAGAGTTGCTCAAGTGTTGTTCTGGAGCGGGGTTGGGCGTAGTTCGGCTTAAGAGGAAAACTTCGGAACTTTAGGTGCTCATGTGGTTTCCACAGTCCTGCGCGAGCGGTACACTCAGCTAGCAAAAGCAAGACGCCAGCACCTTCCCGGTTCGCTCTTGGCCAGCGTCAAGGAGCTGATAAGTTAGAGTTGGAGCTTGCGGCACTTGAACTCGAAAGAGAATTGAAGGAGACAAAACCTAATGTGGAAGCCAGCCAATCCCCCGACGTCGAACCAGCCGAATAGCAATCCGGCTGTCGGCCCGACTCAAACCAAACCGACGCCGACTCCGTCTGTGGAGACCCGTCCTACACCCGCTGCTGTTGAACCAACTCCAGCGCCGGCCAATCGCAACGCCGTTCTGAACACCCAGGAACAGGCGACGATCGGCAAGAGCCTCGTCATTAAGGGTGAAGTAACCGGTTCCGAGTCGTTATACATCGACGGCAAGGTCGAGGGATCCATTCAGCTGCCGGGTAATCGCGTGACTATCGGCCGCAACGGTCAAGTTTCTGCAAATATCAACGCCCGCGAAGTGGTTGTGCTCGGCAAAGTCCGCGGTAACCTGAACGCCAGCGATCGCGTGGATATCCGCAACGAAGGCTCGCTCACCGGCGACGTCGTAGCGCAGCGCATCAGCATCGAAGATGGCGCCTTTTTCAAGGGCGGCATTGACATTCGCAAGCCTGGTCAGCAGCAGAAAAACGATTCGAAGGAGCCTGTCTCGATCGAGTCCTCAGCTGTGGCCGCAGCTCGCGCCTAAGTCTGCTTTCTCGGCCTGTCCTCGTCTGCAGAGGCGGACGGGACAGGCCACGTTAATGGAATAAAGGGTTGAATTAAGATGTTGGAAAAATTTCTGCAAGTCTTGTCGCTCAGCTGTCGTCATCGCCATACGTCAAAGCCTTTCGCCGCAGCCAGCGCATCCTCTGGTCGGAACTCCGATTGGGAGCCCATTGGACAGGGTGGTCACTACGTCGTTTGCCTCGATTGCGGGCAGAAGTTCGATTACGACTGGGGCACGATGCAGGTAGTGCGGAAGGTCAGCTAGAAAAGCGGAAGGTCAGCTAGAAAAGCAGCGATTAGCAATAAGCAATTAGCTTGAAAGGCCAGCGACTGCGCTGGCCTTTGTGTTTTGAAGCTCCTGAGCTTTTCGTGTTGGTGTTGCTCTTGGCTAATTGCTAATCGCTGCCGTTCACGCACAAACCAGCGAGCCCACCTTTTCACCTGTGATCACGCGGCGGATGTTCCCGTGCTTATTTAAATTGAAGATGATCATGGGCAGGTTGTTGTCTTTGCACAGACTAATGGCCGTAGTGTCCATGACCTTCAAACCGCGCTTGATGATTTCCATATAGGTGATTTGCTGGAACATTGTCGCGTCCTTCACGAGGAATGGATCGGCGTCGTAGATGCCATCGACTTTGGTCGCCTTAAGAATCACATCTGCTTTGATTTCCATGGCGCGGAGGGAAGCGGCGGTGTCGGTGGAGAAGTAGGGATTTCCTGTCCCAGCGCCGAAAATGACTACGCGCTCCTTTTCAAGATGCCGCATTGCCCGCCGCCGAATGAATGGTTCGGCCACCTGATTCATCTCGATGGCGGACATTACCCGAGTATGAACATGCTGTTTCTCGAGCGCATCCTGCAAGGCCAGGGCGTTGATCATGGTGGCCAGCATGCCCATGTGGTCGGCAGAGACGCGGTCCATATCGCGAGCCTGCTCGGCTACGCCGCGGAAAAAGTTGCCGCCGCCAACCACGATCGCAATCTGAACCCCTAAAGCATGTACTTCAGCAATTTCTGCGGCGATTTCGTGAACTCGAGTGGCATCGACCCCAAACCCTTGTCCAGCCGCGAGGGCCTCCCCGGATAGCTTTAAGAGAACGCGCTTAAAGACAGTCGACATTATGATTTCAGTATAGAACGGCCGCAGTTGCTGGCTCGCGAAGAGCTTATACGTGCGCACCAGTCCTTATTCTCGGCGCAAGACGACAATCCGGAGTAATATTCCCACCGTACCTCTCAGGAATCGCCCTCCGGACGGCTCGATGCCCACAAAAATTGCCCTGATCGATTTCGACGAAGAGTTGCTCGAATCCAGCCGTACTGAATTGGAGCGCAGGGGATACAAAGTCCGAACGGCAACCGACGGCGTTGCGGGGCTACAACTGGTCGAACAGATGCAGCCGGACGTCGTAGTGCTTGAGCTGGTTCTCCCCAAGCTACATGGTTTGCAGCTGTGTGCCCGACTGCGCAAGCATCCTGACCTCCGAGCCAGAGTAATTGTGGCGGCTTCGCCCACGTTTGCCATCGATATTCGTAAGGCGCGAGATATGGGGGCCGCGTCGTTCCTCAATAAGCCATACACAACCGAAGATCTGGCACGGGCAGTCAAATCTGTGGAATCAGTTCCGGTTCCTCACAACGAGATCCAGCGTATAGCGGCGCTCAGGTCGTACGACATTCTCGACACTTTGCCGGAGAAGTCATTCGACGATCTAGCGCAGCTTGCGGCGATCATCTGTGAGACTCCTGGAGCGATGATTACATTTGTTGATTCTGACCGCCTGTGGTTCAAATCGATGGTCGGGTTCGTTGCCAACGAGGTGCCTCGCGAACTCTCGTTCTGCGCACACGCCATCATGCATCATGAGGTGATGGTCGTGGAGGACGCGACCAAAGACGAGCGCTTTGCCGGCAATCCACTCGTCTCGTCAGCTCCGAAGGTTAGGTTCTACGCCGGCTCCCCTCTGCGTACACCCGACGGAGAAGCTTTAGGTAGCGTCTGCGTGATTGCCCAGGAGCCGCGTTCCATAACGGATCAGCAGAGACAGGCACTGCGATTGCTCGCGAACCAGGTCCAGCTTCTTCTGGAATGGCGGAAGTGGATGAACAAACGCGCAACCACGAGCACAGCAGCCACGGCATAGACTCATCTGCTTCGCTAATCGGGCATTGCTGATTGCTGCTAAAAAAATGGGCGGAACCTACATTCTGGCTCCGCCCTCTCCGGTCAGGGGTGAATTTGAACTATTCGTTGCCGCGGGACTCTTCCATGCGGGCGCTCATGCGATTGCTGCCTTCGAAGCTCACAACGCCTTCGTAGAGGCTGAGCGCAAACATCCGATCCCGCATTGGGACTGCGCGGTGGAGTGGCAGGCCTGCGTCTTCCATGCGATGCCATCTCTGTCCGTCGGCGCTTCCGAACACTTCGCTTGAGCCATCAACAATCGCGAGAAGGTGTTTGCCGCTTTGGTCGTAATCGAGCGAAGTGATCTTGGCCTTCGGCAGATCGGTGGACATTGGCTCCCAAGTTCCGCCCTTCTGCTGGCGGAAGAGACCCTGTGCAGATGAAATCCAGAGGTTCTGATCGGCGTCGATGGCAATGCCGGTAATTAGCGTCACGGGCAGACTCTGCTCCACGTTGAAGTGTTTCCCTCCATCGGCGGAAACCAGCAGCGTGGTGTAGGTTGCCGCTGCAACCATGCCGTTATTGGCACGAACCTTCACGAAGGGTTCCTTCTTGGCGGCGCGCTGTTGCGTCCAGGTTTTGCCCAGATCGCGTGAGACTAGCAGTGTGCCTGAGGTCGTGGGAACGAACATCATGTTGCCTATGATTGCCAGATCTGGAACGTTCGGCATCATGCCCGGCACAGTCATGCGCGCCCACATGCGGGCATTTGGAGCCAGGCGGAACAGGCCGGCGTTGGTCCCGGCATAGACATTACCCTTCTCATCCTGGGCGAGCGTGAAGACGTCACGGCCGTTGAGTCCATTGCTGAGCTGCGACCAGCGCTGTCCGGCATCGCGAGTCACGTAGACCCCGCCGAACTCTTTGTCGTTCACCATACCGGCGTACAGCGCACTGGGATTCTTATTGTCGGCAAGCAGCGCGCGCACCTGACGGTGAGCGAAGCCATCATTCGATGCACTGAACGAAGCCGAGTTGTTCGTGCTTACCAACACGCCACTGCGATCCGTGGCGAGCATTACGTGCGTCGAATCACGTGGATCGATCATCACGTCGTTCACGATGATGTTCGGAGCTGTGACTCGGTGCCAGGTTGCACCGGCATCCTGCGTCTTCCACAGACCTTCGGTGGTTCCGGCGAAGACGACGTCTGGATGGTTCGCGTCCTGCTTCAACACGCGCGTTCGTCGTGCCGAGAACGGAATTCCCTGGGCCTTGTGGAAGAGATCGCCGCCGTTGATGCTCTTGTAAATACCGGAGCAGGCGCTCAAGTAGATCGTCGAGGGCTGCTTCGGATCAATGATCAGCGAGAAAACATCGGAATCGTCGATGACTCCGTTCTTAATCTGATGCCAGTTGTTTCCGCCATCCTCGGTCTTCCAGGCAAGATGCCATGTGCCGGCATAAATCACATCAGGATTCTGCGGATCGATGGCTAACGATTCAATGTTCTTGATGTCCTTGTGACCTTCCGGCGAGATGCGGGCCCAGTGATCGCCACCATCGTTAGAACGGAACACGCCATCGAGCGCGCCTGCGACGAGGATTTTGGAATTCGAGGACGCCATCGCAAACGAGCGAATCGACTTTCCCTTCATTCCGTTCAGCGACTCGAACGACTTTCCACCGTTGTGCGAGCGGAACAGGTCCCCGTTTTGGCTCTCGATGCTCCACGCCGCAACATACACTTTGCGGGAATCGCCTGGATCAAAAACTATGTGGTCGAGCACATAGTCAGGTCCAGTGCCCAGGTGTGTGAAGCGGTTCCAGGAAAGACCACGATCGCGTGATTCGAAAATCTGTCCCGAACTGGTACCGAGCAGGATGCGGTCCGGATTATGGGGATCGTAAGCTAGCGAACGAACATCTCCCCCGTCAGGACCAATCATGTGCGGCGTCGCACCATGGGCATAGCCGATGAAAAAGGAGACTACGCAGGCCGATGCCAGGGCCAACCACCATCTTTTGCGCAACATTGACACTGTCCTCCAGTGACTTTGGTAACTCGCAAGTTTCGGGAGAAGGGCGCGTTAACAATGCCACCGGCGGCGCCGGGTGGGTAGATGACGAAAGGTACCTCGCTGCTAAATGGACCTTGGTCACCGATTTCGTAAGTGATTGAAAACAGAGTAGCTGATTGGGAGTTGTTTCCAACTCAGGAAAACACCGGAAAGGTACTTTGGTATGGGAATCACAGGAAACTGTCAATTTCCATCATTCTGAGGCATGAATCTGCCCGAGATCTGCCGATCTTGTGGGTTTTGGCAGAAGTTTTAAATCTTTTTTAGCCGCTGCACGTCAATGATTCCCGGAATTCGGCGAATCCCCGAAACGATGCGATCAAGGTGCTTGACGTCTTCGATGTCTATCGTGATGTCGATCGACGCCCGACTATCGCCCGTGCGTACGTCCATGTGGCGGATGTTGGTGTTGTCATCGCTAATCGCTGCTGTGACCTGCTTCAACATTCCAGTGCGGTCATCGCAGACTACGGTGAGCTTGACCGGATATGTTGCCTTTGCCGGGCCGGAGACCGAGGCGCTAGGTCGCCCCCAAGTGACGTTGATACGCCGGTCAGGTTCGTACATCAGATTGGTGACGTTGGGGCAGGATTTCGAGTGAACCGCGACGCCTTTGCCGCGAGTCACGAAGCCGACAATTTCCTCGCCGCGGATCGGATTGCAACAGCGTGCGCGATAGACAAGTAGCTCATCGTGGCCCTGAACTTTGAGCGATCCGCCGTCGTCGCCAAAGACCCTGCGGATCATGCCGCCGATCAGCCCGGTTTCTTCTTCTGGTTCTGGCTCGGCGCCGCCAACTGCACTTGGAACAAGCTTTTTCAGAACAGCGCGCGCAGAGAACTTGCCATAGCCGATCGACGCAACCAGATCTTGCTCGTTACTGCCTATCCCATATTCGCTCGCGACTGCTGCGTAGTTCTGTTGTGTGACTTCTTTGAGACTAACCTTGTATTTGCGGGCTTCTTTTTCCAGCAACTTCCGGCCAATTTCGAGTGCGCGCTCGCGCTGATGAACCAGAAGCCAATGCTTGATCTTGTTTCGTGCGCGAGAGGACTTAACAAATCCCAGCCAGTCGCGGCTTGGCTGATGTCCTGTCTGGGTGATGATCTCAACGATGTCACCGTTGCGCAGCTTGTACCGAAGTGGGACGATGCGTCCGTTCACTTTCGCTCCTACACACGTGTTACCGACCTCAGTGTGGATGTGGTAGGCGAAGTCAATGCAGGTGGCGTCACGGGGCAGGATGACGACTTTGCCTTTGGGAGTGAAGGTGTACACCTCTTCGGGATACAGGTCGATCTTGAGCGTTGAGAGGAACTCGTTGGGATCGGAGACGTCGCGCTGCCACTCTACAACCTGCCGCAACCACGACAGACGTTGCTCGTCTTTGGCGTTGACTGGAGTGCCGTCTTTGTACTTCCAGTGCGCGGCGATACCGTCCTCCGCCATCTTGTGCATCTCTTCAGTGCGAATCTGCACTTCAAACTGCATGCCGCCTTCCGCCATGACCGTGGTGTGCAGAGATTGATAGAGATTCGGCCTCGGCATAGCGATGAAGTCTTTGATTCGTCCAGGAACCGGCCGCCAGATGCTGTGGATTGCGCCCAGCGCGCTGTAACAGTCTTTTACTGAGGAAGTGATGATGCGGATCGCCAGCAGGTCATAAACCTGGTCGACGGTGATTCGTTGTCGCTGGAGTTTTTGCGCGATGCTGTAAAGGCGCTTGATGCGATGGTCGACACGTGCTTCCACACCATTTTCTTTCAGCTTCTCGCGGATAAAAGCTACGGTTTTCGTGAGGAAGGCCTCACCCTGCTTACGCCGCGCTTCGACCTGCTCCTTGGTCTGGGTGTAGCCAATGGGATCGACATATTGGAATGCGAGGTCTTCTAGTTCGCCTCGGACCTTGCCCATACCCAGACGATGTGCAAGAGGAGCGTAGATGTCGAGAGTCTCTTGCGCAATGTGCTGCTGACGATCAGGCGGAAGATGTTCCAGCGTCCGCATGTTGTGCAAGCGGTCGGCCAACTTGATGAGGACGACGCGTATGTCGTCCGTCATCGCGAGCACCATCTTTCGGACGTTCTCCGCCTGCCGCTCCTCGCGGCTAGCCAGATTGATCTTCGCGATCTTCGTTACGCCGTCAACGATATGAGCGACCGGGGTGCCGAATTTCTCCTCAATTTGGCTGTTTGTAACGTCGGTGTCTTCCACTGCGTCGTGCAGCAGTCCGGCGGCGATCGCCGTGGAATCCAGCTTCATTTCTGCCAACACCAACGCTACTTCGAGGGGATGGACCAGATAAGGCTCGCCGGAAGCGCGAGTTTGCCCATTGTGGTGCTGGAGGGAGAACTCGTAGGCGCGCTGGATGATGTCGAGGTCATCAGCCGGACGGTTCTCGCGAACCAGGTTCAGCAGGTCACGGAATTTTGTCGCCGTAAGAACGTTGGTCGCGATCTGCTGGCGCAGTGTCGCCATGATTGATTATAGCTGCGGGGGGAAGCAGGCAGCCGTCAGCACTCAGCGCTCATCTGCGGATCGCCATGCTTACGAAGGGAGCCAGTAGCGAAAACACGGCTGGGTTCTACAAACCCTGTACCAGCGGCCCGGAACCACGTCACCTAAGTGGAACCACGTTAGGCGGCAGGGAAATAGCGCTATGCGGCGGAGCCGCGCTCGCGATGAAACACTGTCTCAAATGCGTCGACCCGTTCACGGACATTCAACACGTGCTGCGGTAACAAAAGCTGTCCCCCGGCTTCGATGAGGGGAATCACGCGGTCGAAGTCTGGACCAGAATGGGAACCGGTGATGACGATCCGAATGGGATGAAAGAGGTCTTTGCCCTTCGCTCCAGTTCCCTCTTTTACTTCATTAATAACGGCTTTGAAACTTTCCGGCGTGAACCCATTGCTGCCTGCTCGGACTCGAGTTGCAAATTCAGCGATGACTCTTTGTCCAATTTCAGAAGTCAGAAGGGCCTGATTGTCATCGTCCTTCACCGCTGCTTCAGCGTCATAGTTCAGCAGGAACCTGGCCCTTTCGGGTAGCTGCTCCAGCCGGTCAACGTACGGGATAAGCAGCGCGATAACTTTTTCTGTCCATGAACGGACCTCCGGGTTTTCGTTATCGGGAAGCAGTCCTATCTTGCGAAAGTAGGGCAGAGACAACTCCAAAATGCGCCGTGGGTCTGCCGCTTTGATGTAGTGCCGATTTAGCCAGTAAAGTTTGTCGAAATCGAAAATCGCCGGCGAGGGAGTCACGCGCTCGAGTGAGAACTCCTTGATCAGCTCGCGGGGCGTGAACGTTTCGCGAGTGCCTCCGCTCGGCGCCCAGCCCAGCAGTGCCAGATAGTTCACCAGAGCTTCCGGCAGGATTCCCATCTCGCGGAATTGCGAGATCGAAGTCGCGCCATGCCGCTTCGAGAGTCGCTCGCGGTCAGGTCCTAGAATTGTGGACAAGTGCGCGAATTCCGGAATAGGAAATCCCAGCGCTTCGTACAAGGCGACTTGTTTGGGAGTGTTGGAGAGATGATCGTCGCCGCGAATCACGTGGGTGATCTTCATCTCAGCATCGTCGACGACAACCACGTAGTTGTAAACGGGAATCCCGGACGATCGCACGATGATCGGATCGCTGACCGATTCATTGTCGAAAGTGACGTCCCCGCGTACGATGTCATGAAAGTGAATCGGGTGCTCGGGAATCTTCAGCCGAATTGCAGCGGCTTCGCCGCTCGCCCGACGCTGCTGCGCCTCCGTTGCGTCGCACAGTCGGCACTTGCCCGAGTACACCTGTGGACGACGCTCTGCCGCCGCTGCCTGACGCTCCCGCTCCAGCTCCTCGGCGGTACAGAAGCACAGGTAAGCTTTTCCTTCCTCCAGCAAACGTCCGGCATATCGCTGATAAGTATCCATGCGATCACTTTGCCGATAAGGAACAAAAGGACCGCCAATATCGGGACCCTCATCCCAATCGATGCCGAGCCAACGCAGATCTTCGAGCAGTTGTTTTTCGAAGCGTGCCTCACTCCGCTCCACATCCGTATCTTCAATTCGGAGAACGTGGATCCCCTTCTTTTGTCGGGCGACCAGCCAGTTGTAAAGGGCGGTTCGCGCATTACCAACGTGTAGCAACCCCGTGGGAGACGGGGCAAAGCGAACGCGGATTTTTTGGGGGGACTTCACTCAATCGATGTTAACAAAAGGGAAATAAGGCACGCTGAGGAGCCAACCTGTGCTGCAGGGTAGGTATCTGATCATTCGGAGCGACAGTAGTAGAGGGCCCAAGTCGCTTAGCCATTTATCAGAAAGCCTCATTTGCAACCACAGATGAGGCTTTTAGTTTGGGCATGCCATCCTCCGAACAGTTACGTAGCGTCGCCATCCTCGTACGTGTGCGATGCGCGTCGATTCGGCTGGCGTCCTTCATCTTCATTTGATAATCCGAAGAGGCGTCTTTCCTCTTGCGTCATCTCACGGCCATGGGTCAGTCTGAATACATTCTCGATCGCATTTCGTAACTGACCATCGCGAGCGGGCCGGCGCACTCTGGATCCGGCTGGCGAATCCGAGTTTTTTCCGGGCTGTTGCTTCTTCACTGATCAGAGATTCCAAGGAAGGCGCGGTCCTCAGGCGTCATTTCGCCGCCGTGAGTCTCGCGAAAAACCAGCTTCATGGTTTCTATAACAGATGGTGGGAGCGGAGTTGCTGCATCCTCCAAGGTGCCGCAATCTTCAGGAATAAAGTTCGTTTCTTCTATCTTCATAGGCTTTCTTGCATGTAGATGTCTGGCGCGTAGCAAGCTATTCGATGAGGTTTTTCGCGGGAGAGGTTGGTCAGCTGCTTCTCAACGAAGGCCGGCATTCATGAATCGAACTTTGGCGCAGGATGGATAACCAGATCAGTGCCGTGAAACCAGAATGATTCCCATAACCAGCGTTGCGACGGAAGCCACGGCCGACACTGTTAGAGCAATCAGTAAGATTCGATGCTGGTCGGCCATCCTGGCGACTTCACGCTGGAGAGATACGGACTGATCATCAATGACTCTCAAACGCTGCTGAATACTTTCAAGAGCGGAGCGAAGCTCCATCAGGTTGTGCTGGTGTGAGCGCAGGGCCTCCGACGTGTAACTTTGAAATTCCTGCGTTGCGGAATCCCGCACCGGCCGCGCCGTACGGCGCGCGGCGTAAAGTTCCATTAAGGGAAGAAGTTTGCGAGCATATCCCAGCAGCTCTGTCAGCAGTTGGAGCATCTAGCCTCGTTTCGCCTGTGCCAGCTGAGGAGATTCGCGCATCGAAAATGCAGGCGGCACGATTCCCAAAGCGTACAGCACAGCTCGATGCATATCTTCGACGGGAGCTGGCTTACCTGTCCAGATCTCAAATTGCCGAGCACCTTGGTGTACGAACATTTCCGTTCCGGGAATTACCTGAATGCCTTTTGCACGCGCCATTTTTACCAGGCGCGTCTCTGCCGGGTTATAAATCATCTCAAACAAGTAGCGCGTTCGGAGGTCGGACTCCTCGAGCGGAGACTGCGGGCGTCCTTCCATTCCTACGGGAGTGGCATTGATGATGACATCGAATTCGAGTTTCTTGAGATGCGTATGCGAAATATAATGCGCATGCGCTTGGCGTGCCAGCTTCTGTCCGGTCTCCGCGGTGCGATTCATGACCCAGACCTCTGCATTGCGTTCCTTGAGACCAAAGACCGCGGCGCGCGCCGCACCTCCGGCTCCAATCACCAGAATTTTCGCGCGCGTCAGGCTAATGCGCTGTTCGAGTGGACGAACTACACCAGCGACATCGGTGTTGAATCCGTACAGTTTTCCGTCCTGCGAGCGAATGACAGTGTTGCAAGCTCCAATTTTGGTGCTCAGAGCATCCGTTTTGTCGAGACGCTCAATGATCTCTTGTTTCAAGGGCATCGTGACGCTCAGACCCTGTATGGGCATATCGCGGGCGCATTTCAGCAGATCATCGACGTCGGAGGTCTGGAGGGGTACGTAAACGGCATTAATGTTCTCGCGCCGGAACGCGGTGTTCATCATTTCAGGCGATAGAGAGTGACCAATGGGAACACCTGCGACGCCATAGACCCTGGTTGCGGCATCCACCGCATCGATACGAAACACATCCCTTAAGACCCGAGCCGTCATCTGTCCGGGGGCCGTTTCTGCACCAGCTTCAGCCGAAGCAAAGGTAAACGCGCTTCCGAACCGAACGTTCAGGATGCGGCTGATAATGCCCCGTTCACCCATGCACACCCCAACCGTGCTGACTAAGTCGCTTCGCTGTTCCAGAAGCCGCATCATCTTCACGTTGTCCGACAGCGATTTGGCAGTCGAAACAATCTTGATGTAATCGGCGGGGAACTCGTGCATCTGCTCCCAGGTTTCTTCCAGCTTCTTGGTGCCCCGAAAGTCGTGGAAGGAGATCATCAGGCCAGCTTGTTGGCGTAGCTTTTCGATGTCATTTGCCTTCAGAGCCTTAGCTGATTCCATCTCAATGTCCACCAGCTGACATCCGGCGGCAGCGGCCTTTAGGAGAATCTCGAGCTGCGAAGCAACGGTTCCGCGAAACTTGCCGCCGTTTGCCGCCCTCCTGCAGGTGGCGATCAAGAGAATGTCCCGGTGGAATCCGCCGAATTCCTTGAGCTTGGGCAATAGCAGAGCAGGCTTGGAAAGGTAATCTAAACGTAACTCCAGCAAGGAGTTCTCGTTCGCGGCGTGTTCGATTTTCTCCATCAATTCAGAGGGGCTGGAGGCGAACAAGGCAACACATAGCCGAGGAAGGCGATGCCTCAGAAATCGTGCCGCATAGCCTGGAGTATCGCTTTTCATCAACTTACGCCGGACGGGCATCTTAATGGTGCACAAGAGTAGATGCAACTGCAAAGCTAAAGTGAACTATGCTGGTGGGCTACTCCCGTATTCATCTGGTTACTACGCGCATAATGTACTGTCGGGTATGCTCGGCTACATTGAGGCGCATCTCGCGTTGCCGCGCCCCGGATCCGGTTCTCGGGGGACATTCCCTAAAGTGCTCTTTTCCTAAGACTTGGCGTCCGCGAAGCTTGGAGGACCTATGCGAAACACACTTGCTGCCTTTTTGCTGATGACTGCCGCTGCTCTGGCCCAGGATCAGCCGTCTACATCTACTCCCACTCAGGGCAACCCACCGCAAGAGCAGCAACAGACGCAGCAGCAAGTGACTCCTGCTTCGCCCGCAACGACCGAAGCGCCGAGCGTCACGCAGCCGCCAGCTGCTCAGCAGCCTGAGACTCAAGCGCCGCCCGCGCAAGTGCCCGCAGCTCAGGCGGCGCCTGTTCCTCAACAAGCGCCAACACCAGAACCTGCTCCAGAGAATCTGGCCAAGCCGACCCAGGCACAACCGAGCATTGCCAAGACAAACAAGGTTGAGCTATTCAGGGGCCCAACCCTCTCCGATGTGTACTGTTCTGGCTTTATCACCAAGCAGGATGTTCATGCCAGCGCTATCGTCATCGACGATGCGCGCGCGCCAGAACAGGTGAGGTCGGCAGAACGTTCCTACATTTATCTGAGCGGCAGGGGCGTGGAGGAAGGCCGGGAGTATCTACTGTTACGGCATACACACGATCCCAATCACAATCAGTCTTTCCCCGGACAGCTTGGGTTGCTCAGTAGTTTGGGTGAGTTGTACGAGGATTTGGGTCGGGCCAAGGTGATCGCGGTAAGAAAGAAGGTCGGAGTTGCACTGGTTGAACAGGGCTGTTCTGAGGTCCTGCCGGGTGATATGGCCGTCCCATTTCAGGAACGTCCGCGGCCGGAATACAAGCAGACGAATTTTGAACAGTTTGCTGTACCCACTGGCAAGACAAAAGGACGGGTCGTGCTGGCTCAGGATCTAGGCACCCTGGTCGGTAATCACCGAATCATTTACCTTAATGTCGGAGAAGCACAAGGAGTCAAGCCTGGCGACTACTTCCGGGCGCTGCGCGACTACGGCTCCATCGCGAACAATCCGGCTGAGTCCCTGCCTTTCAAGGCTCCGCCATACGACCCGACGCAGAAGAATCCCCCGAATTTCGAATTTCGTGGACACGCAGGTGAGCTGCCCATTCGCGCCATCGGAGAAATGATCGTCCTAAACACGACTCCGAACACTTCGACTGCTCTCACCACGTACACCCCAGAAGAAATTCACCTCGGCGATACGATTGAGATGATCGACTCGACACCATTACCGCCTCCGGCAGTTGAGGCCACCGCGGCAGCCCTGCCTCCAACTATCAATTGCTCCGTGAGCCGCTCCACGATCCAGGTTGGAGAGTCGTCAATCATTACCTGCAACGGTGTCGCTGAGGAAGGACACACGCTGACCTACAGCTATCAGGCAAGCGCCGGACAGATCACTCCTCGAGAGAATCGAGCAACACTCACTCCGAACGCTCCTGGTCCGATTACCGTGACCGCGACAGCGGTTGATGATCGCAATTTGTCAGCGCAAAGCACGGTGAACCTTGACGTGCAGTCAGCGCCGTTGTCTCCAACCAGCACGGAGAGCACCGGCTCGCTCACTCCCAGCATGCTGAACGAACTCACGTTTAAGCTTGGCAGCGCTCGTGTGGATAACCGCGCAAAAGCGGAGCTCGATGACGATGCTCTTCGCCTGCAGCGCGATGCGAACGCAACGTTGATCATTGAAGGCTCGGCAAATCCATCAGAGAACGAAGCTCTGGCTTTGCAACGCGCCGAAAACGCGAAGACCTATCTCACTCAGAGCAAGGGTATCGATGCAAGTCGCATTCAGACTCGCGCAGCGCAAACCAAAACGGGAGCCAAGGTTGTGGTTGTGATGGTTCCGGCCGGAGCTCCTCCGCAACAATAAGAGCAACGTTCCAGGACGGGACTCTCCATGGTAAAGACGCAGCATGCTGCGTCTTTATCAGAACGCAGGTGCTCGCAACGTCCACTATTCAAGCCACCGGCGAGCTTTTCTCCGCCAACCCGCCTCACAGCCAACCGAATCTGACTGAAGGAAGGTTCTTAAGGGAGGATTCAATCCATGGCAACGAAGAGTCGTAGTCGCAGCTCCAGTTCGCGTAGCAGGAGCAGTCGATCGCGCGGCAGGAAGTCTTCACGCCGCAAATATAGCCCCAGCGCCGGGAGCGACGTGAAGCGCGAAATGCATGAGTTCAAGCGCGGGAAACTGAAATCCGGTCGAAGCGGAAAGACGGTGAAGAGCCGCAAACAGGCGATCGCGATCGGTCTCTCTGAAGCGCGGCGCAAGGGAAAGAAAGTGCCCGCGAAGAAGAGCAGTGGACGATCTTCGTCCTCGCATCGCAAAGCCGCCTAAACCAAGTTGGTCTAACTGCGGGCGGCTGCGAATGAACTGATGGGAGAGGCGCGGTGGTCCGCGTCTCTACCGCCATCCCTAATAGGGAATCTTGTCCGGCTTCTGCTCCCAAGCCTTGAATGCGGCCAGCGCCTCTTCCCGCAATAGCTGCTGCATCCGGACTGAACGTTTTAACGTTGGTTTCGCGAGTTCCTGGTAGATGAACGCGTCGTCAAAGCCGATTCTCGCTGCGTCCGCGGCGGTATTCGCGTAATACACGTTCTTCGGACGAGCCCAGTAGATTAGGCCCATACACATAGGACAAGGCTCGCAACTTGTGTAGATTTCGCAGCCGGTCAGCTGGAACGTCTTCAGCTTTCGGCAAGCAGCGCGGATTGCGATGACCTCGGCATGTGCGCTTGGATCGTTCGTAGCAAGCACCTGATTCGCACCTTCGCCGACAATCTCGTCATCCTTGACTACAAGAGCTCCGAAAGGTCCGCCGTTCCCGGAATGAACATTCTGCAGGGAGAGTTCAATCGCTCTCCGCATGAACTTAAGATCCAATCCTCACCTGGACAGAAAACGTTGAGAAGCTAAATCGATTGTAAATGGCGGCTTGCTGACTTTAGTGCGATGGGATTGCAAGAATTCTGGAAAGTGACGGTAGGACCAGCATAAAAGGGGTCCTGAATCGCTGTTCTTGTGATGTCGCCCGTGGACTGGCCGAGATCGGCCGGAGCCACTTTAGCATGCCTAACCATCCTCGATGCCGGACGTCTAAGAGCTTGTTTCAGGAGGGGCAATGGACACTCTCGCCCAGGATGTTCGATATGGCCTTCGCGGCCTGAGCCGGGCTCCCGGTTTTGCACTGATTGCAATCCTGACGTTGGCGTTGGGAATCGGCGCAAACACGGCCATCTTCAGCATCATTTACGCAGCTCTATTGCGTCCCTTGCCCTATCAAAAGCCGGGGCAGTTGGTCCGCCTGTACGAAACTGAGGCGGCGCCGGGCAACTATCCGTTCACAGGGCCGGATTTTCTGGACTGGAAAACGCAGAATCACAGCTTTCAGGACATGACGCTCATCAGCTGGGCTCACTCGATGAACCTGAGCGGACGCGGCGAACCTGACCACGTAATGGGTGTTCCCACCGAATCGAATTTCTTCTCGCTGCTGGGAGCGCGTCCCCTGCTCGGAAGAACCTGGGCTGCGGCGGAAGATGAGCCGGATCACGATCATGTGCTGATACTCGGCTATGGACTTTGGCAAAGTCATTTCGGTGGAGACCCGAAGATCCTCGGGAGCGATGTCGAGTTAAATGGGGAAAAGTACAGTGTCATTGGTGTAATGCCCGCCGGCTTTCATTTTCCGTCTGAAGCTCAGCTTTGGATTCCGCAAGACATGGACAGCAAGAGCCTCGGCCAGCGTGGTAGTCACTCATTTCGGGCTTTCGGGCGGCTCAGGCCCGGTGTCTCGCTGCAGCAGGCGCAATCGGAGATGTCGGTGATCGCCAGCCGGCTGGAGCAGCAATATCCAGATTCGAATCACAAAGTGGGCGCCTCGCTGGTTGAGTTACACGAAGACATGGTGGGCGAATCGCGCAGTTCGTTGCTAATGATGCTTTGGGCGGTTGCCCTCGTACTTCTGATCGCCTGTGCCAATATCGCCAACCTGTTGCTCTCGCGGGCAGTCGCTCGGCAAAGGGAGATGGCCATACGCGGCGCGCTTGGCGCGGGACGAACTCGTCTGATGCGACAGGTGCTCACCGAAAGTATTTTGCTGGCGGGTGCAGGAGCCATTGCCGGTCTGCTGCTGGCATGGGCCGGAGTAAGAGTCATTACCTCTCTGAAGCACTTGGGACTCCCTGCAGCGAACGTGATCGAAGTGAACCCCGCAGTGCTCGGTTTCACTTTGGTACTGGCACTCATTACCGGAATCGTCTTCGGAATCGTGCCTGCATTGCAGATTTCCCGTCCGAGTTTTTATGAAGAACTCAAGGGCGGAGCCGGGGGCGCTGTGAGTCCCGGCCGCAAACGTCGCTCCGTCAGCGATACGTTGGTTATTGGCGAGGTCGCGCTCTCGCTTCTGCTCCTGATTTCCGCAGGGCTGCTTCTAAAAGATTTCGTAAGGCTGCGCAGCAACAATATTGGCGTGCGTCCAGAGGGTGTTTGGACCGCCGTTATCTCTCTCCCCGATGCTAAGTACAAAGAAAACCAGCCTCAATTCAATGTCGCACAATCCTTATTGGACAGGGTGAAAAGCATTGCCGGGCTGGAATCAGCTGCGCTCAGCACGCGAATGCCCCTTGAAGGAGGAAGTAACGGTTATATCTCTCTTCGTGGCCAGCCCTTTCATCCTATGAGCGGGCCGCTCGTCGAAAGTCATGCCGTTTCGCCGGATTATTTCAAAGCGATGGGAATTCCATTACTTCAGGGCAGGACGTTCACTGAAGAAGACGTGAACAGTCAATTCGCGCTTGATGAGCGCGTCGCGCCAATCTACAAGGCAGGTGGGAAACTTACGCCCGAGCAGAGCAATGGAATCACGATTCCCACAGTGGTCAATCAGGAGATGGTGCGAGAGTTCTGGCCTGATCAGAATCCTATCGGCCAGATGTTTGCGCGCGGTAACAAGGATGGTCCCTGGTATCAGGTGATAGGCGTCACAGGTGATGTGAAACAACACAGCATTACAAGCCGGCCCTATCCAGAGGCCTACACTGCCTTCGACGGTTCACAGTACTTGTATGTGGTGGTGCACACTTCAAGGCTATCGCTGGATGTAACTTCGGAAGTTCGGCACGCTCTGGCAGAGACTGATTCAGCCCTACCCCTGTTCGGAGTGCGGACTATGAACGATGTCATTGCCGAACACGCCAGCGGACAGCAATTTCTAGCCTTACTTGTAGGTCTCTTCTCCGGACTTGCGCTGCTGCTTGCCGCTGTCGGCATCTATGGCGTCTTGTCGTACCTGGTGACGCAGCGCACTCGCGAGATCGGCATTCGCATGTCCTTGGGAGCAAGTCGAGGCAATGTTTTGTCGCTTGTACTCAAACAGGGAATGCGTTTGGCTGGATTTGGCTTTGTTGCCGGACTAGTTGCCGCCCTGGTCGCCGGGCGACTGCTCTCTGGATTGTTGCATCAAGTCCATCCCAGCGACCCCTTCGTGATGTTTGCTACCGCCGCATCGCTGGCGGCAGTGGCGCTGGCGGCTTGCTATCTACCCGCCAGGCGGGCTGCCAAGGTTGATCCCATGGTGGCATTGCGGCACGAATAAGCGCGATTCCCACTCTGAATCCTAACGATGCAGCCTGTATGCGCGACTTTAATGGAAGCTCCTATGGTTCTGGGCGCAAGGTAACCGCAGTTCTGCCCATGCTATAGTAACCGCACTTTCTGGCTTAACCCCACAGCGGCCGTGAGGAGATCGCTGAGGCTTTAGCGGCGGAATCCGCGGCCCAGAGCACAGGTATGTCCACCAGCTCGATGACCAAGCCGGCGGCAACTTCGACGCTTCGCGTCCTGCCTTTGCTGGTGTTCTTCGACGAAGAGATCGAAATACGGCGCAATCTGGTCGACATACCTCGCTATCGGCCTATCGCCTTCGAGAGCGCTCTCAAGCTCCCGGCAGATGTGGAACGAATCGTAATCAGCGGTGAAGAATCGCTGCTGCTCCGCTTCTACGAAGAGATTCGCAAACCATCCTTCCGGCTGATTGCGCTTACCGGCCATCGTTTTCATGACCCGCGGCTCGACGCGCTTGTTTATGCCTACTTGCCCGCGAATACGCCTCACGAGTTGTTAGAACGCACGATCGATAACGCTCTCGATCACATCCACCTGATACACGTCCGTGAACAAATCAATGAGCGGCTGCGCGGAGTCACTCGCGAGATCCAGGAGCTGAACAAGATCGGCGCAGCGCTCTCAGCCGAGCATCACCTCGATCGCCTGCTCGAACTAATTCTCACCAAGAGTCGGCACATCACGAACGCCGATGCCGGTTCACTCTACCTGGTCGAGTCAGCGCAGCAGCAGGAAAAGCCTCTTGCGCCCCATCACGCGATGTTGCCGCTCAATGCCGACGGGACCAGCGGACTGCCCGCTGCCGCGCTGGTCAAGGAAGAAGAAGAGGAAGAGCTGAAGCAAAAGCGTCTACATTTCAAGCTGGCGCAGAACGATTCCATCACGATCCCCTTTAGGGAATCGACAATCGAAATTAACCACAAGTCCATCGCCGGTTACGTTGCAGCTACCGGAGAAATCGTCAACATTGAAGACGCGTACCACATCACTCCCGAAATTCCTTACAGCATCAACCGCAAGTTCGACGAGGACTCTGGATACCGCACCAAGTCAATTCTGGCGGTACCACTTCGGGATCAGAAGGACCACATTGTCGGCGTGCTGCAGTTGATCAATGCGAAGCGCGACGGCAAGGTCAAACTCGATTCCCTCACTGCCGTGGACGAACAGGTGGTTTCTTTCAACGGCCGGCAGCAGGACATCGTCGCATCCCTCGGCAGCCAGGCCGCGGTCGCAGTCGAAAACAGCAGATTATACGAATCGATCCAGCGGCTCTTCGAGGGCTTTGTGCGCGCTTCGGTTATTGCGATTGAGGCTCGCGATCCCACGACATCAGGCCACTCGTTCCGGGTTGCAAACCTGACAGTCGCACTCGCCGAGGCGGTGCAACGCATCGAAACCGGCCCGTATGCCGACTTGCGCTTTACGCGCGAAGAGATGCGCGAGATTCGCTACGCATCGTTGTTGCACGACTTCGGCAAAGTTGGCGTGCGCGAGGAAGTGCTGGTCAAGGCAAAAAAGCTTTACCCCGCGCAACTTGAGTTAGTGAAGCAACGCTTCGAATTTGTGAAGCGCTCGATGCAGGCTGAGAAGCTGCAGCAACGCTTAGACTATGTTCTCGAGAAAGGCCGGGAAGAGTATCTGGCGAAGCTGGGTACCTTCGATAAGCAATTGAAGAAACAGCTGGAGGAGGCAGATCGCTTTTTCTCGGTTGTCCTCAAATCCGACGAACCAACCGTGCTGCCGGAAGGAAATTTCGAGAAGCTGCTTGACATCGCTGCGCGTCACTATCGTGATTTCGAAGGCGAAGAGAAGCCGCTGCTCACTCCGGATGAAGTACGCCTGCTCTCAATTCGCAAAGGCTCGCTTGACGAAAACGAGCGCCTGCAGATCGAGTCGCACGTGGTCCACACGTTCAATTTCCTACAGCAGATTCCCTGGACTTCCGAGATCCGCAACATTCCCGAAATCGCTCGCGGTCATCACGAGAAGCTCAACGGCTTGGGCTATCCGTATAAGCTCTCAGCGCCGGAGATCCCGGTGCAGACGCGCATGATGACGATCTCGGACATCTTTGACGCGCTCTCCGCGGCCGATCGTCCTTACAAGAAGTCTGTAGACTTGGAACGCGCCCTGGAAATCTTGCGATATGCGGTAAAGGATGGCGAGCTCGACGCAGCGCTCTTCCAAGTCTTTCTCGATGCGAAGGTTTATCAGAAGTGGAAGGTTGAACCGCATCGGTACTGAGAAGCTGGATTCCACTCCAGCGCTCCGCTCACAGCCAAGTAGCTAGTAACGAACAGGCTCTTCTGTCATAATCCCCCGTCATGTGGGATGCTTTAACCCATTTCTTCTCGCGACTGCTTACCTTTGCTTGGTTCGCAGGGGCAGTGTTGATGCTTCTCACGATTCCTGCGTGCATCTACAAGATTTTTTCTGCGCTATGGGAGACGGACGATTCTGAGGAAGAGCAGCAGAGCGTTTACGATGCCCCAGGCCAATCACGGAAGGCTGCGAGGAGATTCTGATCGCAGCAGGCAACGCCCTGTTCACTTCAACCAGTGATGATGCACCCCATCTCGGACAGCATTACCTATTGTGATAATGCAACCCAAAACGGCTCCGAAGCTCCAGAGTGAGCCGATCACTCGTCCAAGGCTGAGGGTGAAACTACGGTGAGGCTTCAAGTAGGGATTGAACTCATTCCAGAAGGCTTCAGGATTGCGCCAAATCCAGATACCGAGTGCGAGAATCGCAAAGCATACCGTAGCCAGGCCCAGGTCGACCAGCACGCCGGCATGCATGAGGGAGTCGGGAATCACACCTTATTTCACCGCGCAGTCCGTAAGCAGCAGGTCAAGAGCGCGTAAGGAATTTGTAAAGAGTAGCCATTCGAGGCTCATCTACTTCTCTTATCCTGAGCCTCTCTGCTGGGCGAAGCATCTCCGCGATGCTTCGCACTTACTTGCTGATATGAGCGGACCGCTACCCAACCTCGACTAAACCATACCGTCGCTGCCAATGCGTCTTGAGATGGAACATCATCGTATTGCGATCCATTTTGGAAATGGGAAGGCCTTTTTCTTCGACGACGCGTTGAGCCTCGGCCCGAGCCAGTTCGAGGAGTTTGCGATCCCGAATCAGGTTTGCGGCACGGAAGCTTGGAGCTCCCGCCTGCTTCGTGCCAAAGAATTCTCCCGGCCCGCGTTGTTCGAGGTCAAGCTCGGCGATCGCGAACCCATCCTGCGTGCGCAGCATGGCGTCGAGCCGCTGCACTCCTTGTGGGGTGATCTTGCCGCCGGTCATGAGCACGCAGTAGGACTTGTGTGAGCCTCGGCCAATGCGCCCGCGCAATTGATGAAGCTGGGAGAGGCCAAAACGCTCGGCGTGCTCGATTACCATTACTGTCGCGTTCGGTACATCGACTCCCACTTCTATAACAGTCGTCGCCACCAAGACGTTAATGTCCCCGCGCTGAAAGCGCGCCATGACCAGCTCTTTCTCGTCCGAAGAGAGCCGACCATGCAACAGCGCAATGCGCAGGTCCGGAAAGATATTCTTCCGAAGCTCCTCATACATATCAGTGGCGGACTTCAGGCTGACATTCCGTGTTGGGGTTGGCTCTGGCATGCCCTTGAAGGACGTCTGTCTGAGACGCGCGAGCTCCCGAGCGGAACCCGGTGCTCGCGGATCGATAGCACCGGGACGCCTGGTTGCGAATCGTCTTTGCGCCGAGGCTTGCGTTCTGGCGTTTCCTCGCCGAGTGACTGTGCCCGAAGTTTCGGCTTCTTGTTCGTTTACGTCACGGGCTAACAGATCACCTTCCTCTCCGGCGCTTTCAATCACTGGATAGACGACATAGGCTTGCCGCCCTAGCGCCACTTGCTTGCGCACGAAATCCCAAACTTCAGGGGCACGTTCGTCGGAAATCGAGCGCGTAGTGATCGGAGTACGTCCCGGTGGAAGTTCGTCGATGATGCTGACGTCAAGATCGCCATAAAGCGTAAGAGCGAGAGTGCGCGGAATCGGGGTCGCAGTCATAACGAGCACATCGGGCTCATAAATATCGGGTGATCGGGTGATCGGGTCATCGGGCGAAGTTACACCGGAAGTAGATCTGCGTTTATCCTTTGAATCTGGCTTCATCTGCGTGGGAAGCTGCTGTTGACTATCGGCCGGTGAGTTATCACTTGGCTTCCGCATCAAGCGCCAGCGCTGCATTACGCCAAAGCGATGCTGTTCGTCGACCACGATCAGTCCCAATTTGGCAAATTCTACTTTTTCTTCAATGAGCGCGTGCGTGCCGATTACGAGCTGGGCGTTGCCCTGAGCGATGTGCCGACGCGTTGCCCGCTTTCGGTCTTCCTCCAGCGATCCGGTCAACAACACAACGCGATAGCCGTGCTCCTCCAGCAGCTTGCGCGCACCGAGATAGTGCTGTGTAGCAAGGATTTCGGTCGGGGCCATGAAGGCAGCCTGATAACCGTTCTCGATCGCAATGACGGCTGCTTCGAGCGCCACCAAAGTCTTTCCTGATCCGACATCTCCTTGCAGCAGGCGCCGCATCGGAACCGGCGTTTGCATATCATTTGCGATTTCACCCAGCACCTTCTTCTGGGCGCCTGTAGGTCTGAACGGTAGAAACCGTTTAATGGACTCCCGCACGCGATCGGTTAATTGGAAACTGATTCCGGTGCGGCGGCGCAAATTGCGGCGCTTGAGTTCGAGCCCGACCTCCAGAAAAAACAATTCTTCGAAGATGAGGCGGCGATGTGCCGGCGTGGCGCGCGCTTCCAGATTGGCGAAGCTTTCTCCCAGCTCGGGAAAGTGAACTTGCTGAAACGCATCGCGCCGCGACGTAAGTTGCATCTGTTCGCGTACGCCAGGAGGGATGCCGTCGGGAATGTTGGGAGAGAGTTCCTGCACTACGCGATGAAGCACATTGCGAAACCAGCGCGAATTCAGCTTCCCGATCGCTTCATAGACGGGAACGATCCGGCCTATCTCGACCGACTGCTCCAGGCGTTCTTCGATCAGGCTTTCCGGTTCGTCTTCGTTTTGTCCGAGAACTTCGACCTGAGGCTGCATGATCTGGAATCGGGTTTTAGAGAACTTTCCCCATCCTTCTTCTACCTTGCCGTACAAGGCCAGCATCTGTCCGGCTTTGAAGCGATCGCGAAGGTAGGAACCGTGAAACCACGTGCACACGATCGTCTTCATTCCTTGACCAACGACGAGTTCAAAAATAGGGATTCCGCTTTTGGTGCGGTACAGGTGGGAATTACGCACTTCCGCAATGATGGTGGCGAACTCACCAACGCGTAATTCCGAAATTTCGCGAGGATTCGCGCGGTCCTCGTAGCGGAAAGGCAAATGGTAGAGCAGGTCCTCAACGGTGGAGATCCCCTTTTCGCCAAGAATGGACGCGGCACGGGGACCGATGCCTTTCACATATTGGAGCGGGGTGTGGAGTTCAAGCATGAAGGACAAAATATTTAATCATGGAGGGGAAGAAGAATCGGGTGGTGAAGTAAAAACCGCCTCGATGGATACAATCATTCCGAGCGCCTGTTTTTGCGCAAGGAATCTGTTTTCTCGGCGTCCCACTGAACAGCAAATCCCTCACTTTCGTTTCGGGATGACACTAAGTTAGATTCTTGGTTTTATTTCACTCGATGACGCTATCACCCGATTTACTTTATGTGCTGACTTGGCGGAGTACTTCCGCGTGCGCCTTTCGCCTGATTGACAACTTGGACGTCAAACTGCACGGGAACGCTCTTCGGCGGGTAGCAGGCATTATCGCTGCAAGCTTGATATCTGAGCTGGCCGTGGACAGTGAAGCTCCCCACACTCGCCGTTTTCGCGGCGCTCAGTTTGGCCATGACGGTGAAGTCATCCGAATAGACGCTGAGTTTCTCGCTCGGGTCGAAAGGAAAACTCAAGTCCTTGCCGGCAGGATAGGTAATACTTCCGGCCGCAAGCTCGGTGGGCGGCTCAAGCTTCAATGTGGTTGGGATCAACAATTCCGATTTCGGCTGATTGGAGTTCACGTGGAAGCCTTCCTTGACTTTGAAGTGCAGCTCCACATCGGTTGGCTTCCCAGGAGTGACGGTTGTTGGCGACGCGCCCTCGAAGCTCACATAAACACGCGGCGCTTCTGCAGCCAGCAATGGCAAGCAAAGAATTGTGAGTACGAAGAGAAGCCTTTTCATTGGGGTTCCGCTCAGCGCCTTCAGGACGCTGCCTTCACCCGGCCACTGGCCGTTTCTGCTTCCGACCTGTTTTCAGCTAAGGACTTCTTGATGTTGTTCTCGATTTCGCTGCGGCTTACGAGTCCCAAAGCTGAATCGATGATCTTGCCGTTTCGGTCGATATAGTACGTAGCTGGGAGACCAACGGCGCCATATGCATCGCCCACCGCATCTTGTCCTTGCAGGATGGTGTAATTCACGCCCATTCCCTTCGCAAACTTCTCGATTGCATCCTTCCCGGAATCATCCAGTGCGACGCCCAAGATCTCCAATCCCTGAGGCCCATATTGCTTCTGCAGCTCCACTAGCCAGGGCATTTCGACTTTGCAGGGGCCACAGAACGTCGCCCAGAAGTTAAGGAGCACGGCCTTGCCTCGAAAGTCGGAGAGCTTCACCTGCTTACCCTGTAGGTCCTGTAAAGCGAAGTCGGGGGCCTGTTTGCCTTTCGCCTCGGCTGAAGAGATCGGTTCGGGATTGCCAATCAAAGGCGAGACCTTCGATCTACTTGAGTTTCTAACCCCGGCAAAGATCATTACAGCTACAACTAGGGCCAGCACGACAATGGCGACAGCATTACGTTTCACAGATTAGATACCCCCAATGAAATCATCTCAATTTCGCCTTCAGAGTGCAAAGCGGTTCAGGAAGCCAAGGTAACCAGAAAGGACCCCGAAATGGCGAGTGACAAACAAGGCTCCAATGACGATCAGAAGCACTCCGCTGGCTACTTCTACTGCGTGTAGATGCCGCCGAAAGCGGTTGTAGAAGGCTAGAAATCTCTCGATTCCAAGTGATGTGAGTATGAACGGCACAGCCAGTCCCATGGAGTAGATCGCCAGCAGTAAGATTCCTTTTGAAACTGTTTTTTGAGACGCGGCGATCGCAAGGATGGCCGCTAGAATTGGTCCAATACAGGGTGTCCAGCCGAAGGCAAAGGCGAAGCCGACGAGGAACGATCCCCAGGCGCTCTTGCCGGTGCCGACCGTGTGCATGCGCTTATCCGCATAAAGCGCGCTGATCTTGAGAATACCCGTGAGATGAAGCCCAAATATGATGATGATCGCTCCTGCGATCTGGCCCATTAAACCCTTGTACTCGCGCAGCACGTGGCCGACTGAAGTCGCGGCGGCGCCAAGCATCACGAAAACGACAGTAAACCCCACGATGAAAGTCAGGGAGTTCACCATGACCGCCTTCATACGGCTGGCGCCCAGCTGACTCTGCAGCTCATCCACCGAAGCTCCAGAGATAAGCGAGATATAACCTGGGACGAGTGGGAGCACGCAGGGCGAAAGAAACGAGGCAAGTCCCGCAACGAAGGCAGCTAACGCCAATGGGAGACTCTGCATGCTAGGCGCAATTCTACAAGACTGAACTCCGGGGCTAGTCCAATCCTGGGCTATGATTTGTACTCCGCGACCGAAAAAGGCTACAAGAGAATAACGCAGTCCTGCCCTATTTGGACTGAAAAATGTGGGTCGAATTTACCCGTTTTGGGAAACTTCCTGTTCCTCGGGAGGGCTTAAGTGTCTGCTACTGCTTCTAGTACTCCTGCACGAATGTCCATGCTCGACGTTCTAAAGATCTCTGGTTTCAAACGGCTTTGGCTGGGGCAGCTGGTAAGCATCCCTGGGTGATTTTCTGGCTGTCTTCGGCGGGCGGCCGGAACCACGTTCCAAACCCTAAATCTACTTGCGAGGAGCCGCCTCATGTCGCGACGGGGGAGGCTGGCGACGCTCTCCGGTGAACATCCGGTCAATTCCGAGCCTCAGCGGCGTACCGCTGTGCAAGCCGCTCCAGCGTTCCGATACGACAATGGAATTTCCGGGGTTCTGCGGATCGTATTTTACCGAAGTGGGCACTCCAATGCGGCAGTTGTGCAGATCGACGTATTGACGCAGATGCGTCACGTCCTGCGACGCTTCATACTGGACGCCTGCGACATCATAGTTGTAGATGAGAAGCTGAGAGGCGTTCGGCTCGTCGGGGTTCAGTTCCGCCACATCGATGACTGTGCCATCGACCAATCGACCGATGCGGTCGAGAAGCTCTCGGCGCTCGCGCTCATGGTCCTCTGCAGATTTTTTGCGCCGCGTCGCTAAACGCAGCACGGCAAGCCCACCGAGAACAAGTGCACTGCCGGCAATCACGTAGAGACGGAGAGCGGTCAACATGAATTCCTCAAGACCGGAGAGGCCAGAATCAAACGAAACAGACCTAGCGTTCGCAGATGGCTACCGGAGGATACTTAAGCTTACCGCGAACCAGCCATTTCCACCTATCAAGCGAAGTACCTATTACTATCGAGTGACAATCGAACAATTGGCAGGGCTTTTCGATTTTGTGATTTCCCGATTTCGCGGTTATGCGATTGCAAATCGCGAATTTACTGATTCTCATCATTCACCTTGCTCGCATTGTCCATTCTTGTCTTGCTGATCTGGCAGTATCTGCTGCTCGTTCACGCGCAGTTCTGGCGCATAGACAAGTTTCACCTCCCCAGGACAGCAAGTCGCCCCTTGAGGCGAATCGCTATCGTGATACCCGCTCGAAACGAAGGTGAGGTTATCAGTAGGGCAGTAAGCTCACTTTTGCGCCAGGAGTTTGCGGGAGACGTTCGTTTGTTCGTCGTAAATGACAACAGCACGGACGCGACGGCGAATGCTGCCCGCGCAGCCGCCGGTGCACTGGGCCTTTCTGAAAAGCTGGTAGTCATCAGCGGTTCATCAGTGCCCGCTGGATGGACGGGAAAGGTGTGGGCAATGCAGCAGGGATTGCAGGCGGCGCGAATGATGTATCCAGACTTTGTGCTGCTCACAGACGCCGACATCGAGCATGCACCCGATAATCTCGCGCGTCTTGTCACTCAAGCCGAGCAGGGATTGTTCGATCTCGTGTCAGTGATGGTGAAATTGCGTTGCCAAACGCTAGCGGAGAAGTTTGCAATTCCCGCTTTTGTTTACTTCTTTTTTCTGCTCTACCCTCCTGCGCGAGTCGCTAATCGCCGCAGCAGTGTAGCAGGCGCCGCAGGTGGATGTGTGCTGATTCGTCCTGAGATTTTGGAGAAGGCTGGGGGATTTGAATCCATTCGCGGGGAAATCATCGACGATTGCAGTCTGGCCGCTCGGGTAAAGCGAGCTGGAGGACAATTGTGGATGGGAGTAAGCCAGGAGACTCGCAGCATTCGCGGCTATGCGACTATCTCAACGCTTCTCGAGATGATTTCGCGCACTGCCTTCAGTCAGCTTCGACATTCATCGCTCTTGCTGATCGCTTGTGTCTTCGCCATGCTGCTTACGTTTGTGCTTCCTCTTGTACTGGTATGCGCGACCGATAAGACGGCTGGATGGATCGCAGTTGCTGCATGTATCGCCATGTTCGTGAGCTATGTGCCCATGCTCGGGTTTTACAGAATTAATCTCCTCTCGACTGTGACCCTGCCCTTCGCTGCGATTTTTTATGTTTACGCAACGATTCATTCGGCAGTGAAGTACTGGCGGAGGAAAGGTGGCGAGTGGAAAGGTAGAGCGCAGGATGTGCCGCCGCCGTCCTCGTAGAAACATCAGCCGCGGCGGACTCGTTTCCACGATGAACTCTGCTACCCCAATGCTTTTTGCAGGTCCTTCAAATTCGCTTTCTCCCAATCCTTAGAAAATTTCTCCAGACCAATGTCAGTCAGCGGATGATGAAACATCATCTCCAGAACTTTGAATGGCATGGTGCCAACGTGTGCCCCTGCCATTGCCGCTTCGACGACATGCATGGGATGGCGCAATGACGCAGCAAGTACCTGCGTGTTGAAGCCATAGTTTTTGTAGATCTGCACAATCTCGCGCACCAGATTCATACCATTTGTGCTGATGTCATCGAGGCGTCCGACGAAGGGGCTCACGTATGTGGCGCCGGCCTTAGCAACAATCAAGGCCTGTGTAGGCGAGAAGCACAGCGTCATGTTCACTCTGATGCCTTCCTCGGCGAAAGTCTTGCAGGCCTTCACGCCTTCGCGAGTGCTGGGAAACTTGATCACCACATTGCGGTGCCATTTGGCGTAGGTGTGTCCCTGCTCGAGCATGCCTTCGAGATCCGTGGCAGTCACTTCGACGCTTACGGGACCGTTTACTGTGTTACAGATTTCGAGAATGCCCTCTTTGAACGGCCGGCCTTCTTTTGCGACCAGCGAGGGATTGGTAGTGATTCCGTCGAGAACGCCCATTTCCTGGCCTTCGCGAATTTCCTTTATGTTTGCGGTATCTAAAAAGAATTTCATGGCTTTAATGCCTCTTTCCCTCACTCAATGCGGTAAGCGCTTCTTTCATTTCAGATGACGTAAACCCTTCCTCCGGCACCACAAAGTTCGTAAGAATTCCCAAGCCGGAGATGCTGACTTCCACGCGATCGTCTGCCTTAAGCGGACCCACCCCGGCGGGAGTTCCTGTAAGAATGAGATCGCCCGGCAGCAACGTCATCACTCGACTGATGTAACGGATCACGTCAGGCAGCGGGAAAATGAAATCCCGTGTGTTTCCCTTTTGCCGGATCTGGCGGTTCACGCGAGTCTCGAGATCCAGTTCCTGGGGGCTGACCTCATCGCTTACGAATGGACCTGCAGGACAGAATGTGTCGAATCCTTTGCCTCGCGTCCACTGCCCGTCGCTCTTCTGCAGATCGCGTGCAGTTACGTCGTTGGCACAAGTGTAGCCGCGAACGAATGACAGCGCCTCGCCCTGTGTCACATTGCGACATTTCTTTCCGATCACGGCGGCTAGCTCGCCCTCGTGATCCACTCGTTGCGAGATCTGCGGCATCACGATCTTGCCCTCGGGTGCGAGCAGAGAAGACGGGGGTTTCAGGAAAATGAGAATGTCGGCTGGCACCTCATTGCCGAGCTCCTTGGCGTGCTCGCGATAGTTGCGTCCGACGCAGACGATCTTCGACGGATTTACCGGAGGCAGCAGGTGTGCTTCGCTAAGCGGGATCGGCTGCATCTCCTCTTCGCGAAAAATGCACGCATGATCTTCCTCGGGAGGAGGAATGCGGCGAACGATTACATCCTCGCCACCCTGAACCTGAACTTCACCATATTGCGGGCCGTCGGAGGTAGGGAACTTACAGTAGCGCATGCATACAGCTTAAGGTCTGCGGAGATGAAATTAAAATGGTCTACTTCGGGACCTGCTCTGAACCTTCTTCGGAGCGCTTGCTTTCGTTTCCACGCTCATCAATGGCAGAGACTGAATAAAAATATCTGATGCCCGGCTGGATCGCCTTGTCGCTATACGCAGGTGCAGTGATCGGCTGCTGGTTGAGCTTCGTAACATTGGACTCATTTTCCCGCCGTCGATAGATGAAGTATCCCGCCAGATCTCGGTCCATAACGGGATTCCACGTGACGTCGATCGAGGGTTGCTGCCCTGATAGTTGGCCAGAGAATACGGCTTGTACTTGGGTGGGAACGGCAGGTGGGAAAATGTCGTGGACCACGACGTCAATCGGGGTTGTAGAGGCGCCATCGAAGACCACCGTGCTGCCGTTCGGCAGCTTTATGGATCCGACAATTACTACGCGATACGCGTAAGCCTTTTCCCACGCAAAGCTCTCATCGCGAAGCTCAACATTCGCGGCCTCTACAGAGGGCAACTCAATCATTCGCCGCGTAACAGTGATTTCCTGCGGTGCTCCCTTTTCGCTCCGGCGCAGTTCGAGCATCTGCGGGAGTCCCGCATCTTGGGGAGTGACGTTGGCTATCACCAGCACTGCGTCTGGTGTGAGCTGACTGACTGGATTTCCATTCAGCTTTGACACTGCTGCTGTGGGAACCTGCACCTGATTGGAGACTCCGGCGTTGCGTCCACGGTCGTTGTCGACCTCAACGGCGAACGTGACATAGTCCTTCGAAGCAGAAGCTTCCCCGGGTACAGATGTGGCCGCGTTAGCCGTCTTCAGCGTTGCTGGAGCAGCAATAGTTGCGATCACATTGCATTGTGCTGGTTGTTCGATTCGCGATTGATTGATAGCGCGACAGATCTTCGTCTGTCCGCCATGGGTGAAGGAAGCACCGTCTGTGGTCTCGCTAGGAATTGTCCAGCTCAGAGCGATTTGATCGCCAGTGCGTGTGGCTTTGAGGTCAGAAACCGGCTTAGCGAGGTTCAATGAAGGCGGCTGCGGAGGCCCCGGAGTGCCGCATCCGGAAGCTAAAACCATCATTAACGCCGGAAGACACAGCCCTTTGGCCGAGGTCGTGCGCATGAATGAATCAGCCTACCAAAAGCTTCGCAGCTACGAAGCTGAATCGCCTATTGCGCATCATCTATCGCCTATTGCCTAATGAAAGCAGTGGAATCCCCTGTTCAAGTTCAGGAGCCAGTCCCCGCTGCAACCGCAGATAACACCTCTGCGGCGGGCAAAATGCTGTTTGATTTCTGGTATCCAGCGCTCCTAAGTCGTGCCTTGCGCGGCACAAAACTGGTCAAAGCTACGCTTTTAGGACAGCCATTGGTGCTTGGACGCGATGCTAACGGCCATGCTTTCGCCATGAAGGACATCTGTCCACACCGCGGAATTCCCCTTTCCTGCGGCCGGATTGAGGGTGGTCAAAACCTCGAATGCTGCTACCACGGATGGAAGTTCAATGTGCACTCCGGCACGTGTACAGAGATCCCTTCGCTCACTTCGGACTCCAAGATAAAGCCAGAAAAGATCCACGCTACGCACTATCCGTGCCAGGAACGGGACGGATATGTATGGGTTTTTATGGCCGAATCGCGCAGTTCTGCAGCCGATCCAGCGCCGGTTCCGGAGCTTCCGCTGCCGCCGGGAAGGCATAAGATCACCCATTTATCGGCCGAATTGCCCTGCAATGTGGACCATGGAGTCATCGGATTAATGGATCCGGCGCACGGTCCGTTCGTTCATCAGTCGTGGTGGTGGCGTACCAGGCGCAGCATTCACGACAAGGAAAAGACCTTTGAACCCATCCCAATGGGCTTTCGAATACGCACTCATACGCCCAGCGCGAACAGTGGAGCGTACAAATTGCTGCGTTTTTATGGCGATTCGGTCACCACTTCAATCGAGTTTACGCTGCCAAATATCCGGGTTGAGCAGATTCGGATCGGCGATCACTGGGTCATTAACCGCGCTGTAGTGACGCCAATTGACCAGAATCGGAGCCGAATTGACTTCGTTGCGGCGTGGAATATCTTCTCCTGGGTGCCCTTTGTGAAGCCTATCTTCAACGTTTTTGCGCGTGAATTCATACGTCAAGACCAGTCCACGATGGAGTTACAGGCGCAAGGACTCCGCTATAATCCGCCTTTAATGCTCATTGATGACGCCGATAAGCTCGGTAAATGGTACTTCCAGCTCAAGAATGCGTACTTTCAGGCGAAGAAAACAGGCTCAAAAATGCAGCATCCGATGACTGGCCCGGTCACTTTAAGGTGGCGTAGCTAGGGGGCTATCGGCGCTCGGCTGTCGGCGTTCGGCCAGTAAGCCGCCTCGCCGCTCTCTGGTGGACACAAAGATGCCGAGTGGCCGAAAGCCGAATTGCCGAAAGCCCTTTCCTGTCACTTCCGCGAGATTTCCCGATTCTCATCCTCAAATTTAAAAGCAGTAAGAACAAGATTTTGGGGCATCGATTCCCGATATTTGATAGAGTGACGGGCCTGCGGCAAACAATCTCGGGCCCTGCTCACCCCCGTTAGGACTCGTTAGAGCATTTCCGGACGCGCCAGATGACGGGAACCTCACTTTCGCGTAGGATTTCCGCGCCGAAAGCCCGGACAATTTAACCGCTCCTGGAGGACTTCGTGGACTCGAAAGAACTCGACCAGCTTTGCGTCAACACCATCCGCACGCTCAGCATGGACGCGGTGCAGCAAGCCAACTCCGGGCATCCGGGCACACCGATGGCCATGGCGCCGGTGGTTTACACCTTATGGAATCGCGTCCTGCGTTTCGATCCCGAAGACTGCATCTGGCCGAACCGCGATCGCTTTGTGCTCTCCATCGGACACGCGTCGATGCTGCTGTATTCCATCCTGCACCTCACTAATGTGAAGGCGGTCGATTCCAATTACGAACAAGTCGGCAAGCCGACTGTCACGATTGATGACATCAAGCGCTTTCGACAGCTTGAAAGCAAATGTCCCGGACATCCGGAATATCGCTGGACTTCCGGAGTAGAAACAACTACAGGCCCGCTCGGTCAGGGAGTGGCGACGAGTGTAGGCATGGCGGTCGCCGGCAAGTGGCAGGCGGCGTACTTCAACCGTCCCGAGTTCGAGATGTTCAACTATCGCGTTTACGCGCTATGCGGCGATGGATGCATGATGGAAGGCGTCTCCAGCGAAGCCGCTTCGCTCGCTGGACACCTGAAGCTCTCGAACCTCTGCTGGATCTACGACAACAATCACATCAGCATCGAAGGCAATACCTCGCTGGCCTTCAGCGAAGATGTAGCGACGCGCTTCATGGGCTACGGCTGGAACGTCACCCGCGTAGGCGATGCCAATGATCTCGAGATGCTGGAGCGCGCTTTCCGTAGCGCGCAGAAGAGCGCAGACCGTCCCACTCTGATCATCGTCGACAGCCACATCGGATACGGCGCTCCCAACAAGCAGGACACCAGTGGCGCTCACGGCGAGCCGCTGGGCGAGGCCGAGATTAAGCTCGCGAAACGCAATTATGGCTGGCCCGAAGACGCGAAGTTCCTTGTGCCCGACGGTGTGATAGACCACTTCAAGTCCGGAATCGGGAAGCGCGGAAGCGAAGCACGCCTTGGGTGGCGTCAGAAGTTCGAACAGTACCGCCAGAAATATCTGCAGCTCGCCGGTGATCTCGACAAAATGCAGCGCCGCCAGCTTCCCGATGGTTGGGATAAGGACATCCCCATCTTTCCGGCCGATTCCAAGGGACTCGCCGGACGCGACTCGTCAGCAAAGGTTCTGAATGCAATTGCGAAGAACGTGCCTTGGCTCATCGGAGGATCGGCTGATCTCTCACCATCGACCAAGACGCGCCTCACCTTCGACGGCGCCGGCGACTTCAGCGCCGAAAACTATGGCGGACGCAATCTGCACTTCGGCATCCGCGAGCACTCGATGCACTCCATTCTCAATGGACTCTCGACCTCGAAGCTCCGCCCGTTCGGCTCGCAATTCCTGATCTTCAGCGACTACGCGCGCACGTCCATTCGCCTGAGCGCGATCATGGAGCTGCCGGTAATCCACATTTTTACTCATGACTCGATTGGAGTCGGCGAGGACGGGCCCACGCATCAGCCTATCGAGCATCTCGCATCGCTTCGTGCCATTCCGGGACTCATCACCTTCCGTCCAGCCGACGCCAACGAGGTGGCGGAAGCGTGGAAGGTGACGATGAAGCTCACCTCGGAGCCGGTGGCGATGATCCTTTCGCGTCAGAATTGCGTGACTTTCGATCGCGCGAAGTACGCGCCCGCTTCGGGAGTGGCCAAAGGAGCGTATGTTCTGGCCGGCGATCCGAAGACAACGCCGGAGCTGATCATCATCGGCACTGGCAGCGAAGTGCAGATCTGCGTCGAGGCTTACGAAAAGTTAACCGCTGAAGGCGAAAATGTGCGCGTTGTCAGCATGCCTTCGTGGGAACTCTTCGAGCACCAAAGTGAGGAATACCGGGAGAGCGTGTTGCCCTCGGCAGTGCAGAATCGCATTTCTGTCGAGCAGGCTTCCACGTATGGATGGGCGCAGTACGTGCGCAATCCCGGTGCACGCATTGGCATGAAGACTTTTGGCGCCTCAGCCCCATTGAAAGAGTTGCAGAAAAAATTCGGCTTTACGCCTGAGGCGATCATCAGTGTAGCCAGGGAAATGTTGACGAGAAAGGTAGCCAAGGGAGCATGAAGGTCTCTATTGGCGCCGATCATGCCGGATTTCCGCTCAAGCAAGAAGTCGCGGCTCATCTGCGCGAACAGGGTCACGAGGTGATTGATCTCGGCACCAACAGCACCGATCCAGTCGACTATCCGGATTTCGCTGAGGCTGTGGGCAAGAGCATTCTCGACGGCACTGTGAAACGTGCGGTGCTGATTTGCGGCAGCGGCGTGGGCGCGTCGGTGGCGGCCAACAAGATGCCCGGAGTCCGCGCTGGATTGTGCCATGACGGCTACTCGGCGCATCAGGGCGTGGAGCACGACGATATGAATGTGCTGGTCCTCGGCGCACGCGTAATCGGCGTCGCATTAGCCAAGGAATTGGTCGACAACTACATGCGCGCCGCGTTTACGCATGAGGAACGGCACGAGCGCAGGCTGAACAAGGTGATGTCGATTGAGGAGCGGTACGGGAAGAAAGTTTCGGTGAAAAGCAGTATTCACTAAGCGGTTGTCAGTAGAAGGCTCCTTGTGGATTTTGTGGCACAGCCGCCCTCGGCTGTGGCTCTGCACAAGGCTCGCAACAGACAAGGTGCTTCGGGCACAGGGCTGGATTCACTGATTACTGACAAATTTGTATGTCAGTAAAACAGGAAAGTTCATGGTGGTACGGGCTGTGCCAGTGTTGTTGAGTGTGGGCGGAGCCACAGCCGAGGGCGGCTGTGCCACCAGGACTCACTAAACGTTCGTAAAGACGCAGCATGCTGCGTCTCTACCATGCAGCCTCGAATTAAAAATTTTTAGGAGTACAAGAAAATGAGCGCGATTCGTGCCACTGCTATTACGTCCATCACTTCCATCAATCCACTCAAAGCGCTGGCCACCTACGGACAATCCGTATGGCTCGACTACATTCGGCGCAGTCTTATCACCAGCGGTGAGCTGCAGCGCCACATTGACGAAGATGGTCTCGCCGGCGTTACCTCGAATCCCGCGATATTCGAGAAGGCAATCGCCGGCAGCAACGACTACGCCGACAAGCTATCGCGCCTGAACTCCAGCAACCTGGACGCGAAGGGAATCTACGAAGAGATTGCGATCGGCGACATTCAGGACGCCGCTGACATCATGAAGCCGGTGTACACAGCGACGAAACGCCGCGATGGATACGTGAGCCTGGAGGTCTCGCCCGATCTCGCCAACGACACCGCGGGAACGCTCGAAGAGGCCCGCCGTCTGTGGAAGCGCGTCGCGCGTGAGAACGTGATGATCAAAGTGCCTGCTACTCCAGCCGGCGTTCCGGCGATTCAGCAACTGATCAGCGAAGGCATCAACGTGAACGTCACGTTGCTCTTCGCGCAGCAGGCGTATGAAAACGTAGCCGAGGCCTACATCACCGGACTGGAGAAATTTGCCGCTTCAGGCGGGGATGTATCGCGCGTGGCCAGCGTGGCCAGCTTCTTCATCAGCCGCATCGATACGCTTATCGACAATCTTCTGACAGAAAAAAGCAAGCGTGCCGGCTCCGACCAGGAGCGCCAGCTCCTCGAATCCCTGTTAGGCAAAGTCGCCATCGCCAATGGAAAGCTCACTTACGAAAGGTACAAGCAGATCTACAGCGGCCCAAGATGGAACGCGCTCAAGGCCAAGGGCGGGCAGACACAGCGTCTGCTCTGGGCGTCGACCAGCACCAAGAATCCAAGCTATCGCGATGTGATCTACGTTGAGGAGCTTATCGGACCAGACACCGTCGATACGATTCCTCCGGCAACCTTCGACGGATTCCGCGATCACGGCGTTCCCAAAGAAAGCCTCGAAGCCAATCTCGACGCCGCGCGCCAAACCATGCAGAACCTGGCGAACGCCGGCGTGTCGATGAAAGACGCCACGGAGAAACTGCTCGCCGATGGAGTGAATATCTTCGAAGAAGCATTCGGGAAATTGCTCGAAGCCATCGAGAAGAACAGGAAGAAGAATTTAGCCCCAAAAATCGCCCAGATGACGTGGAAGCTGCCTGCCGATCTCGAAGCCAGGGTGAAAGCGACCGTTCAGGAATGGGAACAGGGCAAGAAGATGCGCCGCCTGTGGGGACGCGACTCGTCGCTCTGGACCAACTCCGACGAATCCAACTGGCTGGGCTGGCTGGCGATGACCGAAGATCAACTGGCGCACATCGCCCATCTCAACTCCATCGCCGAAGAAGTGCAGCAGTCTGGCTTCAGCCACGTGGCGCTGCTCGGCATGGGGGGATCGAGCTTGGCTCCGGAAGTTATGAGCATGACTTTCGGACGCGCGAAAGGCTTTCCCGAGTTCCACATGCTCGACTCTACTGATCCGGCGCAGATCAAAGCATTCGAGGGCAGGCTCAACCTGAAGACGACATTGTTCATCGTCTCCAGCAAATCAGGAAGCACGCTGGAACCCAACATCTTCAAACAGTACTTCTTCGAGCGCATGAAGCAGACGGTAGGAGAAGCGAAAGTTGGCGAGCACTTCATCGCGATTACCGATCCGGGATCGGCTTTCGAGAAGGTCGCGACCCGCGATAAGTTCCGTCACATCTTCCACGGACGCGCCGACATCGGCGGCCGCTACTCCGCGCTCTCCGATTTCGGACTCGTACCCTCAGCGGTGATGGGCGTAAACGTAAAGAAATTCCTGAACTGTACCGAGGAGATGGTGCAGGCCTGTGCGGCGACGGTTCCCGTAGCCGACAATCCAGGTGCCGTTCTGGGAATCATCATTGGCGTGCACTGCAATGCCGGCAAAGACAAGGTCACACTCATTACCTCTCCGGGTATTTCCGACCTGGGTGCATGGCTCGAACAGTTGCTTGCCGAGTCTACTGGCAAAGAGGGTAAAGGCATTATCCCGGTGGATCGTGAAGAGGTCGGCTCGCCTGAAGTCTATGGCAAAGACCGGCTCTTCGTTTACATCCGCCTGGAAGGCGCAGCCGATGCCGCGCAGGACACAAAGGTGGACGCGCTGGAGAAAGCTGGGCTCTCCGTCGTCCGCATCAAGGTGCTGGACAAGTACGACATCGGTCAGGAGTTCTTCCGCTGGGAGATCGCAACCGCGGTTGCAGGATCTGTGATCGGAATCAACTGCTTCAATCAGCCCGACGTCGAGGCCAGCAAGATCGAGACGCGCGAGCTCACCCAGAAGTACGAAGAGACCGGATCGTTGCCGCCCGAGTCCCCCATCCTCGACGACCAGGGCATCAAGCTCTTCGCGGACGAGAAGTACGCAGGCAAGCTCACGATTGCTGCAGGCAAAGAAAAGACGCTGGCGGCGTATTTCCGTGCGCATCTCGACACCATTGGCGCTGGAGATTATGCGGCATTGCTCGCCTACGTGCAGATGAACGAAGCTAATGACAAGGCGCTGCAGAGCACACGCAAGGCGATCCGCGATCGCAAGAAATCAGCGACGTGCCTTGGCTTTGGTCCGCGCTTCCTGCATTCCACCGGACAGGCATACAAAGGCGGTCCCAATACGGGAGTCTTTCTGCAGATCACTTGCGACGATGCAGCCGATCTGCCCGTGCCCGGGCAGAAATTCACGTTCGGCGTGGTGAAAGCGGCGCAGGCGCGGGGCGACTTCCAGGTGTTAAGCAAACGGAATCGGCGGGCGCTGAGGGTGCATTTAGGGAAAGATGTGGCGGCGGGATTGGCGACGCTGGATCGAGTGGTTAAGCAGGTTATTTGAGTACCTCAAAGTGACGAACATCGGTAGAGATGCAGTATGCTGCGTCTCTCCATGCAGATTGAATTCAGAGACTGTCATCCTGAGGCCCGGTTTTGGCCGAAGGATCTCCCGGAATATGTCGGACTTACTTGCTGCTTGTGCGGCTCTTTCACGAGGGCCTGAGTGCATGGCCAAAGTGCCACGAAGGGGCAACTAAGTCCGACGCATCGCGGGAGATCCTTCGCCCAAAAGAGGGGCTCAGGATGACGGTCGAAGAGTGTCGATTTCTAAAAGGAGTTCCACCTTATGCAGATGGGCATGGTAGGTCTAGGAAGAATGGGCGGCAACATGGTGCGCCGCCTTATACGCGGAGGCCATCAGATCGTTGTTTCTGACCTGAGCGCCGAAACTGTCAACGCGATCGCTAAGGAAGGCGCAGTCCCCAGCAGCGGGCTGGACGATCTAGTGAAGAAACTCAACAAGCCGCGTGCTGTATGGGTGATGGTTCCCGCCGGAGATCCCACCGAGAAGACGGTCTTCGCACTCACGGAAAGGCTCGAATCTGGCGACACCATCATCGACGGCGGCAACTCCATGTGGAAGGACGACATCCGCCGCGCGAAGATCCTCAGGGCAAAAGGCATTCACTACGTCGACGTCGGCACCAGCGGTGGCATCTGGGGCATCGATCGCGGCTATTGCATGATGATTGGCGGTCCCGATGAGGCAGTGAAGCGTCTCGATCCGCTCTTCAAGACACTCGCGCCGGGAATCGGTGACATCCCACGCACTCCCGGATGGGAGAAGAAGCCGGGCAACACCGCCGAGCAGGGATACATTCACGCCGGTCCTTCGGGAGCGGGACATTACGTGAAGATGGTGCACAACGGCATCGAGTACGGCCTGATGCAAGCGTATGCCGAAGGCTTCGATATTTTCCGCAACGCCAACTCCAAAGAAATTTCCGAAGATCAGCGCTACAACCTAAACCTTCCGGAGATCGCCGAAGTGTGGCGTCGGGGATCGGTAGTGGCCTCGTGGCTGCTCGACTTGACGGCGATGGCCCTTATAGAAGATCCCGAACTTGCCCAATACAGCGGATTCGTCCAGGACTCCGGCGAAGGACGCTGGACGATTGAGGCAGCGGTCGCGACGGCAGTTCCGGCCGACGTATTGACTGCGGCGCTATACACTCGCTTTCGCTCGCGCCAGGAACACACATTTGCCGAGAAGACGTTGTCAGCCATGCGGCAAAAGTTTGGCGGACATGTTGAGCCGAAGAAGGCGGCGGGAAAGATTGCTTGAAAACGGCTTTCGGCCATCAGCTGTCGGCTTTCGCCCACGAAGCAGTTTGGTATCAACTCATTTGTGGCACAGGCGCCCTCGCCTGTGTTCGTTTTGGGCAGAGCCACAGCCGACGGAGGCTGTGCGACAGTGCCCGATAAATTTTCGTAGAGACCCAGCATGCTGCGCTTCTACCATGCAGTAAGCCACTGTCGTGCAGTAAAGAACTGTCATCCTGAGGCCTCTTTTGGCCGAAGGATCTCCCGGAATGTGTCAAACGTAATTGCTGCCGCGTGGCATTTTGGCCAAACGTCTGGGGTTCTCGTGAAAGAGCCACACTGGCTGCAAGTACGTCCGAAATATTTCGGGAGATCCTTCGGCCAAAGAGGGCCTCAGGATGACAGTCGATAGATGACAGTCGATAAAAAGTAAGCTGCAGAAAAAGGACTCATATGGCGACCGCAACGTCCGTACAGACAAACATTCCACACACCAAGACCACCAGTCCCTGCGTAATGGTCATCTTCGGTGCGACCGGCGACCTTACCAAGCGCAAGCTGCTGCCATCGATCTACAACCTGTTGAGCACCGGACTGCTGTCGCGCGAGTTCGCCATCGTCGGCATGTCCAAGGATGGCTGGACTACCGATCAGTTTCGCAAGCATGTCAGCGATTCGCTCAAGCAGTTCGCCGAGGGCGCCGATCCGGAACTGGTGGATTGGCTTGAACGTCATTCTTATTATGTGCAGGGCGAATTCGGCGACAGCGAAGCCTATAAGCGCTTGCGCGTGCAGTTGAAGGAAGTCGATGAGGTCCACGGGACGCACGGCAATTACTTCTTTTACTTCGCCATCGCGCCGCAGTTCTTTGCCACCTCGGTGCAGAAGCTGGGCGAGTCAAATCTTTCGGAGGAAGAGAACGGTTCCTGGCGCCGGGTCATCATCGAGAAGCCATTCGGGCATGATCTGGAGTCAGCCAGGGAGCTGAATAAGCAGATCAAGGAAGTGCTCTACGAGAGCCAGATCTTCCGCATCGATCATTATCTGGGCAAAGAGACGGTGCAGAACATCTTAGTATTCCGTTTTGGGAATGGACTTTTCGAGCCGATCTGGAGCCGCAACTACATCGATCATGTGCAGATCACTGTGGCCGAGACCGTGGGAGTGGAAGGCCGTGGAGGCTACTACGACACCTCGGGCACGCTGCGCGACATGGTGCCCAACCACATCATGCAGCTCATCAGCCTGACCACGATGGAGCCTCCGATCTCGTTCCAGGCAGATGACGTGCGTGATGAGCAGTCGAAGGTGCTGCACGCCATTCGTCCGATGAGCGGAGAAGAGGTGATTCACAACGCCGTGCGCGGTCAATACGGCACTGGAACGACGCAGAAAGGCGAACGCATGCCTGGCTACCGTCAGGAGCCGAGCGTGAATCCCAGTTCCCGAACTGAAACCTTCATCGCACTGAAGCTCTCGATCGACAACTGGCGTTGGGCAGGCGTTCCGATCTACTTGCGCACAGGCAAACGCATGGCGCGGCGACATACGGAAATCGCCATTGAGTTCAAGCGCGCGCCGTTCGTGCTCTTCCGCGACACCGACATCGAGCACCTGCCGAGCAATCAATTAGTCATCAACGTCCAGCCGGAAGAAGGTATTGCGCTTAAGTTCGGCGCCAAGGTTCCGGGTCCGCTGGTGAAGGTCGGGCCAGTGCACATGAGCTTCAACTACCAGGATTATTTTGGCGGCACCGCGCAAACTGGTTACGAAGTATTGCTCTACGACTGCATGATCGGCGATGCCACGCTCTTTCAGCGCGCGGATATGGTCGAGGCCGGTTGGTCAGCAGTTGATCCAGTGCTCGACGTGTGGAAGGCGCTGCCTCCAAGGGAATTCCCGAACTACCAGGCAGGCACGTGGGGGCCGAGGGAGGCTGAGGAATTGATGGCTCGGGATGGGAGACACTGGAGAAACCTATAGGAATCGGGCCATCGGGTGATCGGGTGAAGTGAAACCCAAAAGGCTTTCGGCTATCGGCGTTCGGCTTTCTGCCAGAAAGCTGTCCTGTGAGTTACATAGCAACACACAGGCCGAAAGCCGACAGCCGAGTGCCGATAGCCTTCTTACTTCACCCGATGACCCGATCACCCGATGGCCCGATTCCTCGAGCAACAATGGGAGAAAGACAATCTTGACCATGATCCTGGCCGGCGACATCGGCGGTACGAGCGCAAGGCTTGCATATTTTGAAGGGCAGAACGGACGTTTGCGCCCCATCGTGGAAGAGGTCAAGCACAGCCACGATTACAGCAGTCTCTATGCCGCAGTGCTTGAATTCAGAGACAAGTATCGATACCAAATCGGGACTGCCTGCTTTGGTGTCGCCGGACCGGTGAATGAAGGCCGCGTCGAAGCTCCAAACCTGCCGTGGATCATCGACGAGAAGGAACTTGAGAAGGAACTCCGCCTGAACAAGGTTTACCTGATCAACGATCTCTTAGCTAACGCGCATGGACTCTCCGAGCTGTGCGCAGAAGATTTCGAGGTGATCGCTCCGGGAGTACCGGAAGCGAAGGGAAATCGTGCTGTCATTTCCGCCGGCACTGGATTGGGCGAAGCCGGACTATATTGGGACGGCGATGTGCATCATCCGTTTGCGGCCGAGGGTGGACACGCCGACTTTGCTCCAGCGAACGAGCTTCAGGCCGAACTTTGGCATTACCTGCACCAGAAGTTCGGCGGACACGTGAGTTGGGAGCGCGTCCTCTCTGGTCCCGGGCAGTTCAATATCTACGAGTTCCTGCGCGATACCGGAAAAGGGAAGGAAGAGGCCTGGCTCGCCGACGAAATCAAGGCGGGCGATGCTTCGGCAGTGATTTCAAAGCACGGTCTTTCGGGAAAGAGCCCGTTGTGCGTGCAGGCGGTAAATCTTTTTGTTGAGATCTACGGAGCAGCTGCGGGAAATCTGGCGCTCAAGTATCTGGCAACAGGTGGCGTCTACATCGGCGGCGGCATCGCGCCGAAGATTCTGCTCAAAATGAAGGAGCCGCGCTTCTTCCAGGCATTTTGCGATAAGGGACGCCTGCGTCCGCTGCTCGAGAACATTCCCGTGCGCGTGGTGCTGAATGACAAGACCGCGCTGCTCGGCGCGGGACATGTGGCGATGATGCATGCGGGGAGCGAGGTTGGGCAGGTGGCGATTGGGTGAAGGGAAGAATTGAGCCATCGGGTTATCGGCTGATCGGGTCATCGGGCAAAGTAAAAGCCAATTATTCTATGGTTGGGGTTTACTTTCTCCGCAAAGGCAGCAACTGATGTCCAAGCCCAGCATCCATGTACTCGAGGATCTTCAACAAGTCGCAGCGGCCGCTACCGACGAATTTGTTGCGCGCGCGAAGCGCGCGATTTCGCATCATGGGCGATTCACCGTCGCACTCTCGGGTGGATCGACGCCCAAAACGATGCACTCCATCCTGGCCGAGCGCTCGGCGAAGAATCCCAAGCTGGTGGACTGGTCGCGAGTGCAAATTTTGTTTGGCGATGAACGCCATGTGCCTCCCGATCATGCGGACAGCAATTACCGGATGGCTAAGGAGACTCTGCTGTCGAAGGTCCCAATTCCCGCGGCTAACATTCACCGCATTCACACCGAGAATCCCGATGCCGCCAAAGCAGCCGGAGAATACGATCGCGAACTGGTGAAGGTCTTTCAACTCAAGGGTGACGATCAGCTGCCGCGCTTCGATCTGATCTTTCTTGGGATGGGACCTGACGGTCACACCGCTTCGCTCTTTCCTGGTACAACGGCTGTTCATGAACTCAAGAAGCGCGTAGTCGCGAACTGGGTGCCGAAGTTCAATACGTGGCGGGTTACCTTCACGCGTCCTGTGATCAATCAGGCAGAATGCGTGTTGCTGATGGTCTGCGGGAAAGATAAAGCGCAGCCTTTCAGCGAGGTGATCGGCCAGGGTAGCCCGGATGTTTATCCAGTGAAGTATGTGCAGCCGACGCACGGAGAACTGATTTGGCTGGTGGATAGGGCGGCAGCAGCGACGCTCGCGCCAGCGACTAAGTGACTGCACTGTTGCGTTGTCATCCTGAGGCCCGATGTTGGCCGAAGGATCTCCCGGAATGCGTCGAACTTAGTCGCCCTCGCATGGCACTTTGGCCAAAAATGCCCGAGTTCTTGGTGAAAGAGCCGCACTGGCTGCAATCATGTCGGAAACATCGCGGGAGATCCTTCGGCCAACATCGGGCCTCAGGATGACAATTCATTAGTTCCCAAGTTCGCCGAGCAACATCGAACCATTTATCCTGCGACAAAGTGAACCATCCACCATCTGATAGATGTACCGCTTTAAGCAAATCGCTAATTGCTGCTTTTCCGCTGCCTCTTCATGCGTAAAGAACACGAACGCCTAATCGAAGACAAGAATCGCGAAGTCTACTGGAAGCGCTGGGGGCCGTACCTCAGCGAGCGCGCGTGGGGCACAGTTCGCGAGGACTACAGTGCGAATGGCGATGCGTGGGGTTATTTCACTTTTGATCAGGCGCGATCGCGTGCATATCGCTGGAATGAAGATGGCATCGCCGGATTCTGCGATCGGCATCAGCTCATCTGCTTTGCCGTGGCCATGTGGAATGGGCATGATCCGTTTCTCAAAGAGCGGCTCTTTGGACTGAGCGGACAAGAAGGCAATCATGGAGAAGATGTAAAGGAATGCTACTTCTATCTGGACAACACACCGACGCATTCTTACATGAAGGCTTTGTACAAGTATCCGCAGCAGGAGTTTCCTTACCCGCGGCTGATTGAGGAGAACCGCCGGCGAACGCGCCTCGATCCCGAGTTCGAGCTGATGGATACCGGAATATTCGATGATGGGCGCTATTTCGACGTGTTTGTCGAATATGCGAAGGCGACGAGCGAGGACATACTGATTCGCATCACCGCGTGGAATCGCGGTCCCGAAACGGCACGGCTGCACCTGCTGCCGACGATCTGGTTTCGCAACCTCTGGTCGTGGAAAGACGATCCCGAGCAGATCAAGCCGAAGCTGGAGCGTATGGCTGACGTTCAGGGCATGCCTTTAATGCGCGTCTACCATCCCCAGTACGGCGAGCGCTGGCTCTTCGCCGAGGGATCGCCACAGCTTCTGTTCACGGAAAACGAGAGCAATCTGAGGCGTCTGTTCAACGCGCCCAATCCCGGCTTTTATCAGAAAGACGGCATCAACGATTACGTGGTGAAGGCGCAGCGCTATCGCATCAACGCAGAGCAGACCGGGACCAAGGCATCGGCGTATTACGACCTGGAGATCGCGCCGGGCGAGAGCGCGGTCGTCAAGCTGGTATTTACCGAAAACATCAACAGCATGCAGGATCATTTCGGGAAGGCATTCGATGAGGTTTTCCACGAACGAATCTTGGATGCCGACGAGTTCTATCGCGACATCATTCCGCAGTCGATGTCGCCTGAGGGTCGCAACATCATGCGCCAAGGCTTTGCCGGCATGCTTTGGTCGAAGCAGTTCTACAACTACGACGTGCGCACGTGGCTCGCGGGCGATCCCGCACAACCGCCGCCGCCCAAGGAAAGGCTTCAGGGCAGAAATCACGACTGGAGCCACTTCTACTCAGACGACATCATCTCGATGCCGGACAAGTGGGAGTATCCGTGGTTCGCGGCCTGGGATCTGGCTTTCCATTGTGTTCCGCTCGCTTTGATGGACTGGAACTTCGCCAAGGATCAGCTCACGCTGCTATGCCGCGAATGGTACATGCATCCCAATGGGCAGTTGCCTGCGTACGAGTGGAACTTCTCGGACGTGAATCCGCCGGTGCACGCCTGGGCTGCGCATCGCGTCTATCAGATCGAGCGGCGCATGACGGGCAAAGGGGACTTTGCTTATCTCGAGCGCATCTTTCACAAGCTGCTGATCAACTTCACCTGGTGGGTGAACCGGAAAGATACCTCAGGCAACAACATTTTTGAGGGAGGCTTCCTCGGACTGGACAACATCGGCGCCTTTGATCGCAGCATGAAGTTTCCGAGCGGCGTCTTCATGGAGCAATCCGATGGCACCAGTTGGATGGCTACTTACAGCCTCAGCATGCTGATGATCGCACTGGATCTGGCGATGCAGGATCCCGTGTACGAGGATACGGCCATCAAGTTCTGGGAGCACTTCCTGTACATCGTGAACGCGATGAACCGCAGCATCGATGGCGAAGG
>Ga0209474_10000398_pt1 | contig 48476 bp, 35 predicted proteins | sample GraSoiAngelo_145_FD_185902 | JGI IMG/M metagenome (GOLD analysis project Ga0209474, IMG submission 185902) | Grasslands soil microbial communities from the Angelo Coastal Reserve, California, USA - 14_1009_05_20cm (SPAdes) (version 2) | ecosystem: Environmental > Terrestrial > Soil > Grasslands...
GTGGACGTCGAGCGCGCCGCTGATGTCGCGCGCGCGAATGCTGCCGTCGCCGGAGTTCAGCTGAAGGCGCCCCGCGATCCGCTCGACGTCGATCGATCCGTCTCCGCTCTTCGCCGAGACGTCGGACGCCGCAGGCAACGAGACGATGAGCCGAGCCGAGCGGCTGCCGAAATGGAACCCGCGCGTGCTCGGCTCGCGCACCGTCACCTCGACGCGGTTGCCGCTCTGCTCCGTGTGCACGTCGATCTGCGCGACGTCGTCTTTGCCGCGGCCGCGCTTCTCGACGACGACCTCCACCTCGGGCCTGTCCCACGGACGAACCTCGATGGATCCGTCGAAGGTCGCCAGCACCACGTCCGGCTTGCCCGACACCTGGAAGCGCTTCTCCTCGCGCTCGACGTAGCGGCCGATGTCGGCGCCAATGATGTCGACGCAGCCCGGTCCCGTGACGAGCGCGGCGAGCAGGACGGCACCGGCGATGGCCCCGGGATGCGGCGTGCGGAGCGCGGCGCGGCGGGCAGACGAGTCCATACGGACCTCCGGTCGTCTTAGACGGACGGCGACGTCGCCGTGTTTCGCGCGTACACGAGCTGACCCGCGATGTAGGTCTGCACCACGGCCAGCTGCGAATCGAGGACGACGAGGTCGGCGGCGTTGCCGGGCGCGAGCAGGCCGTAGCCGACGAGGCCGAGCTCGCGCGCCGGCGTCGTCGCGCAGACCGTCGCCGCGTCGACGAGCGACAGCCCGACCTGCGCCACCAGCACCTCGAAGACGCGATCCATCGTCACGATGCTGCCGGCGATCGTGCCGTCGGCGAGCAGCGCCGTCGACGGGCCGGTCGTGATCGGCTGGCCCCCGAGCGACGCACGCGATCCAACCGGGAGACCCGCCGCCGCGGTCGCGTCGGTGATCGCGAGGACGCGCGACGGGCGCTTCGCCGCAATCGCGGTGCGGACGAGCGCCGGGTGCACGTGAAATCCGTCGCAGATGATTTCCGCCGCGATCTCCTCGGCCTGCAGCACGGCGCCGGCGAGGCCGGGCGCGCGGTGGCCGAGCGGCGGCATGCGGTTGAAGAGATGCGTCGCGTGGCGCGCGCCGGCGGAGATCGCCTCGAGCGCCTGCTCGTAGGTCGCGCCGGAGTGGCCGAGCGACACCCGATGCCCGCGCGCGGTGAGCCAGCGCACGAGATCGAGTCCGCCGTCCAACTCCGACGCGATCGTCACGATTCCAACGTCCGGCGCTGCGCGCTCGATCTCCTCGAGGATGTCGGCGCCGTCAAAGTCCGTCGACCCTGAAAGGGTCGACCTACGGGTATCTGTGTAGGGCAGGTCGGCGTCCGTGTAGGGCGACCCTTTCAGGGTCGCCGGAGTTCGCAGGTCGGCGTCCGTGTAGGGCGACCCTTTCAGGGTCGCCGGAGTTCGCAGGTCGGCGTCCGTGTAGGGCGACCCTTTCAGGGTCGCCGGAGTTCGCAGGTCGGCGCCTGTGTAGGGCGACCCTTTCAGGGTCGCCGGAGTTCGCAGGCACGATGCAGGCTGCGCGCCGCTGTAGGCCGGGTTGATGAAGTTGCTCTCGAGGTGCGCAGGGAGCACGCGCGCGGCACGCGGCGCGGGCGCCGCACGCGCGCGGCGCACCTGATCGAGAACACGCCGCAGATCCGCCGGCGCACAGGCGACCGTCGTCGGGCAGAACGCGGTGACGCCGTATCGCGGCAGCCGCTCGGCGATCGCGGCGACGGCATCGCCGGCCCCGAGGACGTCGAGCGAGTCGATCCCCTCGACGCCGTGCACGTGCACGTCGATGAAGCCGGGCACGATGTAGTGGCCGTGAAACGCGAAGTGCGAGTCGGCATGCCCCGACGGCGCGTCGGGCCGGATGTCGGCGATGCGCCCTTCGTCCACGACGAGCGTGCCGGGCGAAAGGACGCGGTCGGCGAGGACCAGCGCCGCGCCCGACAGGACGATCATCGCACCGCGGCGCTCGCGAGGCGCGCCGCGCCGATGGCCGCCGCGTCGTCGCCGAGCGCGGCCGTCTGGATCTTCAGCGCGTCGAGCGTCGGCTTCGGCAGGCGCCTCGCGATCTCCGCGCGCACCGCGTCGAGCAGCAGATCCGACGCCGACGCCATGATGCCACCGAGCACGAGCATCTCCGGATCGACGACGACGACGAGGTTGGCCGCCGCCATGCCGAGGTACTTCGCGGTGTCGCGAATCACGGAGACCGAGACGCCGTCGCGGTCCCTCGCGGCGTCGAGCACGTGCTGCACGGTGATCGCCGCGTAGTCGCCGTTCGCCGCGTCGAGCACGCGCGACCGATCGCCGGCCTTGATGCGCCAGACGAGCCGCCGCACGATGCCCGCCGCGGAGACCTCCGCTTCGAGGCAGCCGGCCTTGCGGTAGTCCTCGCGCTCGACGGGGTTCAGCGAGAGCCACGCGACCGACGCGGCGCGCCCGCGCGCGCCGGACACCGGCGCGCCGGCGCGAACCACGCCGCCGATCGTGTGATCGCCGCACGCGAAGAAGACGACGTCGTGTACGCCGCGCGCGGCGCCGATCCACGCTTCGGCGACGGCCGCGGCCGTCCCCGACGGCGTGATGCCGTGCTGCGCGAACGCGCCGCCGACGCGGTCGGCGAGCGCGGCCGCCGCCGCCGTAATCGCCGGGGCCTCGGGCAGCGCCGCGGCGATCCCGAGCTCGCGCGCGCCGTGCCCCGCGGCGACGACGCCGGCTACGGCGCGTTCGGCCGCCGACGCGAGATCGCCGTCGGCCGCGACGACCGCGCGCGCTTCGATGGCGCCGCGGTCGTCGATGCGCACCGCGATCGCGCGCGCATCTACGAGCTCTAGACCGAGCATCGCCGTGCGACGGTTCTCATTCGCGTCCCCAGTCGGTGTTCACCTGCAGCTTCCGACCGACGAGCGGCTGCGCGAGCGGCGCGTCGCAGTCGTCGGGATGAAAGAGCGCGCGATCGATCCGATCGAGCAGCGCCGACAGCTGGCGCTCGTCCGGCGCCTGGATGATCAGCACGCCGCCGCTGTCGGCCGGCGGGAACCGGCGATCGTCGAGGTAGTCGCGATCCATCGTGACGAGCGTCCGCCGCAGCTGCTGCGCGAGCTGATAGTGCCGCGCGTCCGACGCGCGGCGCAAATCGTCCTCTTCGACGACGAACAGCACGTCCCAGCGCAGGCGCGTGCGCATGTGCGCGACCAGGCCGGCCGGCACGTTCGCGTCGGCGTAGATGCGCGGCCGCGCGACGATGCGTTCCGCGTGCGGCGCGAGCTCCTCGGGCAGCGTTCCCATCGACGTCAGGTTTTGACTTTTAACTTCTCTCGAGCCTCGCGCGCGAGCTCCGCCACGAGCCGCTCGCGGTGATGCAGCAGCTCCCTGCGCTGCCGGCGGCCGTTCGGCGAGCCGACGGCGTACTCGCAGAACAGCGGAAACGCGATCGTCGAATCGCAGTAGGCGACGACGGTGTCGGGCAGCACGCCGGGGTTCACCTTCCCCCAGCTCACGGCCTCGGCCGGCGTCGCGCCCGACAACCCGCCCCAGACGACCTGGTCCGTCGTGATCTGGATGAAGAAATCGTTGCCGCCCTTCGGGATGCCGTAGACCTCCCAGAGCGTCGGCTGCGCCTGCAGGTAGAAGTTCTTCGGCGATCCGCCGCCGAGGATCACGCAGCCGTTCTTGCGCCCGGCGAGCACGATCGCGCAGATCTCGTTGACGTCCTTGTTCGGATCGATCATCAGCCGGCTGCCGTTCATCAGCTCGTGGTAGGCGACGTTCATCCCGATCGAGCTGTCGCCCGGCGACGAGGTGTAGACCGGCACGCCGGCGCGCGCGGCGCGCGCCACTACCGAATGCTCCTCGCATCCCGGGTAGCGCTCGAGCAGATCGAGGCCGAGGCGATAGTGGAACTCGGAGCTCGCAATCGGCTCGTTCAGGCCCGACCGCTCGAGGAATGCGCGAATGTACGCGTCTGTTTCGAGCAGCACCGTCGCCGGGAAGAGCACGTCGTAAATCCGAATGACGCCGTCCTCGTAGAGCTCCACGTCGTTGAGGAACGGCGAGCCGCGGCGCAGCGTGAAGTTCAGCGCGTAGTGGAGATCGTGATAGAGCAGCCGCCGAGCCCGGCCGGCGTCAGCGCGCCGGCCATCGTCAGCCCGATCGTGGTGTCGCTCGCCGGGTCGAGCATCTTCTCCGCGAAAATCTGCGCAGCCTCGGACAGCCGGCCCGCGTTGAACGCCTGGAACCCTTCGTCGATGAGCTGACGGATGTCCTGGCTTCCCTTCGGCCTGTAGTAGCGGATCGGCTTGCCAGACAGGAACGGCTGGCGGGACTTCCCCGGCGAGCCCGGGGCGCGATGCGGCAACGGCGCTCTCCTTTGAATGCCCGAAATTGCGGCCAACGGGCCGGAAAGGACGCGCGCTGCACGATTTGCGCGCAGCGGGTTCGGGCCCGGGGTGTGAAATAGCTTAACATCAGGGATTGTGACTGGCGAGCAGGATTGGCTCTATTGGGCGGTCGCTGCAGCGGTTGCGGCGCTGCTGCTCGTCGCGTTCTGGGTGTGGCGCAAAGGTCGTCCGTTCGCGGACGGCGAGGTTTTTCGCGCGAGCCGCTGGAGTTCGGGCAATCACCTGTTTCCGACGCAGATTCTCATCACGCCGACCAGCGTCGTGCAGTACACGCCCCGCTGGATTGGACGGCGTGAAGAGACGATACATATGGCGCACATCGCGTCGGTGAAAATCGAAACCGGCATGCTGCTCTCCGACGTGCTCATCGAGACCAGCGGCGGAAGCGACCCCATTGTCTGCCACGGCCACCACAAAGGGGACGCGAACCGCATGAAATCGCTCATCGAGCAGTATCAGACCGGCTATTACCGCTCCTCTCCGTCCCGGCCTGTCGGCGGCGACCCCTCCAGCCGATAACGTAAACGTTGCAATGGACGACCTGACTTTCAGCGCGCGCCGCGCGAGCGTGGCCGCTACGGCCCGACCCGCCGAGCCCGCCGATTACGAAACGCGTTTTCGCACACTGGTGCAGTCGCCGCTGCGCGCCGGGCTGCTGCGCTACCTGAGCGCGCGCCCCGACGAGAGCTTCGACGTCGAAGCGCTGATGCAGACGTTCGGCCGGCTGAAGCTGGACGTCGAGAACTGCGTGCGCGAGCTGGTGGACTTCGGCGTCGCGCAGGTCGTGTCCGGCAGCGCGCCGCCCCGCTACATGATCGACCGGCCGGACAGCGACGCCGCCATCGATCTGCTCGACCAGTTCCTCGAGCGCCGCGCCGCGGTCAGCAGCGAGGATCAGTCGCCGTCGGTCCAGCGCTTCCGCGAGATGATCGGCCGCGACGAGAAGATGCTGATCGTGTTCGAGTGGATCCGCACCGCGGCCAAATCGGACATCTCGGTGCTGATTCTCGGACCGACCGGATCGGGCAAGGAAGTCGTCGCGCGGATGATCCACGAGCTGAGCCGCCGCAGCGTGGCGAAATTCCAGGCGGTGAACTGCGCGGCGCTGCCCGACACGCTCTTCGAATCGGAAATCTTCGGCTACGAGAAGGGCGCCTTCACCGGCGCGCACGATCGCAAGCCGGGCCGCCTCGAGCTCGCGAACGAAGGCACGCTGTTCCTCGACGAGATCGGCGACATGTCGCTCATCGCGCAGGCCAAGCTTCTGCGCGTGCTCGAGGAGCGGCGCTTCGAGCGCCTCGGCGGCCACAAGTCGATCTCGGTGGACTTCCGGCTGATCTCGGCGACCAACCGCCCGCTCGAGCAGTTCGTGCGCGACGGACGATTCCGTGAAGATCTGTACTACCGCGTGAACGCGTTCGCGATCCGGCTGCCGTCGCTGCGCGAGCGGCAGGTGGACATTCCGGTCCTGGCACAGCGCTTTCTTGCGCGGTACTGCGCAGCGCAGGGACTGCCGCTCGACAGCAAGAGCTTTTCGCGCGAATCGCTCGAACTGCTCTGCGGCTATCATTGGCCCGGCAACATCCGCGAGCTCGAGAGCACGGTGTCGCGCGCGGCGCTGTCGGCACCGGGCCGATCCATCCGCTCGCAGGACGTCGAGTTCCTGCACGCGTCGACGCCGACCGCGCCGATCACCGGCGATCATCTGCCGTCGCTCGCCGAAGCCGAGCGGGCGCATATCGTGCGCGTGCTCGAGGCCGTCGACTGGAACAAGAAGGAAGCGTCGCGCGTGCTCGACATCAGCCGCGGGACGCTCTACCGCAAGATCGTGGAGTATCAGCTCGAGCCCGAAGCTCGGCCCGCAGGACGACGCAATCGTGAGACGGTAGGCTAAACGGACGCCGCGATTCGCGGTATCATTTCGAGCCCTCGGCTCCCCCCGTCGGACATATGAAGGATCTTCCGATTGCCGCACGGCTATTCGTCGGGGCCGTGCTGGCGGCCGGCACGCTCATCCTCGTGCTGTTCGCGCCGCACTCGATCGCGAACCCGCTGCTGTTCGTCGTCCTGCTCGCGTGCTCGTCGCTCGCGTCGGCGCTGAAGGTCCGCCTGCCGCTCGCGAGCAGCGGGTCGACGATGTCGGTCTCCTACGCCGTGGACTTCGCGGCGCTCCTGCTGCTCGGCGCCAACGAGACGATGATCGTGGCGGCGGTGAGCGCGTGGAGCCAGTGCACGTTCCGCACGGAGACGCGCACGGCGATTTTCCGCACGCTGTTCAGCATGGCGTCGCTCGTGCTGACGGTGAAGGCGGCCGGGTTCGTCTACACGCTGCTCGGCGGCGTCACCGTCGTCAGCGGCTTCTCGCTGTTCGCGATCCCGAAGCCGCTCGTCGGCGCAGCAACCACCTACTTCGTCTTCAACACGCTGCTCATCGCGACGGCGATCGGCCTCTCGACGCGGCAGTCGATCGCGCGCGTGTGGAACGAGAATTTCCTCTGGAGCGCGCCGAGCTACTTCGTCGGCGCCGGCGCGGCCGCGCTCGGCGCGTCGGTGATCGACCAGGGCGGCTACTGGTGGGCGTCGCTCGTCGCGGCCCCGCTCTACCTGACCTACCGCACCTACAAGGTCTACATGGGGCGGATCCAGGATCAGCAGCGCCACGTCGCGCAGGTGTCGGATCTGCACCTGGCGACGATCGAGGCGCTGGCGCTCGCGATCGACGCCAAGGATCAGACGGCGCAGAGCCACATCCGCCGCGTGCAGGTGTACGCCGCCGGGCTCGCGGGCGCGCTCGGCATGCCCGACAACGAGATCCAGGGCGTGAAGACGGCGGCGCTGCTGCACGACATCGGCAAGCTCGCCGTACCCGAGCACATCCTCTCGAAGCCGGGGCCGCTGACGCAGGAGGAGTTCCAGAAAATCCGCATCCATCCGCAGGTGGGCGCGGAGATCATCAGCGGCGTGCCGTTTCCGTACCCCGTCGCGCCGCTGATCCTGAGCCACCACGAGCGGTGGGACGGCAAGGGCTACCCCTCGGGCCTCAAGGGCGACGAGATTCCGCTCGGCGCGCGCATCCTGTCGGTCGTCGATTATTTCGACGCGCTGATGTCGGAGCGGCCGTATCACAAGGCGATGAGCCTCGACGCCGCGATCGGCCTGCTGCGCCAGGAGAGCGGCAAGGCGCTCGACCCGCGCGTCGTGCAGACCTTCGTCGACATGTACTCGGAGCTCGCCGCCGAAGCCGAAGCGAGCCAGGAGCCGTCGCGCAAGCTGACGCGCGTGCCGACGCACGCGCCGACCGCGGCGCCCGCCGTCGGCCTCATCGACGCCGCGCCGGTGCCGGTCGCGCGCACGAACGTCTTCCAGGACATCGCGCTCGCGCACCGCGAGATCTACGCGCTCTACGAGATCGCGCAGGCCATGGGGAGCAGCCTCGGCGTGTCGGACACGATGGCGCTCATCTCGTCGAAGTTGAGCAACATCGTGCCGTTCTCCTGCTGCGCGCTCTTCCTCTACAACGAGGAGTCGGAGACGCTGCGCTGCCGCTTCGCGACCGGCGTGGAGTCGGACACGATCCAGCAGCTCACGATCCGCAACGGGCACGGCCTCACCGGCTGGGTGGCGCGCAACCGCCGGCCGCTCGTCAACGCGCGGCCGAGCACCGACTTCGAGGCGGCGGGCGTGCCCTCGGAGCACACGACGCTGCACTCGGCGCTCGTGTGCCCGCTGCTCTTCAACGAGCGCTTCATCGGGACGATCTCGGTCTACCACACGGAGCCGTCGGTCTACACCGACGATCACCGCCGGCTGCTCGACCGCATTTCGGAGCAGGCGGCGGCCGTCATCTACAATTCGATCGTCTTCGAGCAGACGCAGGAAGATTCGCTCACCGATCCGCTGACGGCGCTGCCGAACACGCGCTTCATGTTCATGCACCTGACGCGCGAGCTCGCGCGCGCGGAGCGCCTGAAGTCCGAGGTCTCGCTGCTCGTGATGGACCTCGACAACTTCAAGGAGATCAACGACACCTACGGCCACCACGTGGGCGACCGCGCGCTGCGCGACATCGCGAGCGTGCTCAGGACCGGCATCCGCCCGTACGACATCTGCGTCCGCTACGCAGGCGACGAGTTCATCGTCGTGCTGTCGGGGTGCGGCGGCGAGGAGGCGGAGCGGAAGCGTCTCGAGCTGCAGCAGGCGGTGGACAGCCTCGTGTTCGAGGCGCGGCCGGGCAAGATGCTGCCGCTCGCGATCAGCGTCGGCGCGGCGGTCTTCCCGCACGACGGCGACAGCTACGAGACGCTCCTTGCGACGGCCGACAGCCGGATGTACCGCGACAAAACGCGGCGCAAGCGCGACGTGTCGAACGGCCAGGCCGCCGACGATCAGGCGCGGCCGCAGCCGCAGCCGCGCACGGCGACGACGTTGTCCGATCTCGATCTGCAGCGCGCCGCCATCGGCGTGCTGTAAAAAAACCCGTCATGGCGAATGGCTGATGGCTGATGGCTATGGTTGATGGCCGAGGCCGAGCCTCCCATCAGCCATAGCCATCAGCCATCCAGCCATCAGCCCTGACGCCCGTCGTCAATCCAGTCGGGCGACGCGCCGGTCAACCCCGTCCACAGAATCGCGAGCCCCGTCGCGCCGACGATGAGCGCGAGCCCCTGCTGCCACGGGGAATCGAAGCGGCCGCTGAACTCCACCCATGCGCTCGGCGCCGCCAGCGCGAGGCCGACTGCGATCGCGGCGCCGCGCCGGCGGACGAGTCTCAGCACGATTCCACGGACGCGGCGAATCGCCATAGCTGGGATTGGCACTGGGCGCTCGGGGCTGGTGGCCAGCCGGTAAACGTGCTCGCCATCATCAATCAGCGAGCCCCAGGCCCCGAGCCGCGAGCCCCGGCGCGCGAAGGCGATAGCATAATTCGAGTGCTGAGAACGCTGACGCTCCGCGAAGTGCTGCCCGCGACGCCGCGCGCGCGGATCGTGCGGCTCGATCTCGACGCCGAGCCCTTCGACTACCTGCCGGGGCAAGCGGTCGTCATCGGATCGGTCGGCGCCGACGCTCGCAAGCCGTACTCGATCGCCTCCGCGCCGGAAGACGCGCGGCGCGACGGCTTCATCGAGCTGCTCGTCGGCGTCAACGGGAACGGCGTCGCGGGTCCGCATCTCGCGCTCGAGCCTGGCACGCTCGTCGACGTCGACGGGCCGCTCGGCGCGTTCACCTTCCCCGATGCGCCGCAGGAGACGTGCTTCGTGTTCATCGCCGGCGGCACCGGGATCGCGCCGCTGCGCGCGATGCTCCGCCGTGCCCTGCACCTGCCGCACCGGAACATCGGGCTCTTCTACAGCGCGCGCACGCCCGAGGAGTTCGCGTTCGAGCCCGAGCTGCGCGCCCTCGCGGACACCGGCGAGATCGAACTGCGCCAGACGGTGACGCGCGCCGCCAGGACCGAATGGACCGGCGCGCGTGGACGGATCGATCGCGCGGCGCTCTCCGCGCTGGTGCATCAGCCCGAGACGCTGTGCTTCATCTGCGGTCCGGCGGCGATGGTGGACGAGATGCCGCGCGTGCTGCGGGAGTTGGGAATCGCGCGCGAGAAGATACGGATTGAAGAGTGGTGACCTTCGTGATCCTCACAGCCCCATCGCGTGATAACCCGCGTCGACCATGAGGATCTCGCCGGTGACGGCGCGCGCCGCGGGGCTCAGCAGGAATAGCGCCGCGTCGGCCACCTCGCTCTGATCGACGCCGCGGCGCAGCGGCGCGCGGTCGCGATAGACCTGCAGGATGCTCGAGAAGCCCGAGATGCCGGCGGCCGCGAGCGTCTTGATCGCGCCGGCGGAGATCGCGTTCACGCGGATGTTCTTCGGGCCGAGATCGCTCGCCAGGTATCGCACCGCCGACTCGAGCGCCGCTTTCGCCACGCCCATCACGTTGTAGTTGGTGAACACGCGCTGGCTGCCGATGTAGGTCAGCGTCAGGATGCTGCCGCCGCCGCGCTTCTCGAGAAGCGGCAGGCACGCGCGCGTGAGCGCGACCAGGGAATACGCGCTGACGTCGAGCGCAATCCGGAAGCTCTCGCGCGACGTGTCGACGAACGGGCTGCTGAGCGCGTCGGCCGGCGCGAACGCCGCGCCGTGGACGACGAAGTCGAGCCCGCCGAATTCGCGATCGATCGCGGGCGCGAGATCGGCGATCTGCTGATCGCTTGCGACGTCGCATGGAAGAAGCAGCGGCGCGTCGAGCGTCGCGGCGAGATCGCGGACGTTTTCCTCGAGACGTTCGCTCGGATAGGTGAGGGCGAGGCGCGCGCCGGCGGCCGCCGCTGCCTGCGCAATCGCCCACGAGATCGAACGCTTGTTGGCGACACCAACGATGAGGCCGTGCTTGCCAGCGAGATCGGACATGGTCAATTAAGAATTGATTCCAAATTCTTAATTGCGCGTTCTTATTTCGACCGCTTCCGACCGCCGCGTTCGTGGCGGCGGCCCGCGGCGCCGCCCTGCGGCGGCCGGCCGCCGCCCTGGCGCATGCCGCGCGGCGGCGCTCCGTGCACGCTGCCGTTCGATCGATTGCCGCCGAATGCCTGGCCACCGCCGCCGCCGCCGCGCTGATTACGCGGACGGAAGCGGTTCGGCCGTCCGCCGGGCTGGCGGATCGTGAACTCCGGGATCGGACGGGCCGGAGGCTGCTGCCCTTCCGGACGCGGGAGCGACGCGCGAATCAACCGCCGGTGAATCGGGCCTTCTTCGGTATCGCGCTCGCGATCCGGGTCGTTCTCGTCGATGTCTTCCTGCGCCGCGTCGACCGCCGGCTCGCTCGGCGCCGGCTCCACGACGGCGGCGGCGGGTTCGGGCGGTTCGCCCGGCGCAGCGTGTTCGTTCGTCGCCTCGTCGGCCGGCGCGGCTGCAGCCGTCGCATCGGCGCCGTTGACGCCGTTCTCATGGTTCTCGTGGACGACGCGCTTCGGGCCGTTGGCGAGCACCTGCGCGTAGAGCGCCGCGGGCGTCTCCGTTTTGCGGCGCTGGCGCGGCACCTTCCCGTGCTTGTACTCGTGCTCCGCGTCGCACGTCGTGCAGCGCGTCTGCTTGACGTCGTCGCCGACCATCGCGACGACCGCGTGGTTGGTCACGCGGCGCTCGCGCGGGCAATAGTCGTCCAGAATGTCACCAAGCCGAAGCTGGCGCTGCTGCATCAACGCTCCCGACAAGAATCCGCTGGCAGGGAAATGAAATGCGAAGGCGCTATCGATCTTAGCAGAGCTTGCCCAAGTCGTCCAGCCATCGCCGCACCTCCGCCAGCCGGGCGTCCACAGCCGCCGGCGCGGTGGATTGCGGCGTCCGCTTGGCCGCCACCGACGCGCCGGGCGTCACGCGATCGACGACGTCGGGGTCGAACCGGTCGCTGGCGTCGCGCCATTCGGCCAGCGACAGCGATCCGAAATCGCGCCGGTCGGCCACGAGCTTCCGCACCAGCGCGCCGACGATTTCGTGCGCGCGCCGGAACGGCACGCCGCGGCCGACCAGGTAATCCGCGACATCGGTTGCGAGGAGCAATCCCGATGCCGCAGCCGCCGTGCGCTCGCGATCGAGCGTCAACCCGTCGACAACCGACCGGACGACCGCCAGCGACCCCGCCATCGTGTCTTCCGCACCAAATACCGCTTCCTTGTCTTCCTGCAGGTCCTTGTTGTAGCCGGTCGGCAGCCCTTTGATGGTGGTCAGCAGGCCGAGGAGATGCCCGATCACGCGACCTGATTTCCCGCGCACCAGCTCGAGCGGATCGGGGTTCTTCTTCTGCGGCATCATGCTGCTGCCGGTGCTCAGGGCATCGGACAGCTCGAAAAAGCGATGCTCGTCGCCGCACAGGATCACGAGATCCTCGGCCAGCCGGCTGAGGTGCACCATCGTCAGCGCGCACGCATAGAGAAACGTCGCCGCGAAATCCCGATCCGACGACGCGTCGATGCTGTTGTCGACGATGCGCGAGAACCCGAGGTCGCGCGCGAGCATGTCGACGTCGATCGCGTACGACGTGCCGGCAACCGCGCCCGACCCGAGGGGCAGGACGTCGGCTTCGGCGCGCGCCGCGTCGAAGCGCGCGAAGTCGCGCCGCAGCGGCGCGGCGTGCGAGAGGAAGAAGTGCGCGACGAGGACCGGCTGCGCGGGCCGGAAATGCGTGAACGCGGGCATCAGCGCACGGCCGGCCGACGCCGCCTGCGCCGCGAGCGCCTCGACGACCGCCGCGATCGCGCGCTGCAGGAGCGGGATGCGCCGCCGCAGGTAGAGGCGCAGGTCGAGCGAGACCTGCTCGTTGCGCGATCGGCCGGTATGCAGGCGGCGGCCGGCGTCCCCGAGCTCGTCGACGAGCAGGCGTTCGACGAAGCTGTGCACGTCTTCGTCGTCGCCGGAGACGAAATCGGGGTTCGCGCGCCCCCGCGCCAGCATCGCGTCGAGCGCCTGCTCGATTCGCCGCGCCTCGTCCGCGGAGAGCACGCCCGCCTTCGCGATTGCGCGCGTCCACGCGATGCTGCCGGCGACGTCGTCTTCGAACAGGCGGCGATCGATCCGGAACGAGGCGCCGAACTGGAAGGCCTGCGCGTCGGGCGCCGCGTCGAAGCGGCCGGACCAGAGGCTGCTCACGATCGCGACGCCTTCGCGAGGGCGATCGGCACCGGCTTCAGCGCGAGGCGGCAGCTGGCGATCGTGCAGGCGCCGTTGAACAACTGCAGCCGCGCGACGCCGCTCACCTCGTGCTCGATCGCGTCGACGTAGGCGTCGAGCGCCTGGCGCGCGCGCGAGTACCAACCGCCCTCACGCAGCAGCCGGACGTACTCGTCGGCCACGCGCGCGGCAAAGGGCCGCGCGTCGGTCGCGATCGCCATCTCCTGCAGCGCGGCGTGCGCCATGTGCAGCGCGGCGAGCGCGCCCTCCGCCGCGCCGTGCGCGCCGGCGAGGATGTCGAGGCTGGCTATCAGATCCGGCGTGTTCATCACGACGCCGTTGATCGCGATCGGCACGCCGCGATCGAAGCCGAGATCCACGAACGCGGGCTCGCCGGGCAGACGGGCCGTCGATCGCGCGGCCACGCCGCCGATCATCGGCGCCGGCAGCAGGACGTGCCGCTCGTCGGCGTACGCGACGAGCTCGGCGTGGCTCATGTCCCACTCGCCGGCGGGCGCGAGGACCACCAGCGCGGGATCGATGGCGCGCGCCGTCTGCTCGATCGCCGCCCTGTGCCCGGCGCGATCGGCGTGCGCGACGGCGCCGGCCTGCTCGATGCGCGCGATCTCCACGAGCTTCTGCGCGATGAGCGGCCACGCCAGCGGCCCGGCCATCGACGCGCCCTCGTGCCGGAGCATGCCGGCCTTGAGCCCGCGCACGAGATGATCGCGGACGTAGGCGTCGCGGACGTCGACGACGTGCGCGCGCAGCGCGCCGATCGCGAGCGCGCGATCGCGGATCTCCTCCAGCACGTCCTTCCCCTGGCCGAGATCCAGCGTCGTCGCGATCACTTCCGCGCCGCGCTGCTCGGCGAGCCAGCGAATCGCCACCGAGCTGTCGAGGCCGCCGGAGTAGGCCAGCACGACGCGGGAAGGCGCCTGGAAAAAGGGGTACGACCCCTTTTCGGTGGTCATTCGGACGAGTACTCCTTGAGCCGTCTCGCGAGCGCGGCGGCGCCCCGCGCGCCGCGCGCGATGACGAGAATCGTGTCGTCGCCGGCAATCGTGCCGACGGCCTCCGGCAGCCGCGCACGGTCGAGCGCTTCGGCGAGCGCCTGCGCCTGCCCGCGTCCCGTGCGGACGACGATGAGCTGCTGCACGCGGTCGACGCTGCGGATGAACTCGTTCGCCGCGCGCTCGAGCAGCGTGAGCGCCGTCTCGAGGTTCGGCGCCTCATCGCCCGGCCGCCGGTAGGCGCCGTCGGCGGCGCGCTTCACGAGGCCGAGCTCCTTGATGTCCCGCGAGATCGTCGCCTGCGTCGCCTCGAAGCCGCGCTGCAGCAGCCGGCGGCGGAGCGCCTCCTGGCTGTGGAGCGGCTCGCGTTCGACGAGTTCCAGGATGACGGCCTGACGTCGCGATTTCATGCAGGGACGAGGACAGAGTATACATCGATTTCTGTTGATCGAACCCCCGTTTGTCTGTATAAGTATTCTTTCCGATGCATACAGTTACCGCCGACCGGGAGATGCCGTCGGGCGCTGGACGCGCGGCGGCGCGCGTCGCCGTCGCCGGCGCCACCGGCTACACCGGCCAGGCGCTGCTGCGGCTGCTCGCGCGCCACCCGGCCGTCTCGCTCACCGCCGCGATGTCGTCGGGCCAGACCGCCGCCTCCTCGCGCCGCCTCCCGGCGCTCGCGCGCGTGTGGGACGGCGCCGTCGTGCCGTTGTCGGAGGACGCACTGAAGCAGGACGCCGATCTCGTCTTCCTCGCGCTCCCCGATTCGAAAGCGGCCGAGCTGGCGCCGGCGCTCGTCGACGCCGGCGTCCGCGTCATCGACCTGTCGGGCGCGTTCCGCCTGCGCGACGATGCGGCGCGGCGCCGCTGGTACCCGGAAACGCACAGCCTGCCGGCGGGGCTCGCATACGGCCTCACCGAGCGCGAGCGCGGCAGCGTGGCGCGCGCGCAGATCGTCGCCAATCCCGGTTGTTATCCCACGGCGGCGCTCCTCGCGCTCGCGCCGCTCGCCGAGGCCGGCCTGCTCGTGCCGACCGCTGACATCGTCGTCGACGCGAAGTCGGGCGTGTCGGGCGCCGGCAAGACGCCGTCCGAGCGAACGCACTTCTCGGAGTGCCACGGCAGCGTCGGCGCGTACGGCGTGTTCAACCACCGCCACGGCGCCGAAATCGATCAGGGCGTCGGCCGGCCGGTGACGTTCACGCCGCATCTCGTCCCGCTCGACCGCGGCCTCCTCGCGACGATCTACGTCCGCCTGCCGCCGGGGACGACGGAGGAGGCGGTCGGGGACGTTTACGAGCAGGCGTACCGCGGCGCGACCTTCGTGCGGCTCGTCGGCGCCGCGCTGCCCGAGATCAAGCACGTCGCGCATACGAACTTCTGCGACATCGGCTGGCGCGTCGATCCATCGGGCCGCGCCGTCATCGTGTCGGTGCTCGACAATCTGCTCAAAGGCGCGTCGGGTCAGGCAGTCCAGAACCTCAACGTGATGCTCGGTCTGGACGAGCGGACGGCGCTCTTGTGATTCGTCCGCTGGTTCTCAAGTTTGGCGGGGAGTTGCTCGAGGATTCCGGGCATCTGCGATCCGTCGTGGGCGCCGTCGCACAGATCGCGTCGAGCGGCCGGCCGATCGTCGTCGTGCATGGCGGCGGGAAAGAGATCGACGCGGCGCTGCAGCGCGCGGGAATCGAGAAGCGGCAGGTGGACGGCCTGCGCATCACCGACGAGCCGACGCTCGACGTCGCGGTGTCGGTGCTGGCAGGCGCCGTCAACACGCGCTTCGTCGCAGCGCTCAACGCCTCGGGCGTCGCCGCCGTCGGCCTGACGGGCGCCGACGGCCTGTGCGGCCTGTCGGTCGAGGCGCCGCCGCATCGAAGCGTCGACGGACGCATCGTCGATCTCGGCCGCGTCGGCGTGCCCGCCGCGGACGCCGACATGCGGCTGCTCCAGGCGTTGACGCGCGAGCGGTTCATCCCCGTGATCGCGTCGATCGGCGTCGGCGACGACGGCCGGCTGTTCAACGTGAACGCCGATACGTTCGCGGGCCATCTCGCCGCCGAGCTCGGCGCGGCGCGGCTCGTGATCGCGGGCACGACGCCGGGCGTCCTCGACACCGCGGGCGCGACGCTGCCGGCGCTCGACCCCGAGACGATTGCGGCGTTGATCGACGCGCGGACGGCGACGGCCGGGATGATCGCGAAGCTGCGCGCGTGCGCGGACGCGATCGCCGGCGGCGTCGACGACGTCGTCATCGTGGACGGACGCGAGCGGAGTGATCTCGAGGCGGCGGCAAACGGCGCGCCGCGCCGTGCGACGCGCGTCGCGCGAGCGGCGGCGGTGAAACGGTAGCGGTCGGACGAGGATGGTGGACGCAATGACTATGGTGATGGACGACGCGATCGTCGCGCGGGAAGCGCGGCACGTGCTGCAGACCTACCGGCGCCAGCCGGTCACCTTCGTGCGCGGCGAAGGCGTGCGCCTGTGGGACGCGGCCGGGCGCGAGTACCTCGATCTGCTCTCGGGCATCGGCGTCGCGGCGCTGGGCCACGCGCACCCGCGGCTGTCGCGTGCGATCGCGGAGCAGGCCGGCACGCTCATCCACACGTCGAACCTCTTCTTCCATCCGCTGCAGGGCGAGCTGGCCGAGCGGCTCGCGAATCTCTCCGGGCTGCCGCGCGCGTTCTTCTGCAACAGCGGCACCGAAGCGGTGGAGGCGTGCCTCAAGTTCGCGCGCCGCTACTGGTACACGAAAGGCGAGCCGCGGCAGGAGTTCGTCGCGCTCGACGAGTCGTTTCACGGCCGCACGTTCGGATCGCTGTCGGTCACGTCCGACGAGCATTACCGCACGCCGTTCGAGCCGCTGCTGTCGGCGGTCACCTTCGTGAAGACGAACGACGCGCGCGCGCTCGCGCGGGCGGTGACGACGAACACGGCGGCGATCATCGCGGAGCCGGTGATCGGCGAAGGCGGCATCCGTCCGCTGACGCCGGCCTTCGGCGCGGCGATCGCGGAAGCGTGCGCGAAGACGGGCGCGCTCTTCATCGCCGACGAAGTACAGAGCGGCCTTGGCCGCACCGGCTACCCGTTCTACTTCAAGGCGCTCGGCGTCCACCCGCATCTCGTCGCGGTGGGCAAGGCGCTCGGCGGCGGCGTACCCGTGGGCGCGGCGCTCGTCAGCCAGGAGGTCGCCGACACGATCTCGTTCGGCGATCACGGCACGACCTACGGCGGCAACCTGCTCGCGTGCCGCGCGGCGCTGTGCGTCCTCGACGAGCTGATCGGCGGCGGCCTGCTCGCGCACATCGGCCGCGTCGGCCGCCACGTCGAGCAGACGCTGCGCGGCATCGCGGCGCGGCGGCCCGACATCGTGAAGGAGGTGCGCGGCGCCGGGCTGATGTGGGGGCTCGAGCTCACGCGCGACGCGGCGCCGGTCGTGCCCGCGGCGCTCGCGCGCGGCGTCGTCGTCAATCGCACGGCGGAGACGGTCGTTCGGCTGCTGCCGCCGCTCATCATCACCGAGCCGGAGGCCGACGAGGCGCTCGCGCGCCTCGACGCGGCGCTGGCGGACGTGGGAGCGCTGGCATGAGGCCGGTGCCGCGAGTCACGCTCCGCACCGGCGACACCGCGGACGCGAAGAAGCTGCACGCGCTCATCCAGGCGAACCTCGAGGAAGGGCACCTGCTGCCGCGCACGCTCGTCGAGCTGACGGCGCGCGCGAACCGGTTCGTCGTCGCCGTCAAGGCGCGGCGCATCGTCGGATGCGCGGAACTGGCGCCGCTCAGCCCGCACGTCGCCGAGGTGCGCTCGCTCGCCGTCCACGCGGACGCGCGCGGCAGCCGCGTCGGCGTGATGATCGTCGACGAGCTGCGCCGGCGCGCGCGGCGCGAAGGCTTCGAGAAGCTGTGCGCCTTCACGCACGCGCCCGGCTACTTCGTCCACATGGGCTTCTCGATCGTGCCGCACCTGTGGCTCACCGAGAAGATCTTCACCGACTGCGTGAAGTGCCCGCAGTTCCGGCAGTGCGGGCAGTACGCGATGATCGTCCCGCTCGACGTCGCCTTCGACGCGGAGCGCGGCTACGCGCTGCCGTCTCACACGGTCGATCACCCGGCGGCGGCGACGGCGCCGGTCGCATGACGCCGTCGCTCGCGTCCACGATCGCGGGGGGCGTCGCGACGGCGCGCGGCTTTCGCGCCGCCGGCGTCCGCGCCGGCATCAAGGCAAACGGCAACCTCGATCTCGCGCTGCTCGTCTCCGAGGCGCCGGCGCACGCGGCCGCCGTCTTCACGACGAACAAGGCCGTCGCCGCACCGGTAGTCGTCTCGCGCGAACAGCTGTCGCGGTCCGGCGGCGTCGCGCGCGCCATCGTCGTCAACAGCGGCTGCGCGAACGCGTGCACGGGCGAAGAAGGCCTCGCCGCCGCGCGCGAGACGACGGTGGAGGTTGCGCGCCTCATCGACTGCCCTGTCGAGCAGGTGCTCGTCGCGTCGACCGGCGTCATCGGCGTCGCGCTGCCGCTCGAGAAGATTCGGAGCGGCCTGCCGGCCGCGTTCCGCGCGCTCGGCGCCGATCAGGGCGCGCAGGCGGCGCGCGCGATCATGACGACCGATCCGTTTCCGAAAGAAGCGGCGGCGCGCGTCGCGCTCGGCGGCCGCGAGGCCGCGATCGGCGGAATGGCGAAGGGCTCCGGGATGATCGAGCCGATGATGGCGACGATGCTCGGCTTCGTGACGACGGACGCGGCGGTGCCGAAGGGGCTGCTCGCTCGTGCGCTGCGCGAGGCCGTCAACGACACGTTCAACGCGATTACCGTGGACGGCGAGTGCTCGACGAACGACTGCGTCATGCTCCTCGCGAACGGCACGTCGGGTGCCGTCGTCGACGACGCGTCGTACGGCGCGTTTCGCGACGGGCTCACCTCGGTGTGCCGCGAGCTCGCGCTCGGGATCGTCCGCGGCGGCGAAGGGGCGACCAAGCTCGTGACGGTCGTCGTCACCGGCGCGGCGTCGAGCGAGGACGCGCGGAAGGCGGCCAAGGCGATCGCGAACTCGCCGCTCGTGAAGACGGCGATTCACGGCGGGGATCCGAACTGGGGCCGGCTGATCGCGGTCGCCGGACGCGCCGGCGTCGCGTTCGAGCTCGAGCGCGCCGTCGTGACGATCGGCGCGACGGTGCTCTTCGACCGCGGCCGGCCGCACGACGAGCGTGCGAGCGAGGCCGCGGAGTATCTGACGGGCAAAGAGCTGACCGTCTCGGTGGATCTCGGCGCGGGCGACGCGTCGTCGACCGTGTGGACCTGCGATCTGAGCGCGGAGTATGTCCGAATCAACGCAGACTACAGAACCTGACGTATGACCCCAGCGACGCATGCACGCACCCGCAAGGACTTCCTCTCGGTGCTCGACCTCGATGCCGCCGATTTCGAGCGGTGTCTGCAGCTGGCTGCGCAGCTCAAAGCGGATCGCGCGCTCGGACGCCACGCGCCGACGGCGGACGCGCTCAACGGCCGTCACGTCGCGCTGCTCTTCGACAAGCCGTCGCTCCGCACGCGGACGACGTTCGAGATCGGCATCCGCGAGCTGGGCGGACACGTCGTCGCGCCGCAGCCCGACGTCGCGCTCGGCTGCCGCGAGCCGGTCGCCGACGTGGCGCGCAATCTGGAGCGCTGGGTCGACGCCATTGTCGTGCGCACGTTCTCGCAGGCGATCCTGCAGGAGTTCGCCGCGGCGGCGACGCGGCTGCACGTCGTCAACGCGCTGACCGATCAGGAGCATCCCTGCCAGGCGATCGCCGATTTCCTGACGCTGCAGGAGCATCTCGGCCCGATGCGCGGCCGCACGATCGCCTTCGTCGGCGACGGCAACAACGTCGCGACGTCGCTGGCGCACGCCGCCGCGCTCCTCGGCGTGCACGTGCACGTCGCGAGCCCCGAGGCGTATCAACTGCCGCACGCCGTCGTGCAGCAGGCCACCGGCGCGGCGCGCCTCGGCGCGCGGCTGCGGCTCTTCACCGACGCTGCCGACGCCGTCGCCGGCGCCGACGCCGTCTACACCGACACGTGGACGTCGATGGGCCAGGAGGCCGAAGCGGGCGTGCGGCGCCGCGTCTTCGCGCCGTATCAGGTGAACGAGGCGCTCATGGCGCTCGCGAAGCCCGGCGCCCTCTTCATGCACTGCCTGCCGGCGCACCGCGGCGAGGAAGTGACGGCGGACGTGTTCGAGTCGGAGGCGTCGGTCGTCTTCGACCAGGCGGAGAACCGCCTGCACGGGCAGAAGGCGCTGCTGCTCATGCTGCTCGCGCCGGCCGCCGCGTTGTGAATCACCGGTGCCTGACGCGCTCGACACGCTGCACGCGGCGATTCACGCCGGCGATCCGGCGGCGGCCCGCGCCGTGCTCGCCGATCATCCCGATCTGAAATCTGCGGCGCTCGATCGCCCCTTGCCGCACGGCTCGTTCGGCGGGACCGCGATGCTCGCGGCCGCCCGGCGCGGCCATCTCGAGATCGTCGATCTGCTCCTCGCCGCGGGCGCCGACATCAACGTCCGCTCGGACTGGTGGGCGGGCGGCTTCGGCGTCCTCGACGAGGCGCCGCCGGCGATCGCCGGCGCTTTGATCGAGCGCGGCGCGCAGGTGACCGCGCACGCCGCCGCGCGGCTCGGCCTGATCGATCGTCTCCACGCGCTCGTCGCCGCCGATCCGTCCGTGGTCCATGCGCGTGGCGGCGACGGCCAGACGCCGCTGCACTTCGCGTCGACGATCGAGATCGCCGATGACCTGCTCGCGCACGGCGCCGACATCGACGCGCTCGACGTCGATCACGAGTCGACGCCCGCGCAGTGGATGCTGGGTGACGTCGTCGACGACGTCTATCCGCATTCGCGCCGCGACATCGCGCGGTTCCTCGTCGCCCGCGGCTGCCGCACGGATCTGCTCATGGCATCGGCGCTCGGCGAGCTGACGCTCGTGCGCAAGCACCTGGACGACGATCCGTCGTCGATCCGCCTGAGCGTGTCGGAGCGCTGGTTTCCGAAGCGCGATCCGCGCGCGGGCGGCACGATCTACATCTGGACGCTCGGCGCGAATCGCAACGCGCATCGAATCGCGCGCGCGTCCGGCCACGACGACGTGCTGGCGCTGCTGATGGCGCGATCGCCGGCGGACCTCCAGCTCGCCGTTGCCTGCGAGCTCGGCGACGAGGCGCTCGTGTCGTCGCTGACGGCCAGCCATCCGGATCTCGTGCGGACGTTGCGCGACGAAGATCGCCGGAGGCTGGCCGACGCGGCGCAGGACGGCAACGTCGCGGCCGTGCGGTTGATGCTCGAGGCCGGCTGGCCGGTGGACGCGCGCGGTCAGCATGGCGCGACGGCGCTCCATTGGGCCGCGTTCCATGGCCACGCGGCGATGGCGCGCGAGATCCTCTCACGTCGTCCGCCGCTCGACGCGCTGAGCACCGAATTCGCGAGCACGCCGCTGCAGTGGGCGCTCCACGGGTCGATCCATGGCGTGCAGGAGCGCAGCGACCACGCCGGGACGGTCGAGGCGCTCATCGAGGCCGGCGCCCCGGTGCCCTCCGATCCAGGCGAGACGAGCAACGCGGTGCGCGAGGTCCTCGGTCGCTATAATCGCCGCGGGTGATGACCGCGCCGGCGCCCTGGCTCTCCCACTACGATCCTGGCGTTCCCACGACGCTCGCGCCATACCCGAACCGCACGCTCGTCGACGCGATCGCGGAGTTCGCGCGCACGGACCCGAACAGGACGGCGGTCCTCTTCAAGGGGGCGCGCGTCACCTACGGCGAGCTCGATCGGCTCAGCGACGCGTGCGCTGCGGCGTTCGCATCGCTCGGCGTCGCGCGCGGCGACCGCGTCGGCCTCCTGCTGCCCAACTGCCCGCAGTTCTTCATCGCGCAGTTCGGCGCGTGGAAGCTCGGGGCGATCGTCGCGCCGCTCAATCCGACCTACACCGAGGCGGAGCTCGAGGGGCCGCTGCGCGATCAGGGCGTCGAGACGGTCGTCGCGCTGACGCGCTTCTACCCGCGCGTGAAGCGCGTGCAGCCGCACACTCCGGTGCGCCGCGTGATCGCGACCAACATCAAGGAATATTTTCCGCCGCTGCTGCGCCTGCTCTTCACGGCATTCCGCGAGAAGAAGGACGGCGACCGCGTCGTGGTCGCGCCGGGCGATCACGATTTCGCGCACCTGCTGCTCGTGAACCGCGGACGCCGTCCGGCCGCGGCGGCGCCGTCCGCGCGCGATCCCGCCGTCCTGCTGATGAGCGGCGGCACGACGGGGACGCCGAAAGGCGTTCTCGGCACGCACGGCGCGTATGTGATCGCCGGCGCGCAGGTGCAGGCGTGGAATGCCGCCGTGCTGCAGGGATCAGGCGACGTGACGTTCCTGCCGCTGCCGCTCTTTCACGTGTACGGCAACGTCGGCGTGCAGGCGCTGACGTTTCTCAACGGCGCGTCGATCGCGCTCGTGCCGAACCCGCGCGACCTCGCCGATCTGGTCGCGACGATCAAGCGCGTGAAGCCGACGTTCTTCAACGGCGTGCCGACGCTCTACATCGCGCTCCTGAACCATCCCGACGTGCAGCGCGGCAAAGTGGACTTCTCGTCCATCCGCATCTGCTTTTCCGGCGCGTCGGCGCTCCTCGCCGACACGAAGTCGCGGTTCGAGGCGCTCACCGGCGCCCGCATCGTCGAGGGCTACTCGCTGACGGAAGCGATGATGGCGCTCTGCGTGAACCCGGTGAAAGGCCCGAACAAGCTCGGCTCGGTCGGCATGCCGCTGCCCGACGTCGTCGTGAAGATCTTCGACGATGCGACCGGCGAGCGCGAGATGGCGGCGACCGAGGTCGGCGAGATCGCGATCGCCGCGCCGCAGCTGATGGAAGGCTACTGGCATCGTCCGGAGGAGACGGCGATCGTGCTGCGCGACCACCCGACCGACGGCGGCGCGCGGCGGTTCCTCCACACGGGCGATCTCGGCTACATGGACGAGGACGGCTACGTCTTCATCGTCGACCGGAAAAAAGATCTGATCAAGACGAGCGGCTTCCAGGTGTGGCCGCGCGAGATCGAGGAAGTGATTGCGTCGCACCCGGCCGTCGCCGAAGTCGGGGTGGCCGGCGTCGCCGACGCGACCAAAGGAGAGGCGGTGAGGGCGTGGGTCGTGCTGCGCGCCGGGCAGCAGGTGAGCGAGGCGGAGCTGCGCACGTTCTGCCGCGAGCGGCTCGCGCCTTACAAGGTGCCCTCGACGGTCGTCTTTCGCAGCGATCTGCCGAAGACGATGGTCGGGAAGGTGCTGCGGCGATCGCTGCGGGAAGGCGGGTAGGGATGGGCCAAGCGGGTCGGGCCGGTCGGGCGGGTCGGGCGGGCCAGGCGGGCCAGGCGGGTCGGGCGGGCCAGGCGGGTCGGGCGGGTCGCAGAGGACACAAAGGATACATGGCCGTCGCCTGCTCCGTTGCTTGCGCGCTCGCGCTCGTGATACCGCACGCGCGCGCGCAGGCGCCCACGCACGAGATCTACGCCGCCCGCTTCGCGACGCTCGCCAATTTTCCGCTGTCGAGCCTCGTCGCCGGCGCCGACCGATCGCGGCGCATGGACATCGCGATGATGGTCTGGGTGCTGAAAGGCGCCGACGGCCGTGTCGCGCTCGTCGACTCGGGCTTTCACCGCGAGCAGTACTTCCGGCAGTTCGCCGTGAAGGACTATGTCCCTCCGCCTGAGGCGCTCGCGCCGCTCGGCATCGGCGCGAACGACGTCACCGACATCCTGCTCACGCACATGCACTGGGATCACGCCGGCGGCATCGATCTCTTTCCGTCGGCGCGCGTCTGGATTCAGAAGGACGAGTACGACTACTACACGGGCGAGGCGTGGTCGTCGCGCACGACGCACGGCGGCATCGACGCCGACGACGTCCTCGAGATCGTGAAGCGGAACACGCAAGGCAAGGTGTCGTTCGTGAAGGGCGACGACGATAAGTCGCTGCCGGGCATCCGGTTCGGCATCGGCGGCAGGCACACGTGGGCGTCGCAGTTCGTCGGCGCGCAGACGGGCGCGCACCTGGTCGTGCTCCACGCGCCGATCGCGCAGACGCTCGACGCCGGCTCGAATCTGCGCACGCAGGATCGGATGCGCTCGCTGGCGAGCGAGCCGCGCTTCCTCATCCCCGGCCACGATCCGGCCGTCTTCGATCGATTCCCCCACATCGCCGAGCGCATCGTCCGAATCGAATAGACGAGGCGGGGCAATTTGCGAGGCCCGTAAACGCTTACGGAGTTTGTGTCGGCCGTTACCGGGCGCGGCGTGGAATATCAACCACTTAGGGCGACCAACGCGCGGCACGCGGCTTGCGATATGGATGAGCGACGCCGCTAGTCACGCACGGCGTCCTGACGAGCCGCCGAACGTTCGCATGGACCGGCGTTTTCCCGACAGGTCCGCCGTCTCCTGCGCATGAACGGTGGCTCGCCAGGCCCTCCCCCCCCGGCCCCCTTTTTGTTCCTCGCTCCTCTTGTCGCCCTGACTAGAGGAGTTCGCTGTTCCGAGTGTCCGGGATCCAGATCCACATGACGGCGGCGAGCACAAACGCGGCGCCTGCGACGCCGAAGGCGGCCGCGAAGCCGCGCGCCTCGGCGATCGACGCGACCGTGTACGGCGCGATTGCGCTCGCCAGCCGTCCGGTGTTGTAGCAGACGCCCGCCGCCGTCGCGCGGACCGTCGTCGGATAGAGCTCCGCGATGACGGCGCCGAAGCCGCTGTAGTAGCCGGTGCCGAAGAACGCGACGAACGGCCCGAGGAGGAGCAGCAGCACGGGCTGCCGGAGAAATCCGTAGAGCGGCAGCAGCACGCTCGCGGCGAGCACATAGAGGACGTACGCGCGCCGGCGGCCGAAGGCGTCGGCGAAGAACCCGAAGCTCACGTAGCCGAACCACATGCCGACCTGCATCGCAATCACGAACATCGACATCGTCGACGACGAGAGGCCGATGCCGCCGCGCGACGGCGGCAGGCGCAGATACCCGGGCACCCAGCTGTTCAGCCCCCACCACGCGAACAGCGTGCACGCGTTCATCAGCGTGAGGAAGGTCGTCGTCTTCGCGAAGCCGGGCGCGAAGAGCATGCCGATGCGGCCGCGATCGGCCGACGTGGAGTCGCGCCAGATCTGCGGCTCCTCGACGCGCCGCTGAATCCAGACGGTGAGGAGCGCCGGCAGCACGCCGACGAAGAAGACGCCGCGCCAGCCCCAGATCGGCATCACGACGAGGTTGACCAGCGCCGCCAGGCCGTAGCCGATCGCCCACGCGCTCTGCACGAACGCGAGCGCCTTGCCGCGGTGGCGCGCCGGGAAGCTCTCCGACACGAGCGCCGCGCCGGTGGCCCATTCGCCGCCCATGCCGAGGCCAAGCGCCACCCTGAAGATCGCGAGCTGCAGCGCCGACTGCGCGAAGCCGCACGCGGCGGTGAACACCGAGTAGATCAGGACTGCCGCGATCAGCGCGCGCTTCCGGCCGATGCGGTCGGCGATCACGCCGAAGGCAATGCCGCCGCCGGCGGCGGCGACGAGCGTGACCGAGTTGAGAATGCCGGCCGTCCGGAGCGAGAGCCGCAGCGCGGGGTCCTCGATCAACGCCGCGACGACGATGGCGTAGAGCATCACGTCGAACGAGTCGAGCATCCAGCCGAGCGAGGCGGCGACGAACGCGTTGCGCGCGCGGCGATCGGCGTCGCGCCACCAGCCGAAGAGCGACGAGTCCGGTTGAACCGGCGCTTCCGGGGCGACCGCACGCGACGAGAGGGGGGTGGCTGCCATCTGACGAGCCGATCCTAATCGGTCTGAGCCGGTTTGCGCCCGCATTTCACATCCCGGCGTGAGGAGATGAAACGATGAGAGGCGTCGCGCTCTGAGATCAGGCTGCGCCGATCGCGCGTACGTTTATGCCGGCGGCCTCGAGGCCGGCGCGAATCTTCGCGGCGAGCGCATCGGAGCCCGGCGTATCCCCGTGGACGCAGATCGTGTCGGCGTCGAGGTTCACGGTCGATCCGTCGATCGCGACGACCATCCCGTCTTTCACCATGCGGACGGCGCGCGTGACGACGGCGTCGGCGTCGTGGATCACGGAGCCCGGCTTGCGGCGCGAGGCGAGCGAACCATCCGGCTCGTACGCGCGGTCCGCGAACACTTCGGCGGCGACGCGGAGGCCGGCCGCCGTGCCGGCCGAGAGAATCTCGGATCCCGGCAGGCCGAAGAGAATCAGCGCGCGATCGAACGCGGCGACGGCGCGCGCGATCGCCGCCGAGAGCTCCGCGTTGCGCACCGCCATGTTGAACAATGCGCCGTGCGGCTTCACGTGCTGCACGCGCACGCCCTCGGCCGCCGCGACGCCGGCGACCGCCGCGATTTGATAGAGGACCATGTCTTCGGCTTCCTTCGGCGTGACGTTCAGCTCGCGGCGCCCGAAGCCGACGAGATCGGGGAAGCCAGGGTGCGCGCCGACGGCGACGCCGTTCGCCTTTGCGAGCCGGATCGTCTCGCGCAGCACCGACGGATCGCCGGCGTGAAATCCGGCGGCGATGTTCGCCGACGTGATCGCCTTCATCAGGCCGACGTCGTGGCCGATCGAATACGCGCCGAAGGATTCACCGAGATCGGAATTGATATCGATCCGCATACCACCCACCCGACCCACTCGACCTACCTGACTCGCCAGGCCTGCGCGGCCCACCCGACCCACCTGACCCACCAGGCCTGCCTGACCCGCCAGGCCTGCCAGGCCCGCCAGGCGAGGCCCCTCCCGACCTACTCGGGCGTCGTCGGCTGCTCATCGTGATCTTTCGCCGACTTCGGCGGCCGCGGCCGGTTCATCGTCAGAGTGACGCCGTTCCAGAACGGTTCGATCTTGCGCTCCACGTCGTGATGACCCTGCACGAGGTATTCGAGGATCGCCTTGTCCCACTGCAGGCCGGCGTTCGCAACGAGCTTCAGCCAGTCGCCGCGCGCGGTCTCGTCGGGCGCCTCGGTGACGCCGTCCCAGATCGTCACGTTCGGGTTGCGCGTCATGAAATCCTGGCTCTGCGGGTTCGCGCGCGCGCCCTTGATCGACTTGTAGATCAGCACGCCGTTCGTGAAATCGAGCTTGAAGTTCTTCTGATCGAAGTCGAAGCTGTAGCGCTTGTAGCGCGCGTACGCGCGCTCGTTCAGCGCAACCGTGCCCGGCGCCTGCTTCGCGTAGTCGGTGATCATCGCGAGCAGCTTCATCTGCTCGTCCTTGTGCCGCGGATACCGCGCATCGTCGAGCCAGCCGAAGCCCGGCATCCACCAGCCGCGCATCGTCCAGTAGTCGCGCGTCTCGACCGAGCGCGTGCGCACCCACGCCGCATACTCCGAGAAGATCTGCACCCATTCGTGGGACGGATAACCGTGCGGGTTCAGGAAGATGTCCGGCCGCCACGTGCGCCAGATCTTCGGGCGGATGCCGCTCTCGGGATACAACGGATCGGCGTCCCACTGCGCGGACGTGACATCCACGCCGAGCGCGCCGAGATAACCGGCGTGCAGCATCTGATTCGGCGTGATCTTCTGCAGGTCGTAGGCGAGCTGCGCGCCGTCGGCGTTGGTGATCGGGTGAACGACGACGTTCACCTTGTTCAGCTTGTCGTGATACGCGGGATCGGTGAGCAGCAGCTCGGCCATCTTCAGCACGTGGCTCGTCGACGACACCTCGTTCGCGTGCTGCCGCGCCGAGTAGACGATCGTCGGCTTCATGGTCGTCTGCTTCGCCTGCGACCAGTGCGACGCTTCGATCGGCGGCATCAGATCCATCGCCCAGACGTCTTTGCCGAGATAGCTCTCGCCGACTTTGTAAACGGTCGCCTCTTTGAAGGTCAACATCCTCGCGAGGATCTGCGCGGCTTCGGGCGGCGGAATCGGCGTGTCCCACTGCACGAGCGGCGCCGGGCCGGCCTGGAGGCCGGCCCCTAGGTTGGCCGCCCGTCGAATGTCGGGAAACGGCGCGGCCACGCCGTTCGGATCGAGCGCGGCGACGACTTCAGTTCGCGGCTTGCTCTCGTGCTCCCACGCGATCGTGACGCGCAGCGCGCCGAGATCGTGATACGCGAGCGCGTCGCGATAGAGTCCGGCGGCGCGCAGCCGGCCGAGGTTCGCGAAGAGGGCCTGCGCTTCCTCGGCCGACATGATCGTCGTGTCCACGCGGCGCTCGTCCGCGCGCTGGGCGAGCGATTCGCGCTCGTCCTTCTCCGTGTCCACCTTCACGCGGAGGTCGAGGCGATCGACGCCGTCCCGTCCGGCGCGCACGGTCGCCGCGAGCGTCTGCGGACGATCGACGGCGACTCTCGGCACGTCGAGCCGCACGACTCCGGTTCGGCCGCCCGTCTCGACGTACTCGACGACGACCGACGGCCGCGGCGCGTCGAAGCCGGTGAGCGAGATCTTCGCCTGCCCCGCCTTGCCGTCCGCCTTCGCGCGCACGATCGGAATCACGCGGCCCGGATACGTGAGCGGCGCCCCGCGCGTGAAGCGTCCCATCACGTCGAAGAAGTGGAGCGTGTTGAAGTAGATCTCCTCGTGCAGCGCCTCGGTGGAGGAGATCTGTTCCTGATCGATCGGCAGCCGGTAGTCGGGCTCGCTGAGCGTCAGGTCGACATTCAGCTCGCCGAAGAACGGCGCGTCTTCCGCGCGCGGTTTGCCGCCGCCGAGCGCCATCACATGTTCGTAGAGCGCGGGAAGCGTCGTCGACTGGAAGTGATCCCAGAAGCGCTCGGGATCGGTCTCGATCCGCTCGTCGATCGCCGCGCGGCCGCCGACTTCCGCCTTGATCCAGCCCGTCGTGACGCGTACGCGCTCGTACTCCGGGAAGCGATCGAAGAACGCGCGCTCGACGACCGCCGGCTCGAACGTGCGCCGCAACAGCTCGCCGCCATCGTTCGCCGTCGCAATCACTTCGTACGCCGGCGATCCGATCGGCGCCTTCTCGAAATGAATCCGTGCGAGATCGAGCTTCAGCTCGGACGCGAGGATCTCGTCGATCGGGTAGAGCTCGAGCAGCCACCGCGTCGGGGCGAACATCCCCTGCTGCTTCCATCCGGGCGGCGGACCGATCTCCGCGAACCTGATCGTGATCCGATCGATCGGTTTCCCCGCCAGCGCCGGACGCACGACGTCGTACAGCCAGCTGTAGCCTTGCTTGTACGCCGACAGCACGGTGACTCGGGTGTTCGCCTCGTCCGCGCCCGCTTTCAGCAGCTCCGCGCGCGCCTGCTCCTCGATTCGACTCCGGACTTCCGGCGGTTCGCTGAGCCGCGCCTCCACTGTGACGGCCGCGCGCCTCTTCACCGCGGGGACGACGCGCGTGCGCAGCCGCGACCAGAAATCGTCCACCTCGGACGGAATCGTGAACTCATCGTTCACGAGCGAACGCCCCTTCTGCACGTCGAGATTCTGCACGTCGACGGCGATCGACGGCGCCGCGATGCGCGCGGCCGCCGTCTGCTTCACCGCGTCGGCGAGCCCGTCGGCGGCTTTCTCGACGAACACCTTCACGTGCGCCGACGCGAGCGGCTTGTCCTTCAACTGATCGGCGAGCTTTTCGAGCTTGTACAGGCTTGCCGCCGCCTGGCCCGCCGGCGACCGTCCGCCGATGAATCGCCGCACGTCGTCCTCGACGTCGTCGAGCGTCGTACGATCCTTGCCGCGCTGCCAGATGTGGGGGAAGCGCTGCGCGAGTTGATCGACGGCGCGGCTGACGCCCGCGGCGTCGCCGCCGGTGACGACGAGCGCGCTCTTCTCGCCGAACGCCTTCTTCACAATCTGAATCAGGCCCTCGCCCGGCTGGAGCGCCGGCCGCGTCCATTTCCCGTCTTTGATCAACTGCTCGACGATGGGATGTGACACGCCGATCAGCACGAGGATCGGCTCGCTCGCCGGCGCGCCGAGCGACGATGCGGTCCGCGCGATCGGCAGCGAGATGCCGGTGGACTCCAGGCCGAGGCGCGCGCCCAGATCCACGACGCCGCTGGTGCCGTCGCCGTCGGCGCTGAGCAGGACGTCGACGCGATCGGGAATCAGGTTGTTGTCGGTATCGGCCAGCGCGCCGTCGATGGCGTAGAAGGTCGAGAGATCGAAGTTCTCTTTCGCGCCGCCGCCCGGGCGCCGCGCGGGTGGCGCCGCGGCCGCGGTGTCGGCGGCCGCAGGCGCGCGTGGAAGATCGACCGAGGCGCCGCTCGATCCCGCCGCGCGAAGGCGCACCTGCAGCGTGCGTACGCTCGGATACGACAGCGCGCGCTTCGGGTCTCGCGCGCTCGTCGCCTTGAACTGGTTCAGCGCCACCTGCGCCTTCACGACCTCGCCGCCTGCGAGCTGCACGACGGCGACCACGCGTTCGACACCGTCGACGTTCGCGCGCACGTGGACGACCGGCACCGTCGTCGAGGTGACGTCGACGCCCTTTCCAGTCAGGAATTGCCGGACCTCGTCCGCGATTTTGTCGGTCGTCGCGCTCTTCTGATCGCCGACGTACGGCAGATGGCCGCCTAGCATCACCGCCGCCGATTCGAGCCCCGCTTCGTCGCCGCCGAGCACGGCGACGCCGCGCCGGCCGCCGCTGACGAACGACGCGACGGCGCCGTCGCCGGCCTTCAGCGCGCCGACGCCAATCGCATCCGCCGACGCACCGGCCTGCGAGAGCGCCTTCGCGCCGAGGTAGATCGAGAACGCGGCGTCGCCCTCGCTGGCGCCGTGCGGCACGGGCAGGTTCATCGCGGACGTCTCGTAGCCGAGCCGCGCGGCGACGTCCGCTGCCGCGGCAAGCTCGCCGGCGGTCGGCTCGTCGGCGAGCACGATGCGCACGTCGACGAAATCGATCGCGCCGTCGCCGTTGCGATCCTGGAGCGCGCCGCCCGGCTTGAAGAGGTCGCCGAGCGCGGCCGGCGAGACGGCGTCACCGGGCGCCGTCCGCCCAACCGCGCCTGCGAGAACGATCGCGATAAGAACACTGATTCGTGTCATGGCTGATGGCGGATAGCTGATGGCATGAGGTTGATGGCGGATGGAGGCATCGGGCATACGCCATTGATCATCGGCCATATGCCATCAGCCATCAGCCATCCAGCCATGACGGTGATTCCGCCGATCGTCAGAACTGAAAACGTATGGCGAACTCCACCTGCCGCGACGGCGCGTTGATGTTCGGCAGCAGCTGGTTGACGCCGCCGAAGGTGACCGACGCGGGGTTCGTGATCGGCGTGTTGAAGTTCGCGCGGTTCGCGACGTTGAACAGCTGCGCGATGAACTCGAAGCGATAGTCCTGGATCCGGAAGAACTTCGACAGCCGGAGGTCGAGGTTCGCGAAACTGGCGCAGGCGACGTCGGAGACGGGCGCGAGCCCGCGCGACGCGCGGAACGTGTTAATCGCGTCGAGGCTCAGATCGCGGCAGCCGCTGCGGAACGCGACGCCGCGCGGCGTGTCGCCCGTGTACCCGTCGTTGTTGATGTCGAGCGTCGTCGCCGGGTTGAACGGCAGGCTCGATCGCAGATCGAGGATCGCCGACACCTGCGTCTCGCCGGGCAGCGAGACGATGCCGCTCGCGACGACACGGTGGCGGCGATCGGCGATGCTCGGGCTGTCGGTGCGGACGAAGCCGTAGACGTCGGCGACCGCGTTGCGCAGCGCGCTGTCGTCGGCCTTCGCGAGCGTGTACGACACGAGCGCCTGCACGTGATGGCTCATCCGCTTGTCCACCTTCAGCAGCAGCGCCTTGTAGTAGTTGTTCGACGTCGGGCCGCCGAAGGTGACGCGCGCGAACTGCGGGAACGGCCGCGCGCGCGACGCCTGATCGGGCAGGTTGATGTCGATGTCGTCGCGATCGGAGTAGCGCCACACCGACGTGACGTCGGCGGTGATCGCGAAGTCGCCCGCGAATTGCCGCGTGACGCCGGCGGCGAACTGGTGCGCGTACGGGTTGACGAGCGTGTTCGAGTAGGCCGTGATGTTCGGCGCCGCCGTCGTGAGGAACGCGTCGCGCGACTGCCCCTGCAGCGGATCGGGATACGCGGGGTTCGAGATGATGATCGTGCGCGCCTGCGGCCACGTGAGCTCGCCGAAGTTCTGCAGCGTGCGCATGTTGTCGTAGAACATCCCGTAGCCGGCGTGGATGTTCATGCGGCCGTTGTTCATCGGGTCCCATGCGACGCCGACGCGCGGGCCGACGTTGTTGCGGTCGCCGCGCGTGCTCGTGTCGATGAACGGGTTCGCCACCGGGAAGGACGCGAACTGCGGGCCGAGCACGTCGCCGATCCGGCCGAGCAGGCCCGCCACGTCCTCGTTGAACGATCCGAGCTGGCGGTCGTAGCGCAGGCCGAGATTGATCGTCAGCCCCGGCAGCGCCTGCCAGTCGTCCTGCACGTAGAGCGCCGCGGTCTTGGTCGGAATATTCGCGAAGGTCGGCAGATCCTGCCGGTACTGCGTCGGCCACGTGGTGCGATCCGCCGCGTCGAACGGCTTGTCCTTCGGCATCGTCCAGACGCCGGAGTAGTTGTTGGTGTTGTCGCCCGCGAACGGGATGTAGCTGAAGTCGAATCCCATCTTCCACTGATGGCGGCCGCCCCAGCGCTCCATCAGGTACGAGAAGTCGTCCTTGATCTCCCACCGCTTCTCGGGGCCCATCTGGCTGTTGCAGCCGCCGACCTGCAGCGACGGATAGTTGAAGCGCGGCGTGCACTGCCCGAGGCGCGTCTGCGAGAAGTCGCCGGCCGCGAACTCGGCGGCGGAGTTCGGCAGCTCCACTTCGTACTTGGAGAACGCGAACTGGAAGCGCACGTCGTTGATCGCGCGCGCGTTCAACAGCCACGTGTGGCCGAGAACGGCGGAGTCGCGCGGCACCGCGAAGTCGAAGTTCGCCGTCGGCGACGTGATGCCCCCGGTGTTCACGATCGGCCGGTACTCGTCCTCCTGCGCGAGGCGGAAGAAGATCGACTGGCCGTTGTTCACCTGGTGATCGACCTTCGCCGTGTAGGTCCACCGCTTCTGTTTGCTCGGATACGTGCCGTCGAACTGCGGCCACGCGCCGCCGGTGTTGACGGTGAGGAACTGGTTCTCGCGCGTTCCCTCGTAGGCGAGGAAGAAGTGCGTCTTGTCCTTGACGATCGGGCCGCCGACGGTGCCGCCGTACTGGTAGCGCCGGTAGTCGGGCTTCGTCGTCTGGAAGAATTCGGTCGCCGTCAGCGACGCGTCGCGGAAGAACAGCAGCCCGGATCCGCGCGCCTGGTTGGTGCCCGATTTGGTGACCACCGTCACCAGCCCGCCGGTCGCGAGGCCGTACTCCGCCTTGTAGGTGGAGGTGGAGACCTTGAACTCCTGAATCGAGTCCATGTGTTGTTCACGCCGTCGACGAGGAAGCCGTTCGAGTACTCGCGCGTGCCGGCGCCGACGTTCACGTTGCCGCGGTAGAAGAAGCCGCGGATGTTGTCCTGCGACGTCCCCGGCGTGAGCATCGCGAGATCGATCCAGCGGCGCGACGCCACCGGCAGATCCTGGATCTGCTGCGTCGAGACCGACGTGGACACGTCCGATCGCGTGACGTCGACGATCGGCGACTCGCCCGTCACCGTGACCGTCTCTGAGATCGCCGCCGGCTTGAGCGCGAAGTTGAGGATGGCGGTCTGATCGATGATCAGCACGATGTCGGGCCGCGTCTCGGTGCCGAACCCGCTCAATTCCGCGGCCACCGAATAGCGGCCGGGCGGCAGCGACGGCAGCCGGTACTCGCCGGTTCCTTCGGTGACGCCGACGCGCGTCAGGCCGGTCTCGACGTTGCGCGCGGTCACCGTCGCGCCGGGAATCACCGCGCCGCTCTGATCCTTCACGATGCCGGTGATCTGCGCGTTCTGCGCGAACGCGGACGGCGCGAACGCGCTCCAGCTGACGAGCGCCACCAGTCCAACCAGGAACCTGCGCATAGGAAGCCTCCTCACGTCGTTACTTGCCGCCGGTCGCCGCCGTGGAGCGCGGCGCCGAAGATGTCTTGCCGGGCATCACCGGCCGGATGCGGACGGTGGTGAGCGACACCGCGTCGCGCGCGGCGTCTTCCTCGATGCGATGGACGGTGTACTGCCCGTCGCGCAGATACTTGACGTTCGCCATCAGGTACGAGAAGCCCGCCTTCGCGACGAGGTTCAGCCACTCGCCCTGCGCCGTTTCGTCGGGCGCCTCGGTGCCGCCGCTGAAGAAAGTGACCTGCGGCCACGCGTTCATCGAGAAGCGGCCGGTGCCTCCTGCGGGCCCGGCGCCGGACTCGCCCGCAGGGTTGCCGCCGCGGCCGGCGCCGAAGCGCCGGCTGCCGCTCGGCTCGCCCGTTTCGGGATCGCCGTAATAGATCGCGGTGTCCTTGTAGATCTCCTGATTGAACACGTACGGGCCGAAGCCGTACGCCCACTTGCGGTATCGCGCCTGCGCGCGCAGATCCATCGCGCGAACGTCCGGGTTCGCGTTGATCTCGCGGACGATCGCGTCGCGCAGCGCTTCGGTCGCCGACGAATGATCGGGATACCGCGGATCGCGCAGCGTGCCGACAGTCGTATACCAGCCGCGCGTCGAGAGATACGTGCGGAACCCGGGCGGCACGTAGCCGGCGAACGGCTGCACCCACTCGTGCGACGGGTAGCCGTGCGGATTGAGGTAGATGTCGGGCAGCCAGTCGCGCCAGACGCGCGTGCGCACGAGCGCTTCCGGCAGCAGCGGATCGGGCACGCCGACGAGCGACGCGACGTCCTGCCCGAGCGCGCTGTAGCGCCCGGCGTGGAGCATGTGATTGGGCGTCAGCTTCTGCAGCTCGTACGCCATCTGCGCGCCGTCGGGGTTCTCCACCGGATGGAGGACGAGGTTCACCTTCTTGAGGATGTCCTTGAACGACTTGTCGGTCGCGAGCAGCTCCGCGAGCCGCAGGATGTGGCTCGTCGAGGAAACCTCGTTCGCGTGCTGCCGTCCCGTGATGAAGATCGTCGGCTTGTACGCCGAGAGCTTCGCGAGCGATACCTGCTCGCTCGGCGTCGAATCAGTGATCTCGAGCACCGAGATATCGCGGCCGCGATACGAGCGGCCGGCCTTGTACGCCTTCACCTCGGGAAACGCCGCGAGCTTGCCGACCAGCTCCTCGCTCTCGTCGGGCGAGATGATGTGATCCCAGGTGACGAGCGGCAGGTGGACCTTCCCGGCCGCCGCGCCGGTTCGCACGGCGCTCGGGGGAAACGCACCGGTCGATGCCAAGACGCGCCGCGCGTGGACGTCCTTCACGCCGACCGTCACCGCCACGCGATCGACGCGATCGAACGACATCGCGTCCTTGTAGAGACCGGCGGCGTGCAGCCGCGCGAGCGCGTCGAGCGCGTCCACGGCGCGCGCCGCCTCGCGATCGTCTTTCGCTTCGACGTCGAGATCGATTTCCGCGAGGCGATCCGCGCGCGCCACGGCGCGGCTCACCAGCGCCGGCGTCGCGTCGATACGCGTCAGCTCGCGCACCACGCGCGTCGGCCGATCGGCGTTCTTCTCCTTGAACACGACCTCGATCTTCGGCCGCGTCGAGGCGTTGCCGGCGTAGTGCACGCGCACCTCGCCCGCCCGTCCGTCGCGTGCGGGATGGATGATCGGGAAGATCTTTCCCGGCGCCGCGAGCCGTCGCCTCGTCGTCGTGCGGCCGAGCGCGTCGAAGAAGTCGAGCGTCACGAAGTAGAGATCCTCGTGCAGCGCCTCGAGCGACGACACGAGCTCTTCGTCGATGCCGATGCGGAAGTCGGGCTCGCTCATCCAGACTTCGATGTCGAGATCGCGGTGAAATGGCTGCTTCTCCGGCAGCGGCCGGTTGTCGGTGACCTTCATCACGTTGTCGTAGATGCGCGGCAGCACGACTGACTGGTAGTGATCCCAGAAGCGCTCGGGATCGGTCGCGATCCGCTCGTCCACCACCGATGCGCCGTCCACCGACGCCGACAGCCACCCGGTCGTCACGACGACGCGCGACCAGCCCGGGAACTTGTCGAGGTACTCGCGCTCGACGGTCTTCGGCGAGAACGACGCGCGATACACGACGCGGCCGCCCGCATCGGTCGCCTCGACCGAATAGATCTCCTTCGCGCCGTCCACGAGCTCCACGGAGAATGCGTCCTTCGCGATGCCGAGCTCGCGCTGGAAGATCTCGTCCACCGGATACAGCTCGTGCACCCAGCGGCTCGGCACCATGTAGAACTTGTATTTCTTCGAGAGGTCGGGGTGGTACTCCGCCACCTTCACCCTGATCGCGCGCGCGTTCTTCGTCTTCAGCTCCGGGATGACCTGCTCGGTCATCCAGAGGTAGCCCTGCTTGTACGCCGACAGCACGCGGACGTTCGCGCTCGCCGCGCCCGCCGCCGCGAGCTCGGCGCGCGCCTCGTCGGCGATCTTCCGGCGCTCCTCGGGCGACTCGCTCAACCGCGTCTCGAGATCGACCTTCGATCCGCGCTTCACCTTCGGCAGGACGCCGCTCCTGAACTTCGTCCAGAAGTCGTCCACCTCCCATGGCACGTGCATCGTGTCGTCGAAGACCGTCACCGGATCGGTGATGCCGATGCTCGTCACCGTCGCCGGCGTCTTCACGCCGGCGCGCTGCAGCCTGCCGGCGACGTACTGCTCGAGTGCCGGATCCGCCCGCTCGACGAAGAGCTTCACGTCGAACGAGTCGAGCGTTCGATCCTTCAGGTCGGCGACGAGCACGTCGAGCTCCGCGTCGATCTGGCTCGCCTGCCCCGCGGCGGTGCGCGCCTGGAGGAATCGATTCACCTGGAGCGCCGCGTCCGCGAGCGTCGTCGATCCCCGCGCGTTGTCCCAGATGTACGGCATGCGCCGCGCGAGATACGAGGCGGCCGCCTCGGTCCCCGCGGCATCCGCGCCCGCGACGACGGTGGCCGTGGCGTTGCCGAACGCCTTCGGCACCACCTGCACGACGCCTTCGCCGGGGTGCAGGTCGTCGAGGTGCGCCTTGCCGATCTTCGCCAGCCGCTCGACGAGCGCGTTCGATCGGCCGACGAGAATCGGGTTCGGCTCGCGCTCGGGCGTGCGGACCTTGTCCGCGACGCGCGTCAGCGGCAGCGTGATGCCGGTGGTCTCGAGGCCGAGGCGCGCGGCGATGTGCGCGGCGCCGAGCGAGTCGTCCGCCGAGCCGAGCACGATCGCCGTGTCGGTGCGATCCGGGATGAGATCCGTGTATGCGTCGCCGTACCAGCCGTCGATCGAGAACGCGTTCGTGAGATCGAAGCTGCGGCCGGGCGCTGCCGCGGGCGCGGCGCCCGCGGCCGGCGCGCCTCGCTCGCCGGGCGAATCGGGCGCGAGCTCGTCGGGATCGATCGGCGGCGTGAGCGTCCGCTGATTGAGGCCGGTGCGCGAGACGTCCACGTGCGCGACCACACGCGCGGCCGAGACGACGTCGATGGCGGTCGTTGCGATGTTGGTGAAGTCGAGCGTCTTCGGCTCCTGTCCGCGGCGGTGCGCCGCCTCGAGATCCTCGAGGAGCTTCGCGGCGCGCGCGCCGTCGGCGTCGGCGACCGTGATGCGCATCACGGCCCGCGCGATGCCGCGCTTGCTGCTGTCCACGAGCAGCGTCGAGATGCCCGCGCCCGACGCGTTCACGCCGCGACCGCGCAGATAGCGGATCGCCTGCTCTTCGACGGCCGCTAGCGTGATGCCGTTCATGCCCCAGACGCGCGGCAGCCGCGCCGCGAGCTCCACGCCGGCGTTCAGCGTCCCCTCGTCGTCGCCGCCGACGACGACGAGGCCGTCGCCGCCGCCGAGCGGCGACGCGACCGCAGCGACGATCCCCTGGCCCGGCTGCAGCGATGCGACGTCGATCGCTTTCGTCTCGATCAGCCGCTGCACGAAGCGGTTCGTCCGCCCGACGAGGATGGGGACGGCAATCGCCGCGGGCTGCGCGACCTCGGTGTCTTTGATCACCAGCGGGAGCGTGAGCGCCGTTGTCTCATAGCCGAGGCGCGCGGCCAGATTCGTCGCCGCCTCGACGTCGGCGAGCGACGGCGCCGCCGGCACGACGATTCGCGCCGCGACGGCGTCGGCCAAGCCGTCACCGTTGGTGTCGCGCACGAGGCTCTGGGGCGCGACGAGCGAGGTCAGCGATTGCGGAGCGCGGGCGTCAGCATGGAGCGGCCCGCGAACGGCGAAGGAGAGAAGAGCTGGCGCCGCCGCGGCGGCGATGAAGACGAATCGCCTCAACATGTGGCGGGCATGTTACGCCGTCACATGCGTACAAAACAAAAGGGCATCGCGTTATTGCGATGCCCCTCTGCCTCACTGGTCTGGCTCCCCCAGCATTTCACGGCGCCCTGCCGTAATCAGACCAGCGACTCGTGCCCCTCGCAGGGGCAAGCGGCATGCCCGGCTGAATTCTTCGAAAAACGAGCAAATCGCTGGAATCGGCGCGAGGGCGCGCGTACGAGTTTGGTGCAGCCCTTACAGATTTGTCCCACTTGCTCCGCGGCCTTCAGGTTCCAACCCATGTGGGCAACCGGTCGGTCAGTTGATTGAGCGTGGGGTTGCGGCGATCGCGGTCGGAGAGGATTGGCTCGCCGACGGGCCACCGGATCGCGAGCGACGGGTCGTTCCATGCGATGCCGACTTCGCTCGCCGGGTCATACAGGCTGGTGCATTTGTATTCAACCTGTGCGAGGGGCGTGACGACGCAGAAGCCGTGGGCAAAGCCGGGGGGGATGTAGCACTGGCGGAAGTTGTCGGCGCTCAGCGTGGTGGCCGCCCAGCGGCCGAAGGTGGGCGAGCCGCGTCGAACGTCGACGGCGACGTCGTAGATCTCCCCTTCGATGACACGCACGAGCTTGCCCTGAGGACGGCTGAGCTGAAGGTGCAGCCCGCGCAGCGTGCCGCCCGCCGACCGCGAGTGGTTGTCCTGGACGAACGGTCCGATGCCGAACGCGCCGTACTTCTCGCGGTGATAGGTCTCGAGAAAGAAGCCGCGGCTGTCGGCGTAGACGTCGGGCTCCACCAGGAGGACACCGGGCAATTCCGTCGGCACCGCGCGCACTCAGTCCTCGTGCTCGAGGATGCGGAGCAGGTATTCGCCGTACGCGCTCGAGCCCATGGCGCGCGCGAGCCGCGCGAGATCGGCGCCGGTGATGTAGCCCATCCGGTACGCGATCTCTTCGAGGCACGCCACCATCAGCCCCTGCCGCTCCTCAATCGCCTGGATGAAGTTCGACGCCTGCATCAGCGCGTCATGCGTGCCGGTGTCGAGCCACGCGATGCCGCGCGCGAGCTTCTCCACGTGCAGCTGGCCGCGCGCGAGATACGCGCGATTGACGTCGGTGATCTCCAGCTCGCCGCGCGCCGACGGCTCGAGCCGCGCCGCGATGTCGATCACCTGGTTGTCGTAGAAGTACAGCCCCGTGACGGCATACGCCGACTTCGGCGCGGCGGGCTTCTCTTCGAGGCTCACCGGCGCGCCCGACGCGTCGAACTCGACGACGCCGTAGCGTTCGGGGTCGCGGACCTGGTAGCCGAAGACCGTCGCGCCGACTTCGCGCGCGGCGGCGCTCCGCAGGTAGTCGGAGAAATGCGCGCCGTAGAACAGATTGTCGCCGAGCGCGAGCGCCACGCGGTCGCGGCCGACGAACTCGCGGCCGATGATGAACGCCTGCGCGAGGCCGTCGGGGCTCGGCTGCACCGCGTAGTCGATCCCGAGGCCGATCTCGGCGCCGTCGCCGAGCAGCCGGCGGAAGCCGTCCTGCTCGTGGGGCGTCGTGATGATGAGGATCCGCCGGATGCCGGAGAGCATCAGCGTCGACAGCGGGTAGTACACCATCGGCTTGTTGTAGATCGGCACGAGCTGCTTGCTGACGGCGCGCGTCACCGGATGCAGCCGCGATCCCGTCCCGCCGGCGAGAACAATCCCCTTCAGCATGGCAGGGAGTGACGGGTTTTCACGAAACCACGAAGAGCCACGAACACACGAAGACTCTTTGTAAAGTACGTCACGTCCGCGATCATCTGCCGAGACCGAGGCGCTGTCGATCGTATCGTCCCGCCTGCACCTGCCCGCACCAGTCGCGATGCTCGACGTACCAGCGCACGGTGCCCGCGAGGCCATCCTCGAACGCGTGCCGCGGCGCCCAGCCGAGCTCGCGGCGGATCTTCGCGGCGTCGATCGCGTAGCGGCGATCGTGTCCCGGGCGATCCGGCACGAACGTCTTCAGATCGCGGTACGTCCGCCCGCGGAGCGCCGGGTTCGCGCGCGCCGGCTTCACCGCGTCGAGCGCGTCGCAGATCCGATCGACCACCTCGACGTTGGTCCGCTCGTTGCCGCCGCCGATATTGTACTTTTCGCCGGCGCGCCCTTCCGCGAGCACCTGCAGGATGCCCGCACAGTGATCCTCGACGTGCAGCCAGTCGCGCACGTTGCCGCCGTCGCCGTAGATCGGCAGCGGCTTCCCCTCGAGCGCGTTCAGGATCATGAGCGGGATCAGCTTCTCCGGAAACTGATACGGCCCGTAGTTGTTCGAGCAGTTCGTGATGAGCACCGGCAGGCCGAAGGTGTGGCCATACGCGCGCACGAGATGATCGGCCGACGCCTTGCTCGCCGCGTACGGCGAGTTCGGCGCGTACGGCGTCTCCTCGTCGAACGCGCCGCGCTCGCCGAGCGTGCCGTAGACCTCGTCGGTCGAGACGTGCAGGAAGCGGAAGGCGCTGCGCGCCGGTTCGTCGAGCGAGGCGACGTAGCGCCGCGCCTCGTCGAGAAGGACGAACGTGCCCACGATGTTCGTGTCGATGAACGGACGCGGACCGTCGATCGATCGATCGACGTGCGTCTCCGCCGCGAGATTCACGACCGCCGCCGGCGCGGCGTCCTCGAACAGGCGGGCCATCGCGTCGCGATCGGCGATGTCGGCGCGCACGAAGGCGACGCGCGGATCGGCGAGCGGACGCTCCAGGTTCAGCAGGCTGCCCGCATACGTCAGCTTGTCGACGACGACGAGGCGATCCGGTGTGTGATCGAGCGCGAAGTGAACGAGGTTGGAGCCGATGAAGCCGGCGCCGCCCGTGATCAGGAGGCTACGCATCGACAAAGTTAAAAGTTAAAAGTTAAAAGTTAAAAGTTGAAATGCAAAGACACAGAGGCTTTTGACCTTAACTTTTGACCTTTAACCTTTTGACCTTAACTTTTAACTTCTAACTTTTAACTTTTAACTTTATACGGCAGCGCCTTCCGGATACTGCAGCGCGAGCCGCAGCTCCTTCGCGAGCGAATCGACGGTCGTGCCCGCGCGCTTCCAGGCGCCTTCGGTCTCGAACCGCAGATCGCCGATGCGCCGGCCCCACGGCGCGATCACACGCCCGATCGCGCGGAAGTCCGATCGGTCCGCGTGCTCCTGATCCAGCCGGCGGACCACGTCGGGCGCGACGCGGACGAACGCGCGCAGCGCCGACGCCGAGCGGATGCTGTACTTGCGGCCGTTCCACGCGCCGCCGAAGACGAGCGCGATCTGCTTGAAGTAGTTCACGAAGAACTTCTTCGCCTCCTCGTGCACGTCGGCGGAACGGCGGCTCGCGAAGACGCCGCCTTCGGCGAACAGCTTTTTCAGCTCCTGCGCGAGCGGCGCCTGCGCGACGCGCCCGCGGCCGACGCCGAGCATCTTGATCTCGTCGTAGAGCGGCGAGTCCTCGCGGTCGTTCAGCGCGCGCACGACGTCGTGCCCCGTGGCGAGCGCCTCGTCGCGATACAGCTGGCGGCCCGAGAGGCTGACCAGATGCGACGCGTTCAGCCGCGTGTGCTTCGCGTTGATCGTGACGAACATCTGCACGACGTGATCTTCCGGCAGCCGGTCGAAGATGATCGCCGGCACGGCGAAGTCCTCGTCGCGGAAGCGCTCGATATCGGCATGCAGCGCGAGCAGGCGGTGCTGCCCGTCGATCGCGCGCAGGATCCCCTCGCGCTCCGGCACCTTCAGGATGCCGACGCGCGAGTCGTCGTCCACCGGCTGAAACGCCAGCTTCTCGTCGCAGGAGATGATGACGGCGCCGGGAATCGACGGCAGGTCGCGCGCCTGGCGGCACTGCTCGTAGTACTGGACGAGCTCGTCGATCTTGCGGCGGATGATCTGCCGCTGATACGCCTTCTCGCTCGACGCGATGCGCCGCTCGAGGAAATCCCAGTTCACTTTCGAGGGCGAGACCCCGGGCTTCTCTCTGTTGCCGCGGACGGGGGTCTGCGCGTTGTCGCCGTAGCTCAGGACCTCGAATCTTACGAGCTTGTCGATGTCACTGGCCGTCAGCGAAGCTTGATAGAATTGCACTCCGAACTGCTGCATCCTGATCGCGGCAACGTTGATCATAGTGTTGAGTCCCGAGCGCCTCTGAAAGTATCACGATAATAAGGAGTTCTGTCATGCCAGCTCGGAGGCGCGATGCACTTCTTCTGCCCTGGGTGTCGGCGATTGTCGTCGCTTTCGGCGCCGCCCTGTTCGCGCAATCTCCTGCAGGGAAAGAAGTTGCCGTGCCCGGACGCGCCGGCGACGACCCTGATTATGCCCGCGCCGTCACGGAGTGGACGACGCGGCCCGAGTTCAGCAGCCCGCTCGTGGATCATCTGCCCAAAGTCTCCGGCGTTCCGTCGCCCAAGGATGTGCTGGGTCACCACATCGGCGCCCCGAAGAAGCTCACCTATTACGCGGACATCCTGAACTACTACCGCGCGCTCGCCGCGGCGACGCCGCGCGTGAAGCTGCTCCCGATCGGCCGCAGCAACGAAGGCCGCGAGCTCGTGGTCGTCTTCGTCGGCTCGGACGAATCGATCCGCAACCTCGAGACCTACCGCGGCTATCTCGCGCAGCTCGCCGATCCGCGGAAGCTCACCGATACACAAGCGAAGGACATCATCACGAAAGCGAAGCCGATCTATCACCTGTCGGGCGGCCTGCACAGCGGCGAGGTCGGGCCCTCAGAGATGCTGATGGAGCTGGCGTACCGCGTCGCCGTCGAGGACTCGCCGCTCGTGCAGCAGATCCGCGACAACGTGATCGTCTCGATCACGCCGGTCGCCGATCCCGACGGCCGCGATCGCAACGTCGACTGGTACTACAAGTACGGGATCACCGAGACGGAAGGGCGCACGACGGGCGCCGGCGTCCCGTACTGGGGCAAGTACGTCTTCCACGACGACAACCGCGACATCAACTACTCGCAGGTGGAGATGCGCGCGCTGCTCGACTGGTATCTGCAGTGGCACCCGCCGATCATGCACGACCTGCATCAGGCGCAGACGCTGCTCTACACCTTCAGCGGCCAGGCGCCGCAGAATCCGAATCTCGATCCGATCCTCTTCGGCGAGCTGCCGATGATGGCGAACTTCGAGATGGCGCAGATGGCGAAGTACGGCATGCCCGGCGTGTGGACGCACGGCTACGTCGACATGTGGTCGCCCGGCTATCTCGCGTTCATGTCGTCGAACCACAACGGCATGATCCGGATGTACGAGATCCAGGGCACGAGCGGCGCGAACACGACGAAGCTGCGGCTGGGAAACCCGAGCGCATCGGACACGAACGGACGCGGAGGCGCTCCGCAGCCGGACGCGGCGGCGATCACCGCCGGCCGCAGCAACCAGGCGCAGCGCGAGTGGTTCCGACCGTGGCCGGCGACCGGCGAGTTCGACTGGTCGCTGCGCAACAACACGAACTACGGCGAGACCGGCGTGCTGACGGCGCTGCAGTACACGTCGCAGTTCGCGAAGGTGATCCTCGAGAACTTCTACGTCAAGTCGCGCAACTCGGTCGAGACGGGGCGGAAGGAGGCGGTGGCGGGCTACGTGATTCCCGCCGGGCAGCGCGACGAGACGCGCGTCGCGCGCCTCGTCAACATGCTTCGCATGCAGGGCATCGAAGTCGGCAAGGCGAAGAGCGACGTGAAGCTGAAGGAAGGCGAGTTCCGCGCCGGCTCGTATGTCGTCAAGCGCGATCAGCCGTACGCGCGGCTCGCAAAGATTCTCCTCGAAAAGCAGGTCTACCCCGATCCGAGCCTCCGCACCTACGACGACGCGTCGTGGACGATGGGCTTGATGAGCCACACGGACGTGCGCGAGATCGCGGACAAAGCGATCCTCGACGTCGCGGTCGATCCGGTTGCCGAGGTGAAGCTCGCCGGCACCGTCGCCGGCACGGGGTCGACCTTCGCCGTCGCGCACACCGGCTCGAACAACATGATCACGCTGCGCGAGCGCCTGAAGGACCTGAAGGTGCAGGCGGCGGAGCAGGAATTCAAGCACGGCGATGCCGTCTTCCCCGCGGGCTCGTTCGTCGTCAGCGGTGACGCCGGGAAGGTGCGATCGGCGATCGAATGGCTCGGCCTGACGGCGGTGGCGCTGCCGGCGCCGCCCTCGGTCCCCATGCACGATCTCGATCTGCCGAAGATCGCCGTGTACTCGACGTGGGGCTCGACGCAGGACGTCGGCTGGGTGCGCTACGCGTTCGACAAGTTCGAGGTGCCGTTCGATCTCATTTACAAGGAACAGATCCGCCGCGGCGATCTGAAATCGAAGTACGACGTCATCGTGATTCCCAATCAGGCGGGAACCGCGAAGCGCCTCGTGTTCGACATCGAGCCGCGCGCGACGCCGATCGCGTACAAGAAGAGCGACGAGTTCAGGACCCTCGGGATGTACGGCGAATCGGACGACATCACGGGCGGCATGGGCCTCGAAGGCGTCGCCGAGATCGACAAGTTCGTGAAAGCCGGCGGCGTGCTGGTGACGCTCGGCACGGCGAGCTTCCTCCCGGCGGAATTCGGCGTCACGCCGAACATCGACGCCGCGCGGACGTCAGCGCAGTTCTATTCGCCCGGCGCGATCATCGACGCTGAGATTCTGCGGCCCGAGCATCCGATCTTCTACGGCTACGAGCGCCGGATGATTCCGGTGCGCTACGCGAACGGTCCGCTGCTCACCGTGCAGACGGGCGCGAACCCGTTCGACGCCCCGCCTGCGACGCCGCCGCCCACGCCGCAGAGCGTCCTGATGCGCTACCCGGGCGGCGACGATCACGTGCTGAGCGGTCTGATGCGCGGCGCGACGGAGATCCGCAATCGCCCGGCGATCATCGATCAGCCGTCGGGCAAAGGCCGGGTGATTCTGTTCGCCGGCAACCCGTGCTACCGGTGGCAGAACTTCGGCGAGTTCAACATGCTCTTCAACACGCTGCTGAACTTCAACGACATCAAGACCGACGCGCCGAAGCGCCCGGAGCCGAACACGCCGGCGCGCTGACGGCATCACCCTTCAGTTCGATTCCGCAACGTTCGGTCATTCCGTTGCGCGCCGGCGGACACCTGAGCCGCGCATTTTCCAGATCATTGGATTCGCCGACATCGATCGAGGCCTGCGCGCGCGAAGCGGCGCGCGGGCGGCGACGAGCGCGTGCCTAGAATCGATCATGGATGTCATGCATACACGAAGGAGATTCGATCATATGAAGTGCGTACGTACGCTCGCGCTCGCGTGGGCGCTGTGCGGCCTCAGCACGCTGGCGCACGCGCAAGGCGTGCAGACCGGCACGATCCGCGGAACCGTTCACGACGAGCAGGGGCTCGCCGTTCCAGGCGTGACAGTCATGGTGACCTCGCCGACGCTCCAGGGTCCGCGCACCGTCGTGACCGATTCGACTGGTGGCTTCACGCTCCCCAACCTGCCGCCCGGCATCTACACCGCGTCGTTCGAGCTGTCCGGCTTCGCGACCGTGAAGCGCGAGACGAACGTCGCGCTCGGCCTCGTCGTCGAGCAGAGCGTGACCTTGCGTCCGGCCGGTGTGTCGGAGACCGTCCAGGTCGTGGCTGAAACGCCGGCGCCGATTGCGACGCCGATCGTCGGCACCAACATCAAGCACGACGAGGTCGAGGCGCTCGCCACGCCGCGGACGCTGCAGGGGATCGCGACGCTGTCGCCCGCGGTGACCGAGAACACGCCGAACGGCGGACAGCTCGCGATCAACGGCTCGTTCGCCTTCGACAACATCTTCATGGTGAACGGCGTCGACGTGAACGACAATCTGTTCGCGAACCCGCAGAACCTCTTCATCGAGGACGCGATCGAGGAGACGCAGGTGCTCACCTCGGGCATCTCCGCCGAGTACGGACGCTTCAGCGGCGGCGTCGTGAACGCGATCACCAAGAGCGGCGGCAACAAGTTCTCGGGCAGCGGGCGCGTGAACCTGCTGAACCCGGCGTGGACCGACGAGACGCCGTTCGAGAAGAGCCGGAATCCCGCGATCGTGCGCCCGAGCATCAACCAGCAGACGTACGAAGGCACCTTCGGCGGGCCGATCGCGAAGGATCATCTATGGTTCTTCGGCGCCGGCCGCTACGCGGGAGTGGACACGCCGCAGACGGTCCAGCAGACCAGCGTCCAGGTGATCCAGAACGACCTGAACAAGCGCGGCGAGGTGAAGCTCACGGGCACCATCGCGCAGAACCACACGATTCAGGGCGCGTATCTGAACAACGCGCGCACCACGACGAACACCTCGGGCCTCTTCAGCCTGATCGCCGATCCGCGGAGCCTGATCACGCGCAGCCTGCCGAACGCCTACTACTACACCAACTACAAGGGCGTCTTTGGCGGCGGTACGCTCGTCGAGGCGCAGTACTCGCAGCGGCACTTCGAGTTCCAGGGCGACGGCGGACCGGCGAGCACGAACATCCTCGATTCCCCGTTCTTCTCGAACTCGCTCAGCCTCGTCTACAACGCGCCGTACTTCTGCGCGTGCGATCCGGAGCAGCGCAACAACCGCCAGCTCACCGGCGCGGCGACGAACTTCTGGACCGCCGCCGGCCGCCATCAGACGAAGGCGGGCTTCGAGTGGTTCCGCAGCCAGCGCACCGGCGGCAACTCGCAGTCGGCGACGCAGTACGTGTTCAACACCGATTGGCTGGCCGACGCATCGGGCGCGCCGGTGAAGGACTCGCAGGGCCGGCTCATCCCCGTGTTCGTCCCCGGCGATTCGTCGATCGACTTCTATCCGGCGACCGTCGGCGCGACGTTGAATATCGACAACTCGTCGATCTACGTGCAGGACCACTGGGCGATCAACGGCAACCTGTCGGCGGACCTCGGCGCGCGCTACGAGCACGTCCTCGCCGAATCGACGGGCAACATCGTCGGCGTCAGGACGAACCGGATCGTGCCGCGCCTCGCGCTCAGCTACGACGTGACCGGCAGCGGCAGCCATGTCGTGCACCTGAGCTTCGGTCAGTACTCTGGCCGGTACCAGGAAGTGCAGGTCGGCGGCAACAGTCCGGTCGGCAATCCGGCGGACATCTTCAGCCTCTATCAGGGTCCGGCCGGTCAAGGGCTCGGTTTCGCGCCGGGGCTGAACGTGGCCAACTACCCGGTGAACTCGGATAACGCATCGGTGACCGTGCCGCTCGCCAACGTATTCATCGATCCGAACACCAAGTCGGCGCTGACCAACGAGTTCACCGCGTCCTACGGCGTCACGATGAACCGCGGCCGAGGCTACGGCGAAGTGGCGTACGTGCATCGCACGGTCGGCAGCATCATCGAGGACTTCATCACGCGCGCGGACGGGACGACCGACGTGGTCGCGAACGGCATCGACGCCGGCTTCGTGTCGAACCGCGTCTACCGCAACACCGATCTCGCGCATCGCGTGTACGACGGCATGGTGTTCCAGTCGCGCTACACGCTCTCGAACCGCTTGACGTTGAACGGGCAGTTCACGCTGGAGCTGCGCAACAACGGCAACTACGAAGGCGAGGGGACCAACACGCCGGGCGCGACCTCGCGCATCGGCGACTTCCCCGAGGCGTTCAACGCCGCGCAGTTCTATCCCGACGGCCGCCTGAACAACTTCGAGCGCGGGCGGCTGCGCACGTGGGCGATCTACAACTTCGGCCTCGGCCGCGCCGGCGATCTGTCGGCGTCGGGCCTCTGGCGCTACGACACGGGCCAGGTCTACAGCGTGAGGGTGACGAACGTCGCGCCGACGGCGGCGCAGCGTGCGATCCTGCGCTCTGCCGGGTATCCCGATCTGCCGAGCGCGTCGACCGTGTACTACGGCGACCGTGGCTCGCAGACGTTCCCCGGCTACGGCCTCGTCGACTTCGACCTGAGCTACAACATCCCGGTCGTCGGCTCGGTGCGGCCGTGGCTGAAGTTCGACGTGTTCAACCTGCTGAACAACGAAAAGCTGATTACGTTCAACACGACGTATCGGCAGGACACATCGACGCCGCTCGACGCGCTCGGCCTGCGCACGGGCGTGATCCAGGGGCCGCAGTTCGGCCAGACAACGCGGCAGCAGGATTACCCGGCGC
>Ga0209474_10000399_pt1 | contig 48339 bp, 50 predicted proteins | sample GraSoiAngelo_145_FD_185902 | JGI IMG/M metagenome (GOLD analysis project Ga0209474, IMG submission 185902) | Grasslands soil microbial communities from the Angelo Coastal Reserve, California, USA - 14_1009_05_20cm (SPAdes) (version 2) | ecosystem: Environmental > Terrestrial > Soil > Grasslands...
CCCGATGGGGGTGTTCGAAACCCCGCCCTTCGACGAGGGCACGCGGGCCATCGCCGAGGCGCTGGTCGAGGCCGGGAAGCGCGGCGCCACGACCGTGGTAGGCGGAGGCGACTCCGTCGCCGCCGTCGCCGGGTTCGAGAGCAAGCTCACCCACGTGTCGACGGGCGGCGGCGCGTCGCTCGAGTTCCTCGAGGGAAAACCCCTCCCGGGCGTCGCCGCCCTGGAGGACGCGTGAGGCGGCTGCTGTTCGCCGCCAACTGGAAGATGCATCTCGGCCCGGAAGACACCCGGGGCTACCTCAAGACCTTCCGCGCCCGCTACAACCGGCGCGACGACCGCGACATCTGGTTCTTCCCGCCCGCGGTGTCGGTCGAAGCCGCCGCGCTGGCGGTGCGCGAGCGCAGCGATCTGCTCGTGGGCGCACAGGACATCTACTGGGAGCCCAAGGGCGCGTTCACGGGCGCGGTGTCCGCCTCGCTCGCGCTCCAGGCTGGAGCCCGCGCCACGCTCGTGGGCCACTCGGAGCGTCGGCATGTGTTCGGTGAGACGGACGAAGACACGCGTCGCAAGGTGGCGGCCGCCCTGGCGGCCGGCCTCGTGCCGCTGTTGTGCGTGGGCGAGACCCTGGCCGAGCGCGACGCCGGGCATACGCTGGCGGTGGTCGTGCGCCAGCTCGCGGGCGCGCTCTCGAGCCTCGACGGCCCGACGCTTTCGCGCGTCAGCGTCGCCTACGAGCCGGTGTGGGCGATCGGGACCGGGCGCAACGCTACGCCGCACGACGCCGCGACCGTGCATCGCGAGATCCGCGCCTGGCTCCGCGGGCGCGGGGTCGCCGCTCCCCGGGTCGTGTACGGCGGCAGCGTGAACGCCAAGAACGTCGCCGAGCTGCTCGCGGAGCACGAGCTGGACGGCGTGCTGGTGGGCGGGGCGTCTCTCGATCCGGCGGGTTGGGCGCAGCTTGTGCAGAGCGGCGTCGCGTAGGTAATTTCCCGGCGCGATGTACAACCTGCTGCTGTTCATCTTGGCCCTCGACGCATTGATCCTCACCACCGCGGTGCTGCTGCAGGCGGGGCAGGGCGGCGGGTTGGCGTCGCTGGGGGGGGGCGCCGGCACGGAGCAGTTCATGGGTGGCCGCCAGGCTACCACGCTGCTCACGAAGATCACCTGGTGGTGCGCCGGGATGTTTCTGTTCGTCTCGCTGCTGCTCGCGGTCCTGTCATCGAACAGCGCGGCGCCACGCTCGGTGCTCGAGGGAAACGTTCCCGCCCCAGCGCCTGTCCAGCCCACGCCGCTGCCGCTCCCGACGACGACGCCGCCGCAGGGCGCCCAGCAACCCTCGAGCAAGACGCCGCCCCATCGCTGACCGTCGCCCCGCCTACGTGCTGCTCGAGGACGGCGCCTGGTTCCCCGGCACCGCACCCAGCGCGTTCGAGTGCACCTGCGCCGAAGTGGTGTTCACCACCAATCTCTCCGGATACCAGGAAGTCTTCACGGACCCATCGTATCTCGGGCAGATCGTCGTGATGACGGCGCCGATGATCGGCAATTACGGGATCAACCCCGACGACGTGGAATCGGACCGGCCGCGCGTGGCCGCGGTCGTGCTGCGTGAGCTCTCGGCCAAGCCGTCGAACTGGCGCGCCACGGGGACGCTCGCCGAGTGGCTGGCCACGGCGCGGGTGCCCATCGTGGCCGACGTGGATACGCGCCAGCTCACGCGCCACATCCGCTCCAAGGGAGCGATGCGCGGCGCCGTGGCGTTGGGCGAGCAGCCCAGCGACGAGGTGCGCGCCGCGCTCGCCGCCAGCCCGTCGATGGACGGCCTCGACCTCGCGACCCACGCGAGCATCGGCGCGGAGTACAGCGACGGGCCGCCCGACGCGCACCATCACATCGTGGCCTACGACTACGGCATGAAGCGCAACATCCTGCGTCTGTTCCTCAAGAACGGGTGCCGCGTGACCGTGGTCCCGGCCGGCACGCCCGCCGCGCGCATCCGCGAGCTGGATCCGGACGGTCTGTTTCTCTCGAACGGCCCGGGCGACCCGGCCGCGGTGCATTACGCCATCACGACGCTGCGAGACCTGGCCGACGGCTCGCTCCCGATTTTCGGGATCTGCCTCGGCCACCAGCTGCTCGGCCTGGCACTCGGGGGCGACACGGTGAAGCTCCCGTACGGACACCGGGGGGGCAACCATCCTGTGCGGGATCTCGCTACAGGACAAGTACTTATCACGTCGCAGAACCATGGGTTCGCGGTGCGCGGCGACACGGGCGGCGTCCCCGGTGCCAAAGCGCTTCAGGTCACCCACCTTAACCTCAACGACGGCACCGTCGAAGGAGTGAAGCACCGGGAGTACCCGATTTTCGCGGTGCAGTACCACCCGGAAGCCTCGCCGGGCCCACACGACGCCCAAGGGCACTTCGAACAGTTCCTCCAAGCTCTTGACACACAATAGGTAAGCCCGTATGTTGGCCCCTCGTCTTGACTGCCCTTGGGCCCTTCAAGGGGGACGGATGACGAAGGCCGACCTGGTCGAAAAGGTCACCGCACAAATCGCGCGCACTGCCGGTCCCCTGATTTCCAAGAAGGACTGCGCCCGCGTCGTCGACTCGTTTCTGGACGCTGTGAAAGCGGCGCTCTCCGAGCAGCATAACATTGAGATTCGCGGGTTTGGGACGTTCAAGATCCGCCAGCGGAAGACGCGCATGGCGCGCAATCCGCGCACCGGCGACCCGGTGGAAGTGGCAGCGCGTCCGGTGCCTGTGTTCAAGCCCAGCAAGGAGTTGCGGGCGATGGTCGCGGAGGCGAGCGAGCGCGTCACGCCTTGACGCGTGGCGTGAGCGAGTGCGCGCGGCCCGGACTAACCGTCTGGGCCGCTTTGTTTTGCGTGGTGTAATCAAGAGGCCCACACTTGAGGGAGAAAAGCGTCGTGCGCCACCTCCTCCTGTTGCTCGTCGCCGTCCCCTTGTCGGCCCAACGTGTTGCACCGGTGCAGTATGAAATCTCGGTGCCCGCTGTCGCGACGCGGCTGTTTCATGTGCGCGCCGACTTTCCGACGCGCGGCAAGGACACGCTGTACCTGTCGTTGCCGGCCTGGAGCCCGGGGAACTACGAGATCCAGAATTACGCGCGCTACGTGCGCCACTTCGGCGCGAAGACGCCGGCCGGTCAGCCGCTGTTCTGGGATCGCCTCGACAAGGACACGTGGCGCGTGACGACGGGTAAGAGCGAACGCGTCAGCGTGGAGTTCGACTACTTCGCCGACACGATCGACCTCTCGATGGCGCGGCTCACGGGCGAGTTCGGCGAATTCCTCGGTACGAACCTGTTTCCGTACGAAGAGGGCCAGCTCGACCGGCCCGCCGAGGTGCGCTTCGCGCTTCCGGCCGGATGGCAGGTGACGACCGCGCTCGGGGGGGCCGGGTCGGGCAGCGGACCCTACACCGCGGCGAACTATCACGAGCTCGCCGACGCCCAGACCTTCGTCGGCAAGTACAGCCTCGATTCGCTGCAGGTGGATGGCAAGTGGATTCGGATCGCGGTGTGGCCGGCGGATGCCTATTCGTCCGGCGTGCAGCGCAACATGCGCGCCGACCTGGAGAAGATCGCCCGCACCGAAAACGCCCTGCTGAGCGGCCCGCCGTACGAGCGCTACACCGTGTTCTTCAACGTCATCCGCGAGCCGGTGAACTTCGGCGGCGGGCTCGAGCACGCGGCGTCGCAGTTCGACATCATGCCGCAGGGAGCGTTCGCGGACGCGGCCGGCACATTCGGCGATTTCATGGTGCCGCTGATGGCGCACGAATACTTCCATCTCTTCAACGTGAAGCGTATCCGACCAGCCGAGATGTGGCCCTACGACTACCACGCCGAGCAATTCACACCGCTCTTGTGGTGGTCCGAGGGCGTCACCGACTATTACGCCGATCTCGCCAACCTGCGCTCCGGGTTGTGGACCACCGAGCAGTTCCTCGGCAACGCCACGCAGAACATGCAGCAGGTCGAGGCGGCGCCGGAGCCATGGAGTGAAGAGGACGGCAGCGTCGCGACGTGGATCAACGAAGTGTTCGTGAACAGCTCGCAGCTCTATTACCCGAAGGGCTCGCTCACCGGGCTGCTGCTGGACGTGTCGCTGCGCGATGCCAGCGACAACCGGCACGGCCTGGACGACGTGATGCGGGCGCTGTACATCCGGTTCTACCAGAAGCAAAAGGGGTTCACCACGCAGGACCTGCTCGGCCTGCTGCGGGAGTACGGCCTTCCGGACGTCGACGCGTTCTATCAGCGCTACATCAACGGCCGGGAACCGCTGCCGTACGAGTCGGTGCTCGCCAAGGCGGGCATCGCGGTCGCCCGCCGGACGACCTCCAACCCGTTTCTCGGCGTCAACGCCCAGCCCGACGAGACGGGGAAGCTCGTGGTGCAGAGCGTAGTACCAGGCAGCGCGGCGGACGTCGCGGGGCTCCAGCCCGGGGACGTGCTGCTCAAAGTGGGAGAGATCGAGGCCCATTCCGACGGCGACTGGGGCGCGCGTTACCGGGAGCGCTATCGCGGCCAGAACGGGCAGCCGCTCACGATCAGCGTCACGCGCGGCGGCAGGCCGGTGACGCTCGACACGCAAGTGCGGGAGCGCACGGCGGTGTCGTTCACGCTCACGCCGGCAGCGGCGCCCACGCCGAAGCAGGCGAAGATTTGGCGCGGCCTCGCGACGGGTTCCACGGGGAACTGACGACGGCTATCTTGCGAGCGGACATGACGGCCAAGGCGACGGGGACGGCGACGGTCCGGGTGCGGTTGTTCGCGCGCTACGCGGAGCTGGTGGGGCGGGCGGAGGCGGCGGTCTCCGTGGCGCTCCCGGCGACCGTGGGGGACGTGGTGCAGCGGCTGCGCGATGAAGTCCCCGCGGCGCGCGCGCTGCCCGAGCGCCCGCTCACTGCGGTGAACCTGAGACACGTCAAGCTGAACGCGCCGGTGCAAGATGGCGACGAGGTGGCGCTGTTACCTCCGATCGCCGGCGGGTGAATTCCCAGGCTGAAGCCTGGGCCCGGAGGGCACTGTCCTTAAGGACAGTGCCTTCCCGGGCACACCCTTCAGGGTGTGAACAACGAGGATGCGTACGACCTACCTGACTCGCACACGGATCTCCATTGACGCCCTGCTCGCCGAGGTCTCGTCCGCCGCGTGCGGCGGTACCTGCCTATTCCTCGGCACCGTGCGCTCCGGACCCGAGGAGCAGGGAGTGACCGCCATCGAGTACTCTGCGTACGAAGCAATGGTGGAGGCAGAGTTCGGCCGGCTGCTGGCGGACGCGGACGCCCGCTGGCCCGAGGCGCGCATCGCCGTGCGCCACCGTCTGGGGGTGATTCCGTCGGGGGAGGCGAGCATCGCCATCGCAGCGGCGGCGCCGCACCGGGCCGAAGCGTTCGAGGCCTGCCGCTTCGTGATCGAAGAGGTGAAGCGGCGCGTGCCGGTCTGGAAGAAGGAGCTACGCCTGGACGGCAGTGAAGTCTGGGTCGATCCCACGGGTCGCCCTACCGCGAAGCCCTCGCATGCCTGACGCCGTCCTCGACGCCTTCCAGCGCCCGCTCGCGAGCCTGCGCCTGTCGGTGACGGACCGCTGCAACCTGCGGTGCCGCTACTGCATGCCGGAAGACGAATATGTGTGGCTGCCCCGGGCATCGATCCTCACGTTCGAGGAGCTCGACCGCGTGGTGCGGGTGTTCTCGCGGTTGGGCGTGCGCAAGGTGCGGCTGACCGGCGGCGAGCCCCTGCTGCGGCACGACCTCCCGGCGCTGGTACGCATGATCGCGCGGGGTCCCGAGATCGACGACCTGGCGCTGACCACGAACGGCCTGTTGCTCGCGAAGCAGGCGGCGGCGTTGCGCGCGGCGGGCCTGCGGCGGGTCACCGTGAGCCTCGACACCCTCCGTCCGGAGCGGATGCTCGCGTTCGCGAAGAGCGCGCGGCACGCCGACGTGCTCGCCGGAATCCGGGCCGCGCGCGACGCGGGCTTCGAGCACCTGAAGCTCAACAGCGTGGTGATCCGCGGGTTCAACGACGACGAGCTAGCGGAGCTGATCGAGTTCGGTCGCGCCGAGGGGGCGGAGTTGCGGTTCATCGAGTACATGGACGTGGGCGGGGCGACCCATTGGTCGATGGACCAGGTGGTATCGCAGGGCGACATGCTCGCGGCGCTGGCACAACGCTACGGCCCGATCACTCCAGTTCCCGGCGACGGCCGCGCCCCCGCGGAGCGGTTCCGCCTGCCGGACGGCACGACGTTCGGGATCATTGCGTCGGTCACCGCGCCGTTCTGCCGCACCTGCGACCGCAGCCGCGTCACCGCGGACGGCACGTGGTTCACGTGCCTGTACGCCGGACGGGGCGTGGATCTGCGCGCGCCGCTGCGCGGCAGCGCGAGCGACGAGGATCTCGCAGCGCTCATCCGGGCGACGTGGCAGGGCCGCACCGACCGCGGGGCGGAGGAGCGGCTCGGCTTGACGGACCGGGGGGCATTGTATCGGATCGATTCACTGCGCGCCGATCCTCACCGGGAGATGCACACCCGCGGGGGGTGAGGGCCCAATGCGCCCCCGGGGATCGATGACAATGAGCGCGGCCGGTGTCCCGTGAGACCAGTTACTCTTGTGGTTGCGCTCCTGTTCGTCTGTACGTGCCCCCTCGCAGCGCAGCAAGCTACTTGGATCGCCCCCCTCCTAGACTCTCCTGATTGGGGGATCCGTTCGAGTGCGTTGTGGGACCTCGACACCCTCCCCACCGATTCAGTACCCGACCCTGTGCGGGTCAAATTGTTCAGATTGCTCGAACGCGAAGCGCTGCGACCCGACGACCGAGAAGGCGGGGAAGGATACGGGGAATACCTGATCCAGCTCGTGGAAACGGTGCTCCGGTACAACGACGCCAGGTCGCTTCGCGGCATGGTGCTGCTCGGCAACCAGACGAGCCGCAAGGCGCAGGAGTTCGTGGCGTCGTTCGGCTCCGAAGCCCTGCCGGCGCTGGAAGAGGCGTGGCGCATCGGCGGCGAGCCCCGACGGGCTGCACTCGAAACCTTCGGGTACATGTTGGCCGCCCCCCGGAGCGGCGCCCGCCGCCCGGTGCTGCGGCTGCTGATACAAACCGCTGATTCGCTCCCGGTGGAGCTTGGTGACGTGGCGCTGGCAGCCGGCCTCGTGGCATCGCTCCCGCTGCTCGAACGGGCGTTGGAAGCCGCTCCTCCGGGACTTGAGCGGAGCGAACTCGAGCGAGCGACTGACGTCCTGCGCTTTCGCCGGGATACGACCTCCGCGGCCGCGATCGCCGCGGAGCTGCTCGACTGGATCCAAGGCTTCTGTTACGGCAGTGCGGGTCCGAGACGGTTGACCTGCCTCGAGGCCGTTGCGCCGCTCGTCGAGATCCGAGGGCGCGCGGACCGCCGTCTTGACCGTTCGGGGAAAGCGCTGCTCGCGGCGCTGGCGAATCGAGTCGAGGAAGTCGGTCGGCGCGGCGCGTGGGAGCCGCGCGAAGCACTCCTCGTTGCGGGGACGGCGCGATACCTGAGCCAACACCGATGACTGCTTGGCCGCAGAGTGTGCTTCCGAGACCGAGCGGTTCGGTGTAACTTGCGCGCACCTCACCCACCACGATTGTCATGCTGAACAAGATCACCGTCGTTGGCGCCGGAAACGTAGGCGCGACCGCCGCCCAGCGCCTGGCCGAAAGGGAGCTTGCCCGGCGCGTCGTCCTCGTGGACGTGATCGAGGGCGTGCCCCAGGGTAAAGGACTCGACCAATGGGAGTCGGCGCCCATCGAGGGCTTCGACACCCGCGTGCTCGGCGCCAACGACTACGGGCCCGCGGCCGGCAGCGAGCTGGTGGTCGTCACCGCCGGCATCGCCCGCAAGCCCGGCATGAGCCGGGACGACCTGGTCCGCACCAACGCCGACATCGTGAAGCAGGTCTCGCTCGAGATCAAGCGTCATTGCCCCGACGCGATCGTCCTGGTCGTCTCGAACCCGCTGGACGTGATGTGCTGGGTCACGAAGCAGATCACCGGGTTCCCGCGCGAGCGGGTGATCGGCATGGCGGGCGTGCTCGACACGGCCCGCTATCGGGCGTTTCTAGCCGAGGCCCTCGACGTGTCGGTCGAGGACATTCAGGCGATGGTGCTGGGCGGGCACGGCGATACCATGGTGCCGCTGGTGTCGTACACGACGGTGTCGGGAATTCCCGTGAGCCAGCTGCTCGACAAGGCCACGCTCGACAAGATCGTCGAGCGCACCCGCAACGGCGGCGCCGAGATCGTCGCGTTCTTGAAGACCGGCTCGGCCTACTACGCGCCGTCGGCGGCGGTCACCCAGATGGTCGAGGCGATCGCGCACGACAAGAAGCGCGTCCTACCGTGCGCCGCGTGGGTGGAGGGGGAGTACGGCGTGTCCGGCAGCTACCTCGGTGTGCCGTGCAAGCTCGGGCGGAGGGGGCTCGAACAGATCCTCCAGGTCAAGCTGTCGGCGGACGAGCAGGCGGCGCTCAAGAAATCGGCCGACGCGGTGAAGGAAACCATGGGGGCGGTGAAGCTATGACCACGTCGCTGAGAGACCTGCAGGAGCGGGGCCTGGGCGCGACACAGCGGCGCGATGCCTGGTGGGTAGCACCACTGCTCACGGCGCTCGTGCTCGGCGGCTTCGCCATCTACTCCACGTGGGCGGCCTGGGTCGGCCAGAACTACGAGTGGGGACCGTACCTGTCCCCGTTCTATTCGCCGCTCCTCAATGCGCCGTGGTTTCCCTTCTCGCCCGCCTTCCTCATCCTGATCTTCCCGCTCGGCTTCCGGGCGACCTGCTATTACTACCGCAAGGCCTACTATCGCGCGTTTTTCCTCGACCCCGTCGCCTGCGCCGTGGGAGAGGCGCGCCACGACTACACGGGCGAGACCAGGTTTCCGTTCATTCTCCAGAACGTGCACCGCTTTTTCATGTACGCGGCGGTGGTGTTCATCTTCATTCTCAGCTACGACGTGATCGAGGCCGCGCGCTGGCCGGTCAACGGCGTCATGCCTGATGGCGCCCTCTCACCCGGTCCACGGGAATTCGGCATCGGCATCGGGACACTCGTGATGCTGGTCAATGTGATCCTGCTCGCGAGCTACACGTTCGGCTGTCACTCGCTGCGGCACCTCGTCGGTGGCCAGGTCGACTGTTTCTCGTGCGCGCGGGGAGGCAAGGCACGGTTCCACACGTGGCGCGGCGTCAGCGCGCTCAACCGCCACCATATGCTGTTCGCCTGGTGCTCGCTGTTCTCGGTCGCGCTGACGGACGTCTACATTCGGCTGTGCGCGCTGGGCGTCATCCACGACGTGCGACTCTTCTAATGGCCGCCGCTGATTTGCGGACGCACGACTACGACGTCGTCGTGATCGGCGCCGGCGGCGCGGGCCTGCGCGCCGCCATCGAAGCCGGCGCCCAAAAAGCCAAGGTCGCCCTGGTCTGCAAATCGCTGCTCGGCAAAGCCCACACGGTGATGGCCGAGGGGGGCGCCGCGGCGGCGCTCGGCAACGTGATGGGGGAGGACAACTGGCGCGTGCATTTCCGCGACACGATGCGCGGCGGCAAGATGCACAATAATTGGCGCATGGCCCAGATCCACGCCCAGGAAGCGCCCGACCGCGTCACGGAGCTCGAGGCGTGGGGCGCGCTGTTCGATCGCACGCCCGATGGCCGCATCAATCAGCGCCCCTTCGGCGGCCATACCTACAGTCGTTTGGCCCACGTCGGTGACCGCACCGGGCTGGAGATGATCCGCGTGCTCCAGGACCGCGCCGTGCACGCCGGACTCGACGTCCACATGGAATGCACCATTGTGCGCCTGTTCGTCGTGGGCGGACGAGTGGCCGGAGCGCTCGGCTACTTCCGCGAGACCGGCCGCTTCGTCCTGTTTCGGGCCGGCGCCGTCGTCCTGGCGACCGGCGGCATCGGCAAGGCGTGGCAAATCACGAGCAATTCGTGGGAGTACACGGGGGACGGCCACGCGCTCGCCTACGCCGCCGGCGCCGAGCTGATCGACATGGAGTTCGTGCAGTTCCATCCCACCGGCATGGTCTGGCCACCCGGCGTGCGCGGCATTCTCGTGACCGAAGGCGTGCGCGGCGAAGGCGGCGTCCTCAAGAACGCCAAGGGCGAGCGGTTCATGTTCCGCTACATGCCCGAGATGTTCAAGGGTGATTTCGCCGAGACCGAAGCGGAAGCCGACGCGTGGGTGAAAGGCGATCGCAAGAAGAATCGCCGGCCACCCGAGCTCCTCACGCGCGACGTGGTGGCCAAGGCGATCGTGCGCGAGATCGCCGAGGGCCGTGGGACGGAGCATGGAGGCGTCCTGCTCGATATCGCCTCGAAGCAGAGCCCCGACTACATCAAGCAGAAGTTGCCGAGCATGTACCACCAGTTCAAGGAGCTGGCGCACGTCGACATCACCAAGGACGCGATGGAGATCGGCCCGACCACGCACTATGTGATGGGGGGGGTGAAGGTGGATGCCGAAACGCAGGAGTCCACCGTCTCCGGACTCTTCGCGGTCGGCGAGGTCGGGGGCGGCATGCACGGGGCCAACCGGCTGGGCGGCAACTCGCTGAGCGACCTGCTGGTCTTCGGACGTCGGGCCGGGCTGCACGCCGCGGCAAAGCGGGGGGCACCCCCGTCCATCCCGGACGCCGACGTCGAAGCGACGATGCGCGAGGCGCTCCAACCCTTCGAGCGCGACGGCGAGAATCCGTTCGCGGTGCAGTCGGCGCTGCAGGCGGTGATGCAGCGGCATGCCAGCATCATTCGCGACAAGAGCGGCCTCGAAACCGCGCTCACCGAGCTCGAGAAGTTGAAGGGACGCGCTCGGAACGTCGGGATCACCGGGAGCCGCGAGTACAATCCCGGCTGGCACACCGCGATCGACCTGCGGTCCCTGCTCGTGGTTTCGGAGGCGACCGCGCGCGCCGCGCTGGAGCGGACCGAGAGCCGCGGCGCTCATACCCGCAGCGACTACCCGGACTCCGACGAGCGCCAGGCACGTGAGCAGATCGTCATCAAGAAAGAAGGGGAGCGCATGGTGGTACGACGCGAAGCGCAGCCGCCGCTGCCGGCGGACCTGATCAAGCTCATTAAGGAAGGAGCCTGACCATGGTGGAACAGCGCCGCTTCCGGGTATTCCGCGGCACGCGGCAGCAGGGCGAGCTGAAGGAGTATCAGGTCGCCGCGGGGGAGGGGATGGTGGTGCTGGACGCGGTACACGCCATTCAAGCCGAGCAGGCGCCCGACCTCGCCGTCCGCTGGAACTGCAAGGCGGGGAAATGCGGGTCCTGCTCCGCCGAGATCAACGGCAAGCCGCGGCTGATGTGCATGACGCGGATATCGGACTATCAGGCCGGCGAGACGATCACGGTGACGCCGATGAAAGCGTTCCCCGTGATCAAGGACCTCGTGACCGACGTGTCCTGGAACTACGAAGTCAACAAGCGGATCCCCGCGTTCCAGCCTCGCGCCCCCGACGCGCCGGATGGTACCTGGCGCATGTATCAGTACGAGGTCGAGCGGCCCCAGGAATTCCGCAAGTGCATCGAGTGCTTCCTCTGCCAGGACGTATGTCACGTGCTGCGCGCGCACGGCAAGCACGCCGAGTTCATGGGCCCCGCGTTTCTCGTGCGCGCCGCGGTGTACGAGATGCACCCGCTCGACGAGGCGGACCGCCGCTCCTATCTCCGCGAAGCGGGCGGGATCGGCTATTGCAACATCACGAAGTGTTGCACCGAGGTCTGTCCTGAGTCGATCACGATCACGGACAACGCCATCATCCCGCTCAAGGAGCGGGTGGTCGACGCGAACTACGATCCCATCGCGGCGCTGTGGCGGAAACTCACCGGCTAGTCGCTCCGTTTCCCAATCGGGCCCAGATGCGTCCACCCAAAACCAAGGGGAGTCCGTGGCCATCGCGCAATCCATGATCGTCTCCACGACGTTCGACGTGCAGGGTCGCAGGGTTCGGGAATACAAGGGCGTCGTCCGCGGCATCACCGTACGCGCCCCCACGATCTCGCAAGGCATCCTCGGCGGCCTCAAGAGCATCATCGGAGGGCAGATCGGGGCGTACACCGAGATGTGCGAGCAGGCACGCCAGGCCGCCTACGACCTGATGGTCGAGCACGGCCGGCAGGTCGGGGCGAACGCCATCCTGGGCGTCAGCTTCGACGCGTCCGAAGTGGCGGCCCGGGCGTCGGCCACGGAAGTGCTGTGCTACGGGACGGCGGTCGTCCTCGAGTGAGCGCCCGCGCCAGCGCACCCGCTGCGACCGTGCCGGCCAAGCCAGCGCTGGCCGCGCCCGGCACGACCGTCGCCGCCGCGTCCGCCGCGACGACGCGACCGACCGTGGTGATCGTGGGCGCGGGGTTCGGCGGGCTGCGGGCGGCGCGCTCGCTGCGCGACGCGCCCGTCGACGTGGTGCTGGTGGATCGTCACAACTACCACTTGTTCCAGCCGCTCCTGTACCAGGTCGCCACCGCGGGCCTCGAGCCGGAGCAGATCGCGCGGCCCGTGCGGGCGGTGCTGCGCCGCCAGCGCAACTTCGAGTTCCGTATGACCGAGGTGACCGGGCTCGACGCGGACGGGAAGCGCCTCGTCACCACGGACGGCCCGATCGGCTACGACTACCTCATCCTCGCCGCGGGCGGCGAAACGAACTACTTCGGGCTCGAGGGCGTCGTGCGACACGGCTTCGGCCTGAAGGACATTCCCGAAGCGATTCGCATCCGCAACCACGTGCTGCACGCCTTCGAGCGGGCGATGCTCGAGTCCGACGCCGAGCGCCGCCGTGCCTGGCTGACGTTCGTCGTGGTGGGCGGAGGCCCGACGGGCGTCGAGATGGCGGGCGCGCTGTCGGAGCTGATCCGCCTGGTGCTGGTGAAAGATTATCCGCGCCTCAACGTGAAAGACGTGCGCGTGCTGCTGCTCGAGGCGACGGACCGTCTGCTCGGGCCCATGCCGGCGCGCCTGCGGGAGGCCGCGGCCGAGACGCTGTGGCGCAAGAAGCACGTCGAGGTGCGCTTCGGAGCGACGGTCGCCGACTACGACGGCGCGCGGGTGAGCCTGAAGAGCGGGGAAGTGATCCCGGCGCGCACGCTCATCTGGGCGGCGGGCGTCCAGGCCGTGTCGCTCACGGCGCGGCTCGGGCTCCGCACGGTGCGACAGGGGCGGGTGGCCGTCGCACCGACGCTCGAGGTTCCGGAGCATCCCGACATTTACGTGATCGGCGACGCCGCCTACCTCGAGGTCGATGGAGCGCCGCTGCCGATGATGGCGCCCGTCGCCATCCAGATGGCGGGGACCGCCGCCGCCAACATCCGTCGCCGGCTCGCCGGCCAACCGCCCGCGCCGTTCGACTATCGCGACCCGGGCTCGCTCGCCACGATCGGCCGGAACGCCGCCGTCGCCTACATCCACGGCATCGCGTTCACCGGCTTTCCGGCCTGGGTGGTGTGGCTGGTGGTGCACATCATTCAGCTGATCGGGTTCCGCAACAAGCTGTTCGTGCTGCTCAACTGGGCGTGGGACTACTTCTTCTACGAGCGCGCGGCCCGGCTGATCACTTCGATGGACTGACATGTGGCGACGCGGCCACACGCGTCGCGCTGGTTCCGCGGCCAGACCGCGCCGTCGCCCCTCCCGAGGGCCTTCCCTCGCACCTGGAGTCACAATGGCGGGCACCTGACTTGCGCCCGATGAGGGACACCCGACTCCCTCTCGGAGCAGTCCCATGAACCGCCTCGCGCTCCTCGCTGCCGTGCTCGCATCGCTGGCCGCTTGCACCGATCCGTCCGCGGTGTCGCCCCGCCGTCCCAGCGCACAAGCCGTATCCGCGCCGAACCCGGCCGACGCCATCGACCTCGGCACGCTGGGTGGAAACTCCACCACGCCACGCGCGCTGAACAACGGCGGCCAGGTTGTGGGCACGAGCGTAGCCGCCGACGGGCAGGCGCACCCCTTCGTGTGGGAAGCCGGTACGATGCGCGAGCTCCCCCTCCTCCCCGGCACCCGGCCGGGGTTTCCGTTTCCGGAAATCGGCGGCGACGCGCAGGCGATCAGCAACACGGGCCTCATCGCGGGCCTCAGCTACAACCGCTACGACGCGCGCCTGGTGCTGTGGGACAGCGCCGGCGTTCACGACCTCGCGGCGCCGACGGCCTACGGCCTGCCGATCTCCCGCTCCGCGCGCGTCATCCGCATAACCGACGAGGGCGACATCCTCGCCACGGTCGTCCTTCACGACGGTCCACCGCCCATGAGTTATCCGGTCCTGTGGCAGGGCGGCATCGCACAGCGACTGCCGGCTTTGTATGCCTGGGACCAGCGCTACACGGCGGCCGCGATGAACAACCGTGGCCAGGTGATCGGCGCGGCCGCGAGCGCGTACGGGTACGAGGGCGATCTCTATCGCCACCCCGTCTTGTGGACGGATCGGGCGATCCAGGATCTCGGTGTATTGCGCGCGGGTGGCGACACGCCGTCCTGCTACGACCCGATCTACCACCCCGACGGTTTTTGCAGCGACGGCACGGCAACGGACATTAACGAGCGGGGCGACGTCGTGGGCTACGTGACCGACACCACGCATCTCGTCCGGCCGTTCCTGTGGCGTGACGGTCAGCTCGGCGATCTGGGAGTCCTTCCGGGAATGAACGCATTTGCGATCGCCAGCAACGAGCGGGGACAGGTCGCCGGCTACGGCGGCGGCCGGTTGGCGAGTTTCGAGGGGGGCGAGGGGTTCGTGTGGCAAGACGGCCAGGCGCAGCTGTTAGGGTCGCTGGGAGGTGGCGGCACCGTGGTGGTCGCCATGAACCAGCGCGGCGAGATCGTGGGCTCGAGCCTCACGGCGGCGGGCGAGCGACACGCGTTCGTCTGGAGCGACGGCGTGATGACGGACCTCGGGCTCGGACCCCAAGGCGGGGCGGCCAGCATCGCGATCGCGGTGAATGCGCGTGGCGACGTGCTCGGCGCAAGCGGAACCCCGCTGTATCCGAGGAGCCCGGACTTATCGGCTACCAGCCCGAGCCGCGGCATCTTGTGGCCGCGCCACTGACAGGACGGCGGTGACGAGCTAGCGCGGGGTGGGGCGGGGAGCCCGCGGGCGCTTGGGAGTGCGCGCGTGCGCGCTCCGCACCCGCCGCACCACGCCGTTCCAGCCGCACTCGAGGCACCAGCGCCGCTGCAGCACCGGGACCAACCGATCGAGCACGCGATTCCGGACGGCGACCATCTCGACATTGCAATGTGGGCAAAGCGCGCCCTGCGGCAGCAGCAGATAGACGACTGCGGTCACGATCGCGACTCGCAACAGCACGGTCGCGAGCAACACGACCACCACCAGCATGCTCTATGATAGCGCGGGCCTGGCGGTCCGGCCATCCTAACCGCCCGATGCCTTCAGCTCCTGCACGAACGCCGCGATGCGCCGCTCCAGCTCCGCCAGCTCGACCGGCTTGACCAGCAGGCGCTCCCGCGGCACCGGCGCGTTCCCCGGCTCGGCGAGCTGCGACACGTCCCCCGACAGAAACAACACCCGCCCCACGAGCTCGGGTCGCTCCTGCTCGAGCCGCGCATACAGCTCGATCCCGCCCATGCGGGGCATGCGCAGATCGACCAGGATCACGTCCGGAGCCCGCGCGCTCAGCCGTGTGAGCGCTTCCACTCCATCCGCCGCTTCCTCCACCTCGGCCCCACGGCGTGCGAGAAAGCGCGCCATCGGTCGCCGCACGCCCTCTTCGTCCTCGACGATCAACACGTGCACCCCGGCCAGACTGCCTGCGGCTCCGGGAGCGCGCCCCCCCTCTGCCCCCGCCTGCACCGGTGCCGGAGCGGACGCCGCCGGCGCCCGCGGCAGCGAGAGGGAGAAGCGGGCCCCGCCTCCGGGCGGGGACACGAGAGCGAGGTCACCTCCCGCTTCCCGAGCGATTTGCCGTGAGATGTACAGCCCCAGCCCGGTGCCGCGATGGCCCTTGGTGGTTGCGAACGGTCGGAACAACCGGGGGGCGATTTCCGGGGCGACGCCCTCCCCGTTGTCCCCGACGGCGACGAACACACTCGCATCCCTCGCCCAGGTGTCCACGTTGAGCTGGCGCGGCGGCTTGACCCGGCGCAGGGCGTCGATCGCGTTGGCCAGGAGATTGACCACGACCTGCTCGAGCTTGATGGCGTCGCCTTCCACCGCCGGGAGATCGGGGTCGAGGCGCCCGCCCACCGTGATCTCGTCGACGCCGAAGCGGTACGACACGAGATCGAGCGCGCCGCGCACGACGTCGTTCAGGTTGACGCGCGTCACCTCGCGTTCGGTCGCGCGCACGAACCGCAGCAGGCCGCGCAGCAGCTTGGCGGCCCGTCGGGCCTGGCGCAGGATCTGCGACATCTCGCTGCGCGGCTCGTCCGTGAGGCTCGGATCGGCGAGCCGGTTCTCGGCGTGCGCGGCGATCGCCATGAGGGGGTTGTTCACTTCATGGGCGACCCCGGCGAGCAGCTCACCGGCGGCCGCGAAGCGGCCCTGCTCTTCGGCGCGGTCCCCCAGCACCTGGGTCATGGCGTTGAAATGCAGCGCGAGCCGCCCGATCTCGTCCGTGGCGTGCACGGGCACGCGAATGGTGAGGTCGCCGTCGGCCACGCGCGCCAGTCCGGTCTCGAGCTCGCGCAGGGGGCGCCAGACGCGGCGCCGCATCACGGTGACCAGCATGAGCACGAGCGCGACACCACTGACGAGCCATATCTCGGTATCCCGGCGCGCTCCGTTCTCGGCGGACCGTAACGCGTCCTGTCGCTCGATCAAGTAGGCCCGGGCGACGCGATTGCCGTCGATCCGGCGCTCCTGAGCGATCTCGACGAGTCGATCGACCGCGGCCAGCCGGGCCGCGACCTCCGCGCGCCCGCCGTGTCCGAGCCGGGCGACCATCTTCGCGAGCGTGTCGCCGAGACTCGAGAGCGACTCGTCGATGCGGGCGAGCTCCGTCAGCAGGGTCGGCGGGATGGGTGCATCCGTCGGGACGTGGAGGGGCTCGTGGCCGGCCACGAGCAGGCGCCGCGCGAGCGCCAGCGAATCGGCCCGCGGCGAGCCGGTGCGGGCGAGCGCGTGCACCACGCGAACCGTCTGAAGCAGCGCGCTGTCCCGCCGCGTCAGCTGAGCATTGAGGGCGGTGATGGCCTCGCTCGCGGCACCGAGGGCGAGCGCGGGGCGACTGACGCGGAACAGGAGGTAGAGGGGCAGGGCACCCGCGTACACACCCGCCCCGAGGACGACCACGAGCAGCGTCATCCGCAGATTGAGCGTTCGCCCCGGGGGCGGTGGGGCCAGCCGGCGAGGCGTCACGGAGCGAGTCGCACGAAGAGCGGTCCCGTAGGCGCTAAGTTAACGCCCCGACTGGCGGGGCCACGCCGAGGCCGCCACATTTGCCCATCATGGTGTCCGACCCGGGCGACCGGATGAAGATCGTGATCGGATATGCGCTGTGGGCGACGGTGTGCGCCGCGGTCGCGGGGGCCGCCTTGTCGCTCGTGCACACGTGGTTTTTCAGCTATCACGCGGGTCGCCCCGGCTTCTGGAGCACGTTGATCGAGGACTTCGCGACCACCCTGGGCATCGCGGCGGGGCAGGGCGCCGTCGCGCTCGTCGGCGGGAGCATCCTGGCGCGGTTGGGGCGCGCGCTCCATGCCACGGTGCTGCTCGGCCTGCTCGTCGGTGTGTTCGATTTCGTGATCAATTTCCTGCAAATGGCGGTCCCACGAACCGAGCTCGGCTGGGTGCCCGATCTGGTCATGCTCGCGGCGGCGGTCGTCGTGATCACCGTGCTGGGGTCACGCCCCGTGGCCCGGACGCCCCTATAGCTTCGGCAGCGTTATCCCGCGCTGCGCCTGGTACTTTCCCTTCTTGTCCTTGTAGCTGACTTCACACTCGTCGCCCTCGTCGGCCGTGAAGAACAGCACCTGGGCAATGCCCTCGTTCGCGTAAATCCGCGCGGGCAGGGGAGTGGTGTTCGAGATCTCGAGCGTCACGAAGCCTTCCCACTCCGGCTCGAACGGCGTGACGTTCGTGATGATGCCGCAGCGGGCGTACGTGCTCTTGCCGACGCAGATCGTCAGGACGTTGCGGGGAATGCGGAAGTACTCCACCGAGCGCGCCAGGGCGAACGAGTTGGGCGGTACGATGCACACCTCCCCTGTGAACTCGACGAACGACTTGGGATCGAAGCGCTTGGGATCGACGACCGCCGAGAGCGCGTTGGTGAAGATCTTGAACTCGGGCGCCACCCGCATGTCGTAGCCGTAGGACGAGACGCCGTACGAGATGACGCCGGCACGCGCCTGGTTCTCGGCGAACGGCTCGATCATGGCGTGCTCGCTGGCCATGCGCCGGATCCAGCGGTCGGACTTGATGGACATGGGCCGCCAATATATCGGTGGCACCGACACTTACGCCACTCGATTCGGTTGACAACCTCGCCGCGCGCGAATACGTTTCGGCGGATCAAGTGAATTTTTTCACGAACTCATGAACCAGCCCTATCTCTCCTTCCTGCTGCTGCTCGGCTTCGTGGCGTTCAACGCCGTCCTGTTGATCGGGCTGTCGCACCTGCTCGCCCCCCGCAAGCCCACCGTCCTGAAGGACAGCCCGTACGAGAGCGGCATGCCGCCGCTCGGCAACGCGCACGAGCGCTTCTCGGTGAAGTTCTACCTGGTCGCGATGCTGTTCATCATCTTCGACATCGAGACCGTGTTTCTGATTCCGTGGGGAACGATCTACCTGAGTGGCGGAGCGGGCACCGGAGGCCCGAGCACGGGCTTTCTGCTGGCGGAGATGCTGGTGTTCATGCTGATTCTCGCGGTCGGGTATGTGTACGTGTGGAAGCGAGGGGCGCTACAATGGGACTAACGACGTCACGGAGAGGCGTCACGAATCGTTTATGAAGCGAGTCATCGAGAGCAAAGAGGTCGCCGGCCAAAGCCCAAACTACCTGCTCGCCAAATTGCAGGATCTCGTGGACTGGGCCGTGAACTCCTCGCGCGCCAACTCGCTCTGGCCTATGCCGTTCGGCACCGCGTGCTGCGCCATCGAGTTCATGGCCACCGCCGCCAGCCGCTACGACTTCGCCCGCTTCGGCATGGAGCGTCAGGCGTTCTCGCCGCGTCAGGCGGACGTGCTGATCTGCGCCGGCCGTCTGCCGTTCAAGCTGGCGCCGGTGATCCGCCGCATCTACGACCAGATGCCGCAGCCCAAGTGGGTCATCTCCATGGGCGCCTGCGCCTCGACCGGGGGCATCTTCGACAACTATGCGATGGTGCAGGGGATCGATACCATCGTCCCGGTGGACGTCTACGTCCCCGGCTGCCCGCCGCGCCCGGAGGGCCTGCTGTACGGCGTGCTGCTCTTGCACAAGAAGATCAAGGGTGAGTCGCTGTTCGACCGCGTGCCGCGCCGCGACGAGCAGCCGCTCGACGACCGCGGCTTGCGCCTTCCCCCCGAGCAGATCGACGAGATCTCGGAGCCGTTCGGGAACTCCATCCACCAGTTCCGCTCGGCGTGAACCCTTCGGTCGACGCGCTGCGCGCGACCTTCGGCCCCGCGATCGGCCGCGCGCTCGAGTCGTGCGGCGACACCATCGTCTACGTCGGGCGCGAGGCGCTGCTCGACGTGATGGCCTGGCTGCGCGACACGCCCCAGCAGACCTACGATTACCTGGTGGACATCACCGCGGTCGAGTATCGGGACCGGGAGCGACCGCTGGAGGTGGTCTACAACCTGCGCTCCCTGACGCGCCGGGCCGACCTGCGCGTCAAAGTGGAGCTCGATCCCCAGGGCGACCTCACCGTCGACTCGGTCGTGTCGCTGTGGCAGGGCGCCGACTGGCTCGAGCGTGAGGTGTACGACATGTTCGGCATCACCTTCCGCGGCCACCCCGACCTGCGCCGCATCCTCATGTGGGAGACGTATGCCGAGGGCTACCCGCTGCGCAAGGATTTCCCGCTGCGCGGACGGTTCAGTCGCGCCGAGCAGGTGCGCCAGGCGCTGGCCGCCCAGCCCGAGGCGCACTACTCGCTGGAAGAGCTGTCGATCGCCGAAGCGTACGAGGAGCTCCCCGCGGACATGAAGGAGCGGCTCCGCCACGGCGAGCGGGGCAGGCTACCCGACTCGGAATGAGCAAGCGCACCGTCGAGATCGAGCTCGCCACCCCCGGCGCGGACGCCCGCGGCCAGCCGCTGCGGGTGCCGCTCGGCGTGGCGGAGCCGCCCGACGTCGCCGCCGAGCACATGCTCATCAACATCGGGCCGCAGCATCCCGCCACGCACGGCGTGCTGCGGCTGGTGGTGGAGCTGGATGGGGAGACCGTGGTCCGGGTGATCCCCCACCTCGGCTACCTCCACTCCGGCTTCGAGAAGCTCGGGGAGTACCGGCACTACAACCAGATCATCCCGCTCACCGACCGCACCGACTATCTGTCGCCGATGGCGAACAACGTCGGGTTCGCCCTCGCCGCCGAGCGGCTCATGGGCATCGCGATCACGCCGCGCTGCACGGTGTTGCGCGTGATCGCGTGCGAAATGAGCCGCATCATTTCGCACATGGTGTGGCTCGGCACGACGTCGATCGACCTCGGCGCGTTCACGCCGTTCCTGTGGGCGTTCCAGGAGCGTGAGCGGATCTACAATCTCCAGGAGATGTGGACGGGCGCGCGGCTCACCACCAGCGTGACGCGGGTCGGCGGCATGATGGCGGACGTGCCCGACGACTTCGTCGCGGGGCTGCGCCACTTCACCCAAACCTTCCCCAAGACCCTGAGCGAGATCGACCGGGTCCTGACGCGCAACGGCGTCTGGGTGGGCCGCACCCAGGGCGTGGGCGTGCTCACGGCGGCCGAGGCGATCAACCACTCGCTGTCCGGCCCGATGCTGCGCGCCAGCGGCGTCGCGTACGACGTGCGCAAGGACAAGCCCTACCTGGACTACGAGACCTATGATTTCGACGTCGTCGTGGGCGAGCACGGCGACGTGTACGACCGCTACCTGGTGCGCCTCGAGGAATGCTCCCAGTCGAACCGCATCCTCCAGCAGGCGCTCGATCGGCTGCCCGACGGCCCCGTCAACATCGCCGATCCGCGCGTGATCCTCCCACCCAAGTCGCGCGCGATGAACGACATGGAGGCGATGATCTACCACTTCAAGCAGGTGATGGAAGGCGTGAAGGCGCCGGTGGGCGAAACCTACGTGGGCATCGAGAACCCCAAGGGCGAGCTCGGCACGTACCTGGTGTCGGACGGCACCGCGAAACCCGTGCGGTGGCGCATTCGACCCCCCTCCTTCATCAACCTCGCGGCCCTCCCGAAGATGGCGGCGGGGCACCTGTTGAGCGACCTCATCGCCATCAACGCGTCGGTCGACATCGTGATGGGCGAGGTGGATCGATGAGTGCCGGCGCGCACGCATCACAGCCGGCGGGCGCGGAGGAGTACCACCCCGTCTTCACCGACCAAATGCTGGAGCAGCTCAACGAAATCCTGGTGCGCTATCCCACCAAGCAGGCGGCACTCTTGCCGGCGCTGTGGCTGGTGCAGCGGGCGCGCGGCTGGATCTCCGACCGCAACATGGCGGAAGTCGCCGAGGTGCTGGGTCTGACGCCCGCGTACGTGAAGGGTGTGGTCACGTTCTACACGATGTACCACCAGCACCCCGTGGGGAAGCATTTCGTGCAGGTGTGCACCACGTCGCCCTGCAACATCTGCGGCGCCGAGGCGGTGGTCCAGGCGCTGCTCACCGCCACCGGGGCCAAGGAGCTGGGCGCCACGAGCCCCGACGGCAAATGGACGGTGATCGAGGTGGAGTGCCTCGGCGCCTGCGGCTTCGCGACGCCGCTGCTGGTGGACGACGACTTCGTCGAGAGCGTCACGCCGGAGAAGGTTCCGGAGCTGGTGAGGAAGTACAAGTGAGCGGCGATTGCGGATTGCGGATTGCGGATTGCGGATTGGTACGACCGACTCCGATTCTCGTAGCTGACCTTGGGGCTCGACGGACGCGCGGTGAAATCCGCAATCCGCAATCCGCAATCCGCAACGAGGTGTCGTGATGGGCTTCCCCCACAAGCCTCACCCGCGCGAGACGGTCCTCCTCTCCCGCTACTTCGGCGAGGCCGACGCCCGCACGTACAAGGGGTGGGTCAAGCGGGGCGGGTACGCGGCGCTCGAGCAGGCGCGCGCGCTGGAGCCCGCGCGTGTCATCGACGTCGTGAAAGAGTCGGGGCTGCGGGGCCGCGGGGGCGCCGGCTTCCCAACCGGGCTCAAGTGGTCGTTCATGCCCAAAGAGAAGAAGAAGCCCCACTATTTGTGCGTGAACGCGGATGAATCCGAGCCGGGGACGTTCAAGGACCGCGAGATCATGCGGTGGACGCCGCACGCCCTGCTCGAGGGCACCGCGATCGCGGCGCACGCGATCCAGGCCGAGGTGGCCTACATCTACGTCCGCGGCGAGTTCACCGAGCCGCTGGGGATCATGGAGAAGGCCCTCGCCGACGCCCGCTCCGCCGGCATGTTCGGCAACCTCAAGATCTACCTGCACCGGGGCGCGGGCGCCTACATCTGCGGCGAAGAGACGGCGCTCATGAGCTCGATCGAGGGCAAACGCGGGAACCCGCGCATCAAGCCGCCGTTCCCCGCGGCCTCCGGCGTGTTCGGCATGCCCACCACCATCAACAATGTCGAGACCCTGGCCGCCGTGCCGCCCATTCTCACGAAGGGCGCCGCCTGGTACAAGGGACTGTCACTCTCGTCGCCCAAGAGCACGGGCACGAAGCTCTTCTCGGTGTGCGGCCACGTCCAGCAGCCGGGAAACTACGAGGTGACGATGGGTTTTCCGCTCAAGGACCTGCTGTACGAGCTGTGCGGCGGCATGCGGCCCGGCCGCACGCTCAAGGCCTGCATTCCCGGCGGCTCGTCGGTGCCGATCCTCGACCGGGCGGAGACCGAGAGCTGCCTGCTCGACTACGAAGGCGTCGTCGAGCGCGGCTCGATGCTCGGCTCGGGCGGCGTCATCGTGTTCGACGACTCGGCGGACATGGTGTACCAGATCATGCGGCTGGCCCGCTTCTACGCCCACGAGTCGTGCGCCCAATGCACGCAGTGCCGTGAAGGCACCGCCTGGACCACCAAGATCCTCGAGCGCATTCTGGCGGGGCAGGGCAAGCCGGCCGACCTGGACTTGCTGCTCGACCTCGCGGAGAACATGACGGGCAAGACGATCTGCGTGCTGTCGGATTCGTGCGCCGCGCCGGTCGTCTCGGGGATCAAGAAGTTCCGGAGCGAGTTCGAGGACTACATCGCGGGTCGCCGCAAGCCGGTGATGGTGGCGTGACGACGGGATCCGGCCCTCATGCCTGACGAGCTCGTCAATCTGACCATCGACGGCGTGCCCGTGAGCGTCGCGAAGGGCACGCTGGTCATCGAGGCCGCGAAGCAGGCGGGCGTCCTCGTCCCCCACTACTGCTACCACCCGGGCCTGCCGGTCGCGGGCGTGTGTCGCATGTGTCTCGTCGAGATCGAGAAGCAGCCCAAGCTCGCGATCGCATGCGCCACGCAAGTCGCCGAGGGCATGGTGGTGAAAACGCAGTCCGCCGCGGCCAAGAGCGCGCGCACCGGCGTGCTCGAGCTCCTGCTCATCAACCATCCGCTCGATTGTCCGATTTGCGATCAGGCCGGCGAGTGCGAGCTGCAGGACTTCACGTTCCAGGAGGGGCGCGCGGCGACACGCTACAGCCCCGATTTTCCCAAGCGCTTCAATCCGGTCGAAGACTTCGGCCCCGACGTGCTGTACGTGCCGAACCGGTGTATCCTGTGCACGCGCTGCGTGCGCTTCATGGAGGACGTCGCCCAGGAGCCGGTGCTGAACGTGTCGGAGCGCGGCGACCGGGCCTACATCGGCGTGCACCCGGAGACGCGGCTCGACCATCCGTGGGCGGGCAACGTCGTCGATCTCTGCCCCGTGGGCTCGCTCCTGTCGAAGGAGTTCCTCCACAAGGCGCGCGCCTGGGAGCTCGACAAGACCGCGTCCGTCTGCACCGGCTGCTCGCAGGGATGCAACGTCACGCTGGACACGCGCGACGAGGTCGTCGTGCGGGTGCGTCCGCGGCCGAACCTCGAGGTGAACCGCTACTTCATCTGCGACCACGGCCGCATGAACTACCGCTGGATGAACCGCGGCGACCGGATCGAGGCCCCACTGGTGAGGCGCGGCGGTGAGCTCCATGCCACCGACTGGGAGGACGCGTTCGAGCGTATGACGACCGTGCTGCGGGGGGCGGGGCCGCGGGTCGTGGCGCTGGTGTCTCCCCGGGCGTCCACGGAGGCGCTGTTTTTCGCGCGCGAGCTGTTCCGGGGGGAGGGCCTCGACTGGACCGGCGCGTTCCAGGTGGTGATGGGCGAGGAGGCGCCGCTCGCGGGCGTTCCTGACCTGGCGTTGCGCGCCGAGCGGGCTCCCAACGGCCGGGGGGCGGAGCTGCTCGGCTACGGTCGCGAGTACGCCACCGCGCTCGCGGCGGCGGAATCGGCCGCCGTGGTGCTGGTGCTCGACGAGCCGGACATCCCGGTGCGCACCGCGGGGACCCTCATCTACGTGGGAACGGTGCTCCCCGAGCGGGCACGGGACGCCGAGGTCGTGCTCCCGATCGCCAACGTCGCAGAGGAGGACGGCAGCTTCGTGAACCGCGACGGCCGGGTGCAACGCTACGCGCAGGCCAAGCCCGCCCCCGGCATGGCGCGGCCCGGGTGGTGGGTGTTCTCCGAGCTGGGCGCGGCGCTGGGCCGGGGCGAGCCGGTCGGGAGTGCCGCCGAAGCATTCGAGCGCGTCGCGCAGGCGGTCGAGCCGCTCCGCGGCCTGTCCTACGAGCAGCTGGGCTTCGCCGGGAAGCGCGCGGCCGTGCCGGTGCCGGCATGACCGTCTTCCTGGTGGCGTCCGTCATCAAGATCGTCGTGGTGTTCACGGTGATCATGGTAGGCGTGGCCCTGCTCACACTCGCCGAGCGCCGCATCTGCGCGTGGATGCAGGACCGCCTCGGCCCCAACCGAGTGGGCCCCCAGGGGTTGCTCCAACCGGCCGCCGACGGCCTCAAGAACCTCGTGAAGGAGGAAACGCTTCCGGCCCAGGCGGACAAGGTGCTCTTCATGCTCGCCCCGATGATGTCGTTCATCCCGGCGCTGCTCACGTTCGCCGTGATACCGTTCGCCGCCCCACTTCCCACTCCGTGGGGCGACGTGGACATGGTCGTGGCCAACCTGCCCGTTGGCTTCCTGTACATCCTCGCCTTCGGGTCGCTCGGCGTGTACGGCATCGTGCTGGCAGGCTGGTCGTCGAACAACAAGTACTCGTTGCTGGGTGGCCTGCGCGCCAGCGCCCAGATGATCTCCTACGAAATCGCGATGGGGATGAGCACCGTCGCCGTGCTGCTCATCGCCGGCAATGTGACCCTCACGGACGTGATCGCGAGGCAGTCCCAGTCGCTGTTCACGTGGAACGTGTTCCCGCTGTCGCTCGCGTTCTTCATCTTCATCGTGGCGGCGTTCGCCGAGACCAACCGCCTCCCCTTCGATCTGCCGGAGGCCGAGGGCGAGCTGATCGCGGGTTATCACACAGAGTACAGCGCCATGAAGTTCTCGATGTTCTACATCGCCGAGTACTCGAACATGGTCACCGCGTCGGCCCTGATGACCACCCTGTTCTTCGGCGGCTGGGACATCCCGTTCACGACCTGGGACAACACGCCTCCCTGGACGACGCTCAAGACGCTCGCCACGCTCGCGATGTTTTCCGCGAAGGTGATCTTCTTCCTGTTCGTCTACATCTGGGTGCGCTGGACCCTGCCGCGCTTTCGCTACGACCAGCTGATGGCGCTCGGGTGGAAGGTGATGCTGCCGCTCGCGCTCGGGTTCGTGACGGTGGTCGCGACCGCGATCTGGTTCCTGCACGACGGGCTCGGCTGGACGTACGACACGCGGTTCGCCCTGGCGCTGTTCGCCCTGAACTTGGCGCTGGCGGTGCCGCTGTTCTTCGTGCTGGACCGCGGCCGCATCGTCGCGGGCTCCATGGCGGAGGGGGAGGCCTGATGGCGATCGGCGTGAAGGTGATGAAACGTCCCGGGGCGCAGACCTCCTATCTGCGGGCGACGCTCAAGGGCATGGCCCTCACGTTCAGCCACCTGTGGCGGCCCAAAGTCACCATGCAGTATCCCGAGGAAAAGAGCAGCCAGGATTGGACGCTGTCTCCGCGGTGGCGCGGCACCCACCGCATGCTCACCGACGAGCAGGGGCGCGCCAAGTGCGTCGCGTGCGGGCTCTGCCCGCAGATTTGCCCCGCGAACTGTATCAAGCTCGTGCCCGGGGAAGACGAGGCGGGCAACCGCTACCCACTCATTTACGAAATCGACGAGTTCCGCTGCGTGTTCTGCGGCTATTGCCAGGAAGTGTGCCCCGAGGAGGCGATCCACGTGGGCGTGCACTACGAGAACTCGGAGTTTTCGCGCGACCGTTTCGTGTACGACCTGGAGCGGCTGTGCGCGCAGACCCACCCCGTGTCGACGTTGTGGGACCCCTCCGACCCAAAGGGGGAGTGAGCGGTGGACGGGACGCTGGTCATCTTCTGGGCATTCGCGGCGCTGGCCGTGATGAGCGCCCTGGCCTGCATCACCCGTCGCAGCGCCGTGGCCAGCGCGCTGTGGCTGGTCGTCACCTTGTTCTCGCTGGCCGCCCTTTTCGTGCTGCTCGACGCCCAGTTCATCGCCGTGCTGCAGGTGCTGGTGTACGCCGGCGCGATCATGGTGCTGTTCCTGTTCGTGATCATGCTCCTCAATCTGGGGCGGGCCGGGCCGACCGACCTGAAGGGCCCGCTCGGGCTCGGCGTGGGCGTCCTTCTGGCCGGCCTGCTCCTCGTCCAACTGCTGGTGCTACGCCAGGCCAGCCCCGTCGCCGGCGGACCGGCACGTCCGGCCCTGGAGCAGGGGATGATCCCGTCGGTGGCGCGGCCGCTCTTTACCGCCTACCTGGTCCCCTTCGAGATCACCAGCGTTCTCCTCCTGGCGGCGATCGTCGGCGCGGTCGTGCTCGCCAAGCGGAAGCTGTGATGCTGCTCGGACCCGCCCTCGCCGTCTCCGGCGTCCTGTTCGCGGTTGGCGTGCTCGGCGTGCTGCTGCGCCGTAACGCGATCGTCATCTTCATGTGCGTCGAGCTGATGCTGAACGCCGCCAACCTGGCGTTCGTCGCCTTCGCGCAGCAGCTCGGCGTCGCCGGCCAGATCTTCGTGTTCTTCGTCATGGCGGTGGCGGCCGCCGAGGCCGCCGTCGGACTGGCGATCATCCTCGCCGTGTACCGGCACCGCCAGACGGTCGACCTGCAGAACATCAACCTGCTCAAGGGCTGATGCCGCCCCCGCTCACGTTGCTCTGGGTGGTGCCGGCGCTGCCGCTTGCCGGTTTCGTGGTGAACGGCGCGCTGGCGCTCGCGGCGCCCGGCGCCAAGCGCGCCGTCTCGCTGGTCGGCGTGGGTGTGCTCGTCCTGGCGTTCGCGGCCGCCGCGCTCGCCGTGCTCGAGCTGGCGCAGCTGCACCCGTCGGCCCCCCTCGTGGTCGGCTATTGGGACTGGCTCCCCGTGGGCGATCTGCAGGTCGCCTTCGCGCTGCAGCTCGATCAGCTGTCGGCGGTGATGATTCTGGTCGTCACCGGCGTCGGCGCCCTCATCCACGTTTTCAGCGCCGGCTACATGCACGACGATCCCGGTTACGCGCGCTACTTCGCGTACCTGAACCTGTTCGTGTTCTTCATGCTGACGCTGGTGCTGGGCGCGAGCTTCCCCGTGATGTTCGTCGGTTGGGAAGGCGTGGGCCTCTGCTCCTACCTGCTGATCGGGTTCTGGTTCACGGAGCAGATCAACGCCGACGCCGGCAAGAAGGCCTTCATCGTCAACCGGATCGGCGACTTTGGGTTCCTGGTCGCCATGTTGTTGATCTTCTGGTACACCGGCTCGCTCGACTTCGGGACGGTGTTCCCGAAGGCCGCCACGACGTTCGGGGCGGGAGGACCCGTCATCACCGCCATCACGCTGTTCCTATTCCTCGGCTGTACGGGGAAGTCGGCGCAGATCCCGCTGTACATCTGGCTGCCGGACGCGATGCAGGGTCCGACGCCCGTCTCGGCGTTGATCCACGCCGCCACGATGGTGACCGCGGGCGTCTATCTGGTGGTGCGGTGCGGGGCGCTGTTCGCGCTGTCGCCCGTGGGCAGCGCCACGGTCGCGGGCGTCGGCGCCCTCACCGCCCTGTTCGCGGCGACCATCGCCCTGAAGCAATGGGACATCAAGCGCGTGCTGGCATATTCGACCGTCTCGCAGCTGGGGTACATGTTCCTCGGCGTCGGCACCGGGGCGTACGCCGCGGGCATATTCCATCTGACGACGCACGCGTTCTTCAAGGCGCTGCTGTTCCTCGGCTCCGGGAGCGTCATCCACGCGATGCACGGGGCCTACCACGCGACCCACACGCACGAGGACGCGCAGGACATGCGCAACATGGGCGGCCTGGCCCGCTACATGCCGTGGACGGCGACGCTGATGTGGATCGCGACCCTGGCCATCGCCGGCATCCCGCCCCTCGCCGGCTTCTTTTCGAAGGACGAGATCCTGGGCGCCGCGTTCGCGCAGGGCGCGGGCCGGCCCGTGTGGTACGTGTTCTGGGGGATGGGACTCGCGGCGGCCCTGCTGACGGCGTTCTACATGACGCGGCTCATGCTGTACACCTTCCACGGCCGGAACCGCACGGGCGATCGCGAGCGAGAGCAGCTGCACGAGGCGCCCCCGCTGATGACCGCGCCGCTCGTCGTGCTCGGCATCCTCACCGTGCTGGGGGGCGCGCTCAACATCCCGCCGCTGTTCGGGGGCGGCGCCCGACTGGCGCATTGGCTCGCGCCCGTGACCGCCGCGGCGCTCGCGCCCACGGCCGAAGCCTCGCCCGCGACCGAGTGGGCGCTGGTGGCGGCGGCGGTGCTCGTGGCCGCGCTCGGCATCGTCGGCGCCTTCCGACTCCTCAAGCCGGAGACGCTGGCCCCGGCGCGCCTGGCCCCGCCGGAGCGGGGGTTGGGGCGTCTCCTCTGGAAAAAGTGGTACGTGGACGAGCTGTACGACGCGATCCTCGTCCGACCCGTGCTGTGGCTGTCGCGCGAGGTGCTGTGGAAGGTGGTGGACATGCGGCTCGTGGACGGCCTGCTCGTGAACGGGACGGCAGCCGCATCGCGCGCCCTGGGGTGGGTGGGGAGCCGGCTGCAGACCGGTGAGGTGGGCGTGTACGTCGTCCTCTTCGTGGTCGGCGTGCTGGCCGTGGTGGGCGCGGTGGTGCGCTAGCATGTACTCGCAGGCGGTGCTCACCGCGCTCCTCGCCTGGCCTGTGGTCGCCGCGGCGGCCGTGCTGCTCGTGCCCGAGCGTTGGGCGAAGCACGTGGCCCTGGCCGCGAGTCTCGTGGAGTTCGCCATCTCGGTGCCGCTGTGGTGGACCTTCCGGCCGGCCGCCGGGATGCAGTTCGTGCTGGACGTGCCGTGGATCTCCTTCTGGGGCATCCGCTATACGGTCGGCGTGGACGGCATTTCGCTGTTCATGGTGCTGCTCACGACGTTCCTGGTCCCGCTGTCGGTGCTGGGGAGCTATGCCTACATCACGACGCGGGAGCGCGGGTTCTACGCGCTCCTGCTGGTGCTCACGTCGGGGATGATCGGCGTGTTCGTGTCGCTCGATCTGTTCCTGTTCTACGTGATGTGGGAGGTGATGCTCATCCCGATGTACTTCATCATCGGGGTGTGGGGCGGGGAGCGTCGCCTGTACGCCGCCATCAAGTTCTTCATCTATACGTTTTTCGGATCGCTGTTGATGCTGGTGGCGATCCTGGTGCTCGTCTCGCAGGTCGGCCACCAGACCGGTGTCTACTCGTTCTCGTACGCGTACCTGACCGCGCACCTGGGCGGGCTCGGGTCGGCCGCCTTCTGGCTGTTCGGCGCCTTCTTCCTCGCGTTCGCCATCAAGGTGCCGATGTTCCCGTTCCACACCTGGCTCCCCGACGCGCACGTGGAGGCTCCCACGGCCGGCTCGGTGATCCTCGCCGGCGTGCTGCTCAAGATGGGGACCTACGGGTTTCTCCGGTTTGCGCTGCCGCTGTTTCCGGCCGTCGCACTGCACCCCGCGATCCAGGCGGCAGTGGTGACGCTGGCACTGATCGGGATCGTGTACGGCGGCCTGGTGGCGATGGTCCAACCCGACTTCAAGAAGCTCATCGCCTACTCGTCCGTGGCACACCTCGGCTTCGTGATGCTGGGGATCTGGGCCCTCACGCTTCAGAGCGTCCAGGGCGCCCTGCTCGTGATGATCAACCACGGCATCTCCACGGGCGCGCTGTTCTTCCTGGCCGGGATGCTGTACGAGCGGCGCCACTCCCGCCTGATCGACGCGTTCGGCGGTATCGCGAAGGTCGTGCCGCTGCTGGCGGCGGCGCTCACGATCGTCTCGCTCTCCTCGATCGGGCTGCCGGCCACGAACGGATTCGTCGGCGAGTTCCTGGTGTTGCTGGGCGCGTTCCGGACCTATCCGCGCGCGGCCATCGTCGCGACGACAGGCGTGATCGTGGCGGCGATGTACTTGCTGCCCGCGCTGCAGCGCGTCATCTACAACCCGCTCGACAAGCCCGAGAACGAGAAGCTCGCCGACCTGACGCCACGTGAGATCGCCGTGCTGGCGCCGCTGCTCGCGTGTATCGTGTGGATCGGCGTGTACCCCGCGCCGATCCTGCGCCGCATGGAGCCGGCCGCCAAACAGCTCATCCAATCGGTGCGGCTCGACGCCGCGACGTTCACGGCGACGCGATGAGCCTCGACCTCACGACCACCGCCGATCTGGCACGCGCGCTCTCGCCCGAGCTGACGCTGACCGCGGCCGGCATGCTCGCGCTACTGGTGACGGCGTGGCGGCACACGAGCGCCCGGGACCTGCGCATTGTCGGCTGGGTCACGCTGGCCGGCCTCGCGGCGGGCGGGGTGGCGGTGTGGTGGCTGTGGTCGCAGGGCGCGCGGGCGGCGGGCCCACCGTCCATGATCGCGGTGGACGCCTTCCGCTTCGTCACGGACGCGCTGTTTCTCGCCGCCGCGGGGCTCACGGTCCTCGCCTCGTTCGACTACCTGGAGCGGGAAGCACTGCTCGTGCCCGAGTATTACGTCCTGCTGCTGTTCGCCACGCTGGGGATGATGCTGATGGCGGGCGGGGAGGACCTGATGGTGATCTTCCTCGGCCTCGAGCTCATGTCGGTCTCGGTGTACGTGCTCGCCGGGATCAATCGCACGAGCGGGGCCGCCGCGGAAGCGGCGCTCAAGTACTTTCTGCTCGGAGCCTTCGCGTCGGGGTTCCTGTTGTACGGCATCGCGCTCGTATACGGAGCGACCGCTACCACCAACTTGACCGCGATCGCCGCCCAGGTGCGCACCCAGTCCCTCGCGCAGAGCCCGCTGCTCCTGATTGGTCTGGGACTGGTGCTCGTCGGGTTCGGGTTCAAGGTGGCGGCCGTGCCGTTCCACATGTGGGCGCCCGATGTGTACGACGGCTCCCCCACGCCGGTGACGGGTTACATGGCCACCGCGGTGAAAGCCGCCGGGTTCGCGGCGCTGTTCCGCCTGCTGGTCGAGGCGTTCGGCGGCGTGGCGGCCTGGAAGCCGATCGTGTGGTGGCTCGCGGTGGCGACGATGGTCGCGGGCAATTTCATCGCGCTGGCCCAGCGGACCGTGAAGCGCATGCTCGCGTACTCGTCCGTCGCCCATGCGGGATACTTGCTGGTAGCGGTCGCCGTCGGCAGCTGGCCCGCGTCGGCGGCCCTGCTGGTCTACCTCTTCGCCTACACCGTCGTGACCCTCGCGGCGTTCGCGCTGCTCGCCGCCCTGGGGCGGGAGGGCGAGCGCGCCGTCCGGATCGACGACCTCGCGGGCCTGGCCCAGCGCCGCCCGTGGCTCGCCCTGGCGCTCGCGGTCTGCATGCTGTCGCTGCTGGGATTCCCGGGGACCGCCGGGTTCATCGGCAAGTGGTACATCCTGGTGGCCGCGACCATGGCGCACGAAAGCGTACTCGCCGCGATCCTGGTGCTTACGAGCGTCGTGTCGGCGGGCTACTATCTGCCGGTGATCATGGCCATGTACATGAAGCCCGAGCCGTTCGACCAGGCCCATGCCGGCGTGCGGCTCGGCCGTCCGGCCGCCGTCGTCGTCGCCGCGTGCGTCATCGGTCTGCTCGTACTCGGCATTCGCCCGAACGCGCTGCTCCAGCTGGGGAGGGAGAGCGCCCTCCTGGCACCGACACCGGCCCCCGCGGCGACGACCGCCACGGGCCGCTGAAGCCGTCGTCCTGTGCAGGTCCCCGCCTCGATTTTTCGCGAGTACGACATCCGCGGCACCGTGGGCGATCAGTTGCACCCCGAGGTGGCGCGCGCCATTGGACAGGCGGTCACGACGCTCGGCTGGGAGCGTCTCGGGCGCGCCCCCCGCCTCGCCGTGGGACGCGACAACCGGCCGTCCGGCGCCGCCCTGGCGCACGGCTTGTCGTCCGGGATCGAAGCAGTGGGCGGGCTGGCGCTCGACGTCGGCGAGCTGCCCACGCCCGCGCTGTACTTCGCGACGCATGTCCTCAATGTCGACGGTGGCGTGCAGGTCACCGGATCGCACAACCCGCCCGAGTTCAACGGCTTCAAGCTCGTCCTGGAGGGCGAAGCGGTGTACGGGACGGCGATCCAGGGTCTACGGCGTTTGATCGAAGACGATCGCACCCGGGGTCGCGCCGGCGGGTCGCGCGGCAGCGACGCCTCCGTGCTGGAGCGCTATCGCGCCGCGATCGTGCAGCGCAATGGACCGCTGCCGCGGCGGATCAAGGTCGTGGTGGATTGCGGGAACGGTGTGGCCAGCCTCGTGGCGGTGGACACCCTGCGGGAGCTCGGGGCAGAGGTCGTGCCGTTGTTCTGCACCTCGGACGGCACGTTTCCGAACCATCACCCCGATCCCACCGTGCTCGAGAACCTCCACGACCTGCAGGCGGCGGTGCGGCGCGAAGGCGCTGAGCTCGGCATCGCGTTCGACGGCGACGGCGACCGCATCGGCGCCGTGGACGAGCAGGGGCGGGCAGTGCTGGGCGACCAGCTGCTGGTGCTGCTCGGTCGCGATCTGGCGCGCCGCATGGGCCCCGGCCACCCCGTGATCTTCGACGTGAAGTGCTCCGAGGTCCTGCCGCGCGAGCTCGCCCGGGTGGGCCTCCAGCCAACGATGTGGAAGACGGGGCATTCCCTCATCAAGCAGAAGATGAAGGAGACGCAGGCGCCGCTCGCCGGCGAGATGAGCGGCCACATGTTCTTCGGGGGAGACTGGTACGGCTTCGACGACGCGCTCTTTGCCGCGGCACGCCTGCTCCGCTACGTGGCGGAGCTGGGCGGACCGCTGTCCCGGCACTTCGCGGACCTCCCCGCAACCGTCTCGACGCCCGAGCTGCGCGTCGACTGCCCGGACGACCAGAAGTTCGCCATCGTGGAGCGGGCGGCACGCCACTTCGGCGCCAAGTATCCCGTCGCGACGCTGGACGGCGTCCGCATCACCTTCAAAGACGGGTGGGGTCTCTTGCGCGCGTCCAACACGCAGCCGGTGCTCGTGCTTCGGTTCGAGGCGACGAGCGCCGCGGCGCTCGCCGCCTACCGGGCGGAGGTCGAAGGCTGGCTGGGCGCCCAGAGCGATCGCGCGTGAGGCAAGCCGCCCGTCGCTGGGCGCTGCTGATCGCCGTCGCATTGCTGGTGGTGGTACTCGTGGGAGGACGCTGGGCCGCGTTTGAAACCGCGGAGCGCGTGTGGGCAGCCGGCCTTCCGGGCGGCAGCGCGTACCTCAAGGCGCGGGACTTCGCGCGGCTCGTGTCCGGCCTGCTGCTGCTCGCGACGGTGGGGTGGGGCACGAGCAACCTGCTGTTCGTGTACCGCTCGATCGGGTCGATGCAGCTGTCGCGACGGCTCGGCGATCTCGAAATCGTCGAGGCCGTTCCCCAGCCCATTCTGCTCGCCGGCACCGTCGCCAGCGGCCTCGTCTTCGGCTTCCTGCTCGCGCTGGGCACAGGGGACTGGTGGATGAGCGCCGTGATCGCGGCACATGGCGTCGGGTTCGGCGTCACCGATCCACTACTGCACCGCGACGTGGGCTACTACCTCGGGACGCTGCCGTGGAGCGAGCAGTTGCGGGCGCTCGCCCTCGCAGCCGTGAGCTCGGCCACCCTCGTCGTGGGGCTCCTGTACGCGGGGATCGGGTCGCTGCGATTCCGGCGCTGGCTGCCGTCCGCGAACGCGCACGCCCGGGCCCATCTCGGCCTGCTGCTGGCCCTGCTCGCCCTGACGCTCACCTGGGGCGCCGTGCTCGACCCGGCCCAATCCGTCGCCGGGCTGCATGGCGATCTCGCGGGCGGCGCGCTCGACGCCCGGCTCACGGCCGCCCCGGTCGTCGCGGCGCTGGGCGCGGCGGCGACCGCGGCGAGCGTGGTGTGGGGGGTGCGCGAGAAACCGCTGCTGCTGTTCGGCGCGTGGGGCGCATTGCTCGCGGCATCGTTGCTCGGATTCGTCCTGATACCGGGCTCGCTGTCCGGGCGTGGCGGCCAGGGGGCGACGGGCTCGGTGGCCGACACGGCGCGCGCCGCCGCCGCACGGCAGCTCGAGCAGCTCGCATTCGGCGTGACGGAGCTCGCGGAGCGCCCTCCCCCGGGCTTCCCGAGCCCCGAGGCGGCGGTTGCCGCGCTGCCGGCGTGGAACGCGGCGCGCGTCGTGGCCGCGGCTTCGCAGCACCGCGAGCTGCTCGGGCCGGGCGCCAGGCCTGCCGCCGCCGGCCTGTCGCCGCACTCCGTGGCGGGCGGGCGCGCCACCTGGATCGTGGCGCCCGCTCCCGATCTCGATGCCATCGCCCGCACGCAACCCGCGCCGGACTGGACCACGCTGCACCGCGGTGCCTGGGCCCGGGCGGGGCGCCCCTTCGCGGCCGTCGAGGACGACACGATCCTTCGCTTCGAGGCGCTTCCGACGCGCGACTCCGTCGGCTGGTTCGGACCGGCATTTCGCGAGTTCGCGATCGCCGCACCCGACACGTGGCCCGCGCTGCGCCGCACCGGAATCCCGCTCACGGACTGGTGGCGCCGTACCGCCCTCGCTTGGGTGCTGCAGAGCCCCGCGCTGGTGCGCCGCGAGACGGACGGGCTGGTCCTGCTGTGGCGACGGGACATCACAGACCGGTTACGGCGGCTCGCGCCCTACGCGGCGTTCGACGCCGCCGCACCGGTCGTGAGCGACGGAGCGCTGTGGTGGGTGTCGTACGGCTACCTCGAAGCCGAGGCGTTTCCGTTGGTCCGCGCCGTGGAGTCCGAGGGACGCCCAGTGCGATATCTGCGCGCGGCCCTGGTCGGAGCCGTAAATGCCGCGACGGGCGACACCCGCCTCTACCTCGCCCCCGGCGCCGATTCGCTCGCGGCCGCCTGGGCTGCCGTGCTCGCCCCGCTGATTCAACCGCTCGACAGCCTCCCGGCCGGTCTGCGCGGCCAGCTGCCGTTCCCGAACCGCGTGTTCCGCGCCGCCACGACGCTGGTCCGCCGCCAGCGCTCCGACACGTCGGAGTGGGCGGCGCGACCGCGGGAGCCGTTCGAGCTGATCGCCCCCGGCCCCCTGGCCGAGGGGCGGGAGGATGCCGCCGGGCTCCGCCCCTGGACCGCGCAGGGGTTCGAGGCCGGGAGCACGTTCGCCGGGCTCGTGGCCGCGACGCTGCTCCCGGCCGGTCCCCGCGTGATGCTGTGGCAGCCGAGTCCGGCGGTGCGGCTCCCGCCTCCCCTCGTCGGGTCTCCCACTACGACCGCTCCGGGCGTGCCCCGGCTGTGGAACGCCGGGGGACAAGTGCTGCTCGAGCAGGCTCTCTTCGCCGAGCCGTCCAGCGGCGGTCCCCCGGTGGGGATCGACACGCTGTTCCTATCGTGGGGCGAGCGGCGCGGCCAGGGGCGGGGCAGGGCCGCCGCCCTGCGGGCGCTGCTGGCGCTCGACGCCGGCGCGGCCGCAGCCGCGGATACGACGCTCGCGGCGCGGTGGCAGCAGGCGCGCCGCCTTGCGGCGCAGGCCGACGCGGCCCTGGCCGCGGGCGACCTCGAGACGTTCGGCCGCGTCTACGGCCGGCTGAAAGAGCTGCTCGGCATCGGGCGTCGGAAGCTTGCTCCGGCTCCGGACCGCCGCTAGTGCCGTTCCAACCCTTACGCCCGGGAGGCGGATCTGCGAACGGACTTCACAACCGGTTGGAACGGCACTAGGTTGTCGCGGCTGTGAATCCGGGCACCATCGTCGTCGCCCTCGGCGGCAACGCCGTCGCTCCGCCGGGCGAGCGCCCCACGATCGCGAATCAGTTCCGGCACACGCGCGCCAGCCTGGTGCCGATCGTGGATCTGGCGCGGGCGGGGTGGCGGATCTCCCTCGTGCACGGCAACGGCCCTCAGGTGGGCGACGACCTCGCGCGCAACGAGATCGCCGCCGACCAGGTCGAGCCGCTGCCGCTGGGCGTGCTCGTCGCGGCGACGGCGGGCTGGATGGGGTACATGATCCAGCAATCGCTGCAAAACGCCCTGGCGCATGCGGGCGTCACGCGCCAGGTGGTCACCGTCATCAGCCAGACGCTGTGCGATGCGAACGACGCCAATCTGCGCACTCCCACCAAGCCGATCGGCCACGCGCTCGACCCGGTGCGCGTGGCGCGGCTGCAGGCGCGCGGCGTCGCCGTGAAGCAGGAGCAGCCGGGTCGCTGGCGGCGGCTCGCGCCGAGCCCCAAGCCGGTCGGCGTAGTCGAGCGCGACATGATCCGGCATCTGGTCGCCGCCGGCCACATCGTCGTCGCGTGCGGGGGCGGCGGTCCCCCCGTGTATGACGATCCCGCGCTGCGACTCGAAGGGATCGACGCGGTCGTCGACAAGGACCGGGTCGCGGCGATCCTCGGCCGCGACATCGAGGCCGACGTCCTGCTGATCCTGACCAACGTCGATGCGGTGTACCACGGATACGGCACCCCGCACCAGCGCGCCGTCCGGCGCCTCGACCTGGCCAGCGCGGACCACTTGCTCGCCGGATCGGAGCTCGGCACCGGCAGCATGCGCCCCAAGGTCGAAGCCGCGGCCGCCTTCGTGCGCGCCGGCGGCCGTCGCGCGATCATCGCCGAGCTGTCGCAAGGCCTGGCGGCCCTCGCGGGCGAGGCCGGTACGACGATCACCACGGAGCCAGCGTGAACCTGCACGAGTACCAGGCGCGCGACATCCTGCGACGCCACGGCATCCCGGTCCCCCGCGGCGAGGTGGCCACCACGGCCGACGAGGCCCGCGCCATCGCCGCGCGGCTCGGTGGCGGGGGAGCAGTGGTGGTGAAAGCGCAGGTACATGTCGGGGGCCGCGGCAAGGCCGGCGGCGTGAAGCTGGCCCGCGACCCGGCCGAGGCCGCCGCGCACGCCGCCCGGATCCTCGGCATGTCCATCAAGGGACTCGTGGTGCAGCGCGTGCTCGTCGCCCCCGCCGCCGAGATCAGCGCCGAAAGTTACGTCGGTATGATCGTGGACCGTGCTTCGCAGCGCCCCGTGCTGATGGTGAGCGCCGCCGGCGGCGTCGATATCGAAGAGGTGGCCGCTCAGTCCCCCGAGAAGATCCACCGCCTGGCGCTGGACCCTCGCTACGGCGTGCTGCCGCATCAGGCACTGGGTCTGGCCCTGAAGCTGTACCGGGATGTGACGCAGGCCCGAGCGGCCGCGGACATCATGCAACGACTGTACGCGGCGTTCTACGCCGTGGGCGCCTCGCTCGCCGAGATCAACCCGCTGGCGACGACTCGGGACGGCGCGCTCGCCGCCCTCGACGCCAAGATCGTGATCGACGACAACGAGTTGCAACGCCATCCCGAGCTGGCGGCGCTGCGCGACACGAGCGCGGAGGCGCCCTCCGAAGTCGCGGCGCGCGAGGCGGGGCTCACGTTCATCAAGCTCGAGGGCTCGGTGGGGTGTTGCGTCAACGGGGCCGGCCTCGCCATGGCCACGATGGATCTCGTCAAGTACTACGGCGGCGAGCCGGCGAACTTCCTCGACATCGGCGGCAGCTCCGACCCGCAGAAGGTGGTCAGCGCGCTGCGGATCATCACGGCGGACCCGAGCGTCCGCGCCATTCTCTTCAATATCTTCGGCGGCATCACCCGTGGCGACGACGTGGCGAACGGCATCGTGCAGGCCACGGCGCAGTTCCCGCTCAAGGTGCCGCTCGTGATCCGTCTCACCGGCACGAACGAGGAGCTCGCGATCGCGATCCTCACCAAGGCCGGCTTCTCCGCCCTCACCGACATGGACGAGGCCGTCAAGCAGGCGGTGACCAAGGCGAGGGCGGCGTGAGCATCTTCGTCGACCAGCAGACGCGCCTCGTGGTGCAGGGGATCACCGGTCGGGACGGCTCGTTCCACACGCGGCAGATGCTCGGATACGGCACCAAGGTGGTCGCCGGGGTCACGCCCGGGAAAGGCGGCCAGGTGTTCGACGGCGTCGCACCCGTGTTCGACACCATGGCCGACGCGGTGGCGGAGACGCGGGCCAACACGTCGATCATTTACGTTCCGGCCGTCGTCGCCGCGTCCGCCATTTTCGAGGCCGCCGATGCCGGGGTCGCGCTGATCGTATGCATCACCGAGGGGATTCCGGTGCTGGACATGACGCGCGTGCTGCCCTACGTGCACGAGCGCGGCGCCCGCCTCATCGGCCCGAACTGCCCCGGACTCATCTCCCCGCCGCGCACCAAAGTCGGCATCATCCCGGGCAATATCTGCCGCCCGGGCCGCATCGGCGTCGTGTCGCGCAGCGGGACGCTCACCTATGAGATCGTGCATCAGCTCTCGGGAGCCGGCTACGGGCAGTCGACGTGCGTGGGCATCGGCGGCGACCCGTTGATCGGGACCAACTTCATCCACTGCCTATCGGCGTTCCAGGCGGACCCCGACACCGACGCGGTGGTGATGATCGGAGAGATCGGGGGCACCGACGAGCAGCAGGCGGCCGATTTCGTCCAGCAGGCGATGTCCAAACCGGTGATCGGGTTCATCGCCGGGCAGACCGCGCCCCCGGGCCGTCGCATGGGACACGCCGGGGCGATCATTGCTGGATCGAGCGGGACGGCCGCGGAAAAGATGGCGGCGTTCGCCCGGGCGGGCATCGCCGTGATGAAACGCCCGGCGGATGTCGTCGCCCTGCTGAAAGAACGCCTGTGAAGCTGCGCGACGTCCTGAAGGCGGAGCACATCCTCGTCCCGCTCAACGCCGGCACGGTCAAGGAGGCCACCGAGCGGCTGGCCGAGCGCCTCGTGGCAAGCGGCGCGGTGGCCGATCCCCAGCGCCTCAACGCCGTCGTGCGCCACACCTGGCCCGAGGACATGGTGAGCGTGGGCGAGCACGCCTTCCTGCCCCACTTTCGCACGGAGGCGGTGCGGGGCCTCGTGACCGCGCTCGGCATCTCTCCCACCCCGATCCGGTGGGAGAAGGATCCCCACCGCACCGCCAGGGTCGTAATTTTCATCGTCGCGCCGTTGCGCGACGCGACGCTCTACCTGCAGGTGGTCGGCGCCTTCGCCCGCACCCTCTCGAGCCCGGACAACGTCCTGGCGCTGCTTGCGGCGCGCACGTCCGAGCAGGTGCTGGCGCTCCACGCCCTCGACGCCGTCGAGCTGCCGAGCCAGCTCATGGTGCGGGACGTGATGACGCCGCACGCCATCACCGTCGGTCCGGAGCGGACCCTGGGTGAGGTGGCTCGCCTCATGGTGGAGCACGACATCCGCGCCATGCCGGTGGTGGACGAGAGCGGCTCGCTGATCGGCATGGTGACGCATCGCGAGCTGTTGCGCTACTTGATCCCCGATTTCGTGCAACGCAGCAAGAGCGGTGAGTTCCGGGCGCCCACACGCTCGCAGCTGCAGCGCGGCTCGGCGGACCCGCGCCTCATTCCCGTCCGGGAAGCCATGGGGCGCTCGGTGCTGTGCCTGGCGGAGGACCAGACCCTGTCGGACGTCGCCAACCTGATGAGCTCGAAGGACGTCGACCGCTTCCCCGTGGTGCGCGAGGGCGTGGTGGTCGGCTTCCTGACACGCGCCGACTTGATCCGCCGCCTCATTACTCCCTAATCTCGAGCCCCGAATCCTAGTCCCCAGCATGCTCACACTCGCCATCGTTAAGCCCGACGCGGTTCGCGCGGGGCACACCGGGAAGATCCTCGCTCTGCTCGAAACCGCGGGATTCGTGATGCGCGCAGCGCGCCTCGTGAAGCTCAGCGCCGCCCAGGCGGAGGGCTTCTATGAGGTGCATCGGGAACGCCCCTTCTACCGCTCGCTCGTGACGTTCATGACGTCCGGACCGGCGCTGGCCCTGGCGCTCGAGCGCGACGACGCGGTCGCCCGGCTGCGCGAGGTCATCGGCGCGACCGACCCCGCCGAAGCGAAGCCCGGCACCGTGCGGAAGCTGTTCGCCGAATCCAAGGAGCGGAACGCGATTCACGCCTCGGACTCCCCCGAAAACGCCGCTCGGGAGGTGGCCTTTTTCTTTGCCGAGGGGGAGTTGCGGGAGCTGGGAGGGGGCCGGCGCTAGTTCGCTTGACGCAAGTCCCACAACGGTTTAGCTTCGGTTGCCCATGTTACAGGTCGACCTGCGGGAGCTCGCCCGTGGCCCGGTGGACACGCAGGGCCAACTCGCTGGGAATGACCCCCTGTTGGAGGGGCTGGACGGGGCCCTCGCCGAGCCGGTGCGCGTGGCAGGCCGCTTGCAGGCGGCCGGTGAAGGGCGCTTTTACTGGCGAGCCTCGCTCCGCACCAGGATGGCCGGGCAATGCAGGCGCTGCCTCGCCGCCGTGACCGTCCCGGTGGTGGCGGACGTCGATGCCCTGTTTTCCCAGGATCCCGACGCCCTGGAGGACCCCAGTTCCTACCCCCTGGCGCGTGACGCGACGGCGATCGATCTCCGCGTCGCGCTGCGAGAGGAGCTGCTGCTGGCCCTGCCTCAATGGGTGGTGTGTCGAGACGACTGCCGCGGGCTGTGCCCGCGCTGCGGCACGGACTTGAACGCAGGCCCCTGCGGCTGCCCGCCGGCGGTGGACCAACGCTGGAGTGGACTGACCGCCTTGAAGCACAAGCTCCGCGACTGAAAGAGGACGCATCATGGCCGTACCCAAGCGAAGGACGTCGAAGCGGAAGAAGCGCGCCCGCCGCACGCATTACAAGGCGGCACCCATCGCGCTGCAACCCTGCCCGCGCTGCGGCGATTTGAAGCGCCCGCATCACGTGTGTCCCACCTGCGGCTATTACCGCGACGAGCAGCGGATAGCGGTAGAGGACGCCTAACGGTGATTCGCGTCGCACTGGATGCCATGGGCGGGGACGACGCGCCGCGCGTGGAAGTCGAGGGCGCGGTGCAGGCGCTGCGCGAGTTTCCCCCCACCTTCCGGATCCAGCTCGTGGGCCGGACCCGCGACATCGAGGCCGCGCTCAAGCCGCACGGTGCCGTCGACCGCGACCGCCTCGAGATCGTGGAAGCGCCCGAGGTGGTGGGCATGGGCGAGAAGCCGCTGGCGGCCGTCAAGAGCAAACCCCGCTCGTCCGTCGCCGTCGGGATCGGCCTTCAGAAGCAGGGCGCGAGCGATGCGTTCATCTCGGCCGGCAACACCGGGGCGGTGCTGGCGGCCGCGACCCTGATGCTGCGTGTGCACGAGGGCGTGCAGCGCGCCGCGATCGGCGCGCTGTTTCCCACCGCCGTGCATCCCGTGCTGGTGCTCGATGGCGGCGCCAACGTGGACTGCGACGCCCGCGAGCTGGTGGGCTTCGCGCATCTCGGGTCGGTGTACGTGCGCGACGTGCTGGATCGGCCGCAGCCCGGCGTCGGTCTGCTCAACGTGGGCGAGGAGGACGAGAAGGGTAACGCCGTCGTGAAGGAAGCGCACCAGCTCCTCAAGCAGACGGCGGGCATCCGCTACGTCGGCAATGTCGAGGGCCGGGACATCCTGGCGGGTCAATGCAAGCAGGGGCGGATCGACGTGGTCGTGTGCGACGGCTTCGTCGGGAACGCGGTCCTCAAGTTCTACGAGTCGGCGGGCCGCATGTTCATGGGGATGATGAAGCAGTCGTTCCCCGACGTGCTGGGCCGGCCCGAAGCGAAGCAGCTGTTCAAGTTTCTCGACTACTCGGAGCAGGGCGGCGCGCCGCTGCTCGGCGTGAAGGGGGTCGTGATCATCTGCCATGGGGCCTCGCCCGCGCGGGCGATCAAGAACGCCGTACGCGTGGCGGCCCAGATGGTGACGAGCCACCTCGATCAGGACATCGGCGCGGAGCTCGCCGAGGGCGGCGCTTCCCGATGAAGCGCCCCGTCGCGGAGCTCGTGGCCACGGGCCGGTACACGCCCAAGCGCGTGATGACGAACGACGAGTTCTCGACCCGGCTCGACACGTCGGACCAGTGGATCCGCGAGCGCACCGGCATCCGGGAGCGACGCGTCGCCGGCCCGGACGAATCGAACGCCTGCATGGCGAAGGCGGCGGCGGAGCAGGTGCTCGAGCAGACCGGGCTCACGCCGCTCGATCTCGACGCCGTGGTCCTGGCGACCTGCTCCCCCGACCGGCTCCTGCCGTCCCAGGCGTGCGATCTCCAGGCGCTGCTCGGGGCCAAGCAGGCGGCGGCGTTCGACGTGGGCGCGGCCTGCACCGGCTTCCTGTACGCGCTCAACGTGGCCGAGGGGCTGGTGGCCACCGAGCAAGCTCGGCACGTGCTGGTGGTCGCATCCGAAAAGCTCACGTCGATCATGGACTGGAGCGACCGCACCACGGCGGTGCTGTTCGGCGACGGCGCCGGGGCGACCCTGGTGCGCCCCAGCGCCACCGGTCGGGGCATTCTGTCGAGCTACATGAAATCGGACGGTACGCTGGCCGAGCTGCTGTACCGCCCGGGCGGCGGCGCCGCCCACCCGCCCGATCAGGCGCTGCTCACCGACCACTCGTACTACATCAAGATGGCGGGGCGCGAGGTCTTCAAGGCGGCGGTGCTCTCGATGGCGGACGCGTGCGACAAGGCGCTCGAGCGTGCCGGCCTCACGAGCGACGACATCGATCTCCTCATTCCACACCAGGCGAACATCCGGATCATCGAAGCCACGGCCAAGCAGGCCGGGCTCCCCATGGACAAGGTCTACGTGAACGTGGACCGCTACGGCAACACCTCTGCGGCGTCGGTCGCGATCGCGCTCGACGAGGCGGTGCGCGGCGGTCGCCTCAAACCGGGCATGAAGGTGATGTTCTGCGCGTTCGGCGCGGGCTTCACCTGGGCGAGCCTGGTGGTGCAGTGGTAGCCGCGACCCACACGATCTGGCTGTGCCCCGGGCAGGGCGCCCAAAAAGTCGGGATGGCCAAAGACCTCGCCGCGCGCTTCCCCGCGGCGCGCGACGCGCTGGGCGCGATCGATGAAGCCCTCGGCATCGCCCTCAGCCGGCTGATGTTCGAAGGGCCGGAGGACGAGCTGACCGCCACCCACAACGCGCAGCCCGCGATTCTGGCCCACACCCTCGCGGTCTTCGCCGTGCTCGGCGCCGCGGCCGGCCGTGCCGTCGCCGCGGCCGGACACTCGCTGGGCGAGTACTCGGCGTACGTGACGGCTGGCGCGCTCCCGGCGCCGGCCGCCGCCGCGCTCGTGCGGCGCCGCGGCGAGCTGATGCACGAGGCCGGCGCCGCGCGCCCCGGGACCATGGCCGCCGTGCTCGGGCTCGCCACCGCGGAGGTCGAGGCCGCGTGCCGCGAGGCCTCTACCGGCGACGCGGTCGCCGTCCCGGCGAACCTGAACGCCCCCGACCAGACCGTGATCTCGGGCGACCCCGACGCCGTGACCAGGGCGGGCGACGCCTGCAAGCGGCGGGGCGCCAAGCGGGTGATCCCGCTCAAGGTGAGCGGCGCATTTCACTCCTCGCTCATGGCCCCCGCGGCCAATCAGCTGCGCGAGGCGCTCGAGCAAGCGCCGTTCCGCGATCCGGCGTTCCCGGTGGTCGCGAACGCGACCGCCGAGCCCGTGCGCGAGGCGGCGCGCGCGCGCCGTCTGCTCGCCGACCAGCTGACCGCTCCGGTCCGCTGGGTGGACTGCATGCGGCGCGCGGCCGAGCTCGCGGTGGAGGAGCAGGGAGAGGGCGGCCGGTTCATCGAAATCGGACCGGGGAACGTGCTCGCCGGCCTGCTGCGGCGCAGCGTGGCGGGGGCGAGCGTGGTCTCGCTGGGGACGGCCGATGAGGTGGCGAAGTTCCTGGAGGCGGCTTGAATCGGCGGGGTGGATGAACGTCGACCTCTCCGGGAAAGTCGCTCTCGTTACGGGGGGGACCCGCGGCATCGGACACGCGATCGCGCAGGCCTTGGGGCGCGCCGGCGCCCGCGTGGCCGTGCTGGCGCGCGACGGCGGCCGGGCGCAGCAGACGGCGCAGACGCTGGGCGACGGCACCGGCCGCGGTTACGCCTGCGACGTCGCCGACGCCCGGCAGGTGGAGACGGTGGTCGCCGCCGTGGAGCAGGACTTCGGGCGGGTCGACGTGCTCGTGAACAACGCGGGCACGACCCGCGACAACCTGCTGTTCCGGATCGGCGAGGAAGAGTGGGATACGGTCCTCGACACCAATCTGAAGGGGGCCTTCCTGGTGACGAAGCACGCCGCCCGTGGCATGATCAAGCGGCGCTGGGGCCGGATCGTCAACATCACCAGCGTGGTCGGTATCGCCGGCAACAAGGGCCAGGCGAATTACACCGCCTCGAAGGCGGGGTTGATCGGCTTCACCAAGGCGGTGTCCAAAGAGCTGGCGTCGCGCAACGTGCTCGTGAACGCGGTGGCGCCGGGGTTCATCGATACCGAGCTGACGCGCGCCATCACGGGTGAGGCGCGGGCGGCCTTGATCGGGGCCATTCCGCTGGGCCGGCTGGGCGAGGGCGCGGACGTCGCGGCGGCGGTGCTCTTTCTCGCCTCCGACTTCGCGAGCTACATTACGGGACAGGTGCTGGTCGTCGACGGCGGGATGGTGCTGTGACCTTTTTCCCACACCTCCTTTGAGGACACCCATGGCCATGGACATGAAGCAGCTCGAAGAGAAGGTCAAGGACATCATCGTCGAGGAGCTGGGCGTCGAGCGCGACAAACTGACGTCTGACGCGAGCTTCATGGAAGACCTGGGGGCGGACAGCCTCGACACCGTGGAGCTGGTGATGGCGTTCGAGAAGGAATTCGACATCGACATCCCCGACGAGGAAGCCGAGAAACTGCGCACCGTGGGACAGGCGCTGCAGTACCTGCACGAGAAAATGGGGAAATAGCCGGATGGCGCGCCGGGTCGCGATCACGGGCCTGGGGCTCGTGACACCGTTGGGTACGAATGTCCAGAGCACGTGGGACGGCCTGCTGGCGGGCCGTTCCGGGGCGGGGCCCATCACGCGGTTCGACCCGGTGCAGAGCCCCGTGAAGTTCGCGTGCGAAGTGAAGGGCTTCGAGCCGGGGAAGTTCCTCGACAAGAAGGAAGTCCGCCGCTACGACCTGTTCGCGCAGTTCGCGATCGGGGCCGCGGAGGAGGCGGTGGCCGACGCCTGTCTGGCCACGAACTGGGACAGCGTGAACCTGAAGCGGGTGGGCGTCCTGATCGGCACGGGCACCGGAGGACTCCAGACCTTCGAAGAAAACTGCCGCGCGCTGTTCGAGAAGGGCCCGAGCCGCGTCTCCCCGTTCTTCGTCCCCATGTACATGCCGAACGTGGCCGCGGCGTTGATTTCCATGCGCTACGGTGCGAAGGGTCCGAACTACTGCACGGTGTCGGCGTGCGCGTCGTCCGCCCACAGCGTGGGCGACGCCCTGGAGATCATCCGGAACGACAAGGCCGACATCATGATCGCCGGCGGCGCCGAGGCGGCGATCACGCCGCTCGCAGTGGCGAGCTTCGCCAACATGAAAGCGCTGTCCGAGCGTAACGACGATCCCCCGACCGCGAGTCGCCCGTTCGACAAGGACCGCGACGGATTCGTGATGGGCGACGGTGCCGGGGTGCTGGTGCTCGAGGAGTGGGAGCACGCCCGGCGGCGCGGCGCCAAGATCTACGCCGAGGTGGTGGGCTACGGCATGACCGCCGACGCGCACCATATCACCGCTCCCGCCCCCGACGGCTCCGGGGCGCAGGAAGCCATGCGGCTGGCGATGCAGAACGGCGGCGTGCGCCTGCAGGAGGTCGGCTACATCAATGCGCACGGCACGTCCACCCCGCACGGCGACGCCGCCGAGACAGCCGCCGTGAAGACCGTGTTCGGCGAGCAGGCCCGCAAGGTGGTGTTCGGCTCCACCAAGTCGATGACCGGTCATCTGCTCGGGGCGGCCGGCGCCCTCGAGGCGGCGGTGTGCGCCCTGGTCGTGCAGCGCGGGACCATCCCCCCGACCATCAACCAGTTCACGCCCGATCCCGCCTGCGACCTCGACTCGGCGCCCAACAAAGGGGTGAAGCGGCCGGTGGAGGTGGCCCTGTCGAACTCGTTCGGGTTCGGCGGCCACAACGTGACGCTGGCGATTCGGCGGGCGGCGTGATGAAAATGCGGAGTGCGGAGTGTGGAGTGCGGAATCGCCGTGACAGCTCGTGCGTCCCACGACGCCTCCATTTAGACTCCGCACTCCGCACTCCGCATCCCGCATTCGCCGCTCCATGACGGCCCGGGATCCGGCACTCGATACGATCACCGAGAAGGTCGAGCGGGCGGAGCGTCTTAGCCGCGCCGACGCGCTCGCGCTGTTTGCGTCCAACGATCTCCTGACGATCGGCCGGCTCGCCGACCTCGTGAACCGTCGCAAGAACGGCGACCGCGTGTCGTTTGCGGCGAATCAGCACATCAACCCCACCAACGTGTGCGTCCTGCGCAACACCTGCGTGTTCTGCTCCTTCGCGCGCATGCCGCGCGAGGCGGGCGCGTACACGCGCACCCTGGACGAGGTGTTCGCCGAGGCCGAGGCGGCGCGCGACAACCCGACCCGCGAGTTCCACATCGTGGGCGGCCTGCACCCCAAGCTCCGCCTATCGTATTACCTGGACATGTTCCGCGGCCTCACCGCCCGCCACCCCGGCGTCCACATCAAGGCGCTCACCGCCGTCGAGGTGGCCCATCTGGCGCGCCTCGAACGGATGAGCGTGCGCGACGTGCTCGTCGCCATGCGGCAGGCGGGGGTCACCAGCCTGCCGGGCGGCGGTGCCGAGGTGTTCAGCCCCGCGGCGCGCGCCACCATCGCCGACAAGAAACTCTCGGGCGAGGAGTGGCTCGGCGTGCACCGCGAGGCCCACCGGCTGGGGATCCCGTCGAACTGCACCATGCTCTACGGGCACGTCGAAACCCTCGCCGACCGCGTGGACCACCTGCTCGCGCTGCGGGCGCTGCAGGACGAGACGGGAGGGTTCCTCACCTACATCCCGCTCGCCTATCACCCCGATCACAACGAGCTGGGCGAAGCGCTCGGCCGCACCGGGACCGCGACCACGGGATTCGACGACCTGAAGAACATCGCGGTGGGGCGCCTGGTGCTCGACAACGTCCCGCATGTGAAGACCCACTGGCCCATGGTGACGCCGTTCATCTCGCAGGTGGCGCTCACGTTCGGGTGCGACGACCTCGAGGGCACGGTGGTGTTCGAGCGGGTCTACCACGAAGCCGGCGCCGGCACCCCGATGTGGCTGTCCTACGATCAGATCGTGTCGCTGATCCGCAGGGCGGGGAAGGAGCCGGTGGAGCGCGACTCGCTCTATCGCACGGTGCGGACGTTCGAGGACTGGGTGCCCTCCGACCCCGGGCGCGAGCCCGGGGTGCCCGGGGTCAGGCCGGAGGGCCCGGAAGGCCCGACCTTCGAGATCTCTCACCGTCCCCGGGCTCGCGCCCGGGGTGGGCGCACGTTGCCCGTCCTCTCCGCCGTGGACGCCGCCGAATGAGACTCGGCCGCATCGGCTATATCAACTGTTTTCCGGTCTACGGTGCGATCGACCGGGGGGTGGTGCGCGTTCCGGCGGGGCTCGTCACGGGCACACCCGCCGAGCTGAACGATCTGCTGGTGGCCGGGGAGCTCGATCTCAGCGTGATCAGCGCGGTCGAGTTCGCCCGCAACGCCGGCGCGCTGCGGCTCCTCCCCGGGATCGGGATCACCAGCGACGGACCGGTGC
>Ga0209474_10000400_pt1 | contig 48229 bp, 46 predicted proteins | sample GraSoiAngelo_145_FD_185902 | JGI IMG/M metagenome (GOLD analysis project Ga0209474, IMG submission 185902) | Grasslands soil microbial communities from the Angelo Coastal Reserve, California, USA - 14_1009_05_20cm (SPAdes) (version 2) | ecosystem: Environmental > Terrestrial > Soil > Grasslands...
TGCGCCAGGAGTTGATCGCAGCCGGCCACGACGCCGGCGCTCGCACCATCGCCCACCATCTCCAGCCGCTGGTCGAGCAGGTGCCCTCGACGGCCACCATCTGGCGGATCCTCTGCCGCCAGGGCCACAGTGGTGCCGGCGCGGGGATTCGAACCCCGGACCCTCGGCTTAAAAGGCCGCTGCTCTGCCTGGCTGAGCTACACCGGCGCCCGGCCGAGTCTACCCGCGATCCAGGCCGTGCTTTGCTTATGTGAATGAAGCCGCCCGCAACCCACCTCGACCTCCTGCAGCGTCCCCTGTTCGCCCACCTGGCGACAGTCCGGCCCGACGGCGCGCCCCAGGCCACCCCGATGTGGTTCCTTTGGGACCCGGACAGCCAGGAGATCAAGCTCACCCACACCAAAGAGCGCTACAACTACCGAAACCTCCAGCACGAGCCGCGCATCTCGCTGTCGATCACCGACCCCGACAACGCATACCGCTACCTCTCCATGCGAGGCGTGGTCGAGCGCATCGAGGACGATCCCGAGGGCGACTTCTATAACTTGCTCTCCCGCCGCTACCGGGGGCATCCGATCGAGGTCAAGGACAAGGCGGTGCGCGTGATCCTCCACGTCACCCCCACTGCGTGGCGCGAGCGTGCCGGCTGAGCGCCCCGCCGTCCTCTTCGTCTGCGTCCACAATGCCGGGCGCAGCCAGATGGCGGCCGGCTTCCTGGAACGTCTGGCCGGCGCCCGGCTCCGGGTTCAATCCGCGGGCAGCGAGCCGGCCGACGAGATCAACCCGGTCGCCGTCGAAGCCATGCGCGAGGTGGGGATAGACATCGCCGGTGCCCGGCCGCAGAGGCTGCGCGACGACGCCGTACGCGAGGCGGACGTCGTGATCACCATGGGCTGCGGCGATGCTTGCCCGGTCTATCCGGGCAAGCGCTACCAGGACTGGGAGCTGGACGATCCGGCCGGTCGGCCGCTGGCCGAAGTGCGCGGCATCCGCGACCAGATCAAAGCTCGGGTGGAGACGCTGGTCGCAGAGCTGCTCCCGGCCTAAACCGAGGACTTGCGAGCCCTGATATAAGCACTTCCGATACGCCCGCCTTCGGGCACTTCGGTAACGGTATGGACTTCGATCTCGGGCTCAGCGAATCCGGCGGCCAGCAACAGACCTCGGTACTGCTCGACGGGGATGGCGCCGGCGACGCACCCCGCCCAGGCGTCCGGCGCCCGCTTCAGTTCGGGGGCCAGCGGCTCCAGCTCGACCATGTCGGCCACGGCCAGGCGACCGCCTGAGCGCAAGACCCGAAAGGCCTCGTGGATGACGGCGCCCTTGTCCTCGGCCAGGTTGATGACGCAGTTCGAGATCACGACATCGACTGAGGCGCTGGGCAGGGGAACTGACTCGATGGTCCCCTTCATAAAGGTCGCGTTGCGCACGCCCGCGCGTGCGCGATTGGCCTCGGCCAGCTCCAGCATCTCGTCCGTCATGTCGACTCCGAAGGCATGCCCGGTCGGACCGACCCGGCGCGCGGAGAGCAGGACGTCGAGACCGCCGCCGCTGCCCAGGTCGAGCACCTTTTCGCCCGGCTCAAGCGCGGCCAGAAGCGTGGGGTTGCCGCAACCGAGGCTGACCGATTCGGAGAGTCCGATCAGCTGCAGGTCCTGCTCGGAGTAGCTGCCACAGTCGCAGCCGGCTCCGTCCCCGCAGCAGCCTGCATTGCCGGCCACGGCCATCTGGCGCGCCGCCCGTGCGTAACGCTCCCGTACCGCCTGGCGAGTGGTGGACATGGCGACAACCTATCATGATCCATAGATGAACGTCAATGCGTTGCGCTAGACTTGGGCTCGCCAATGATCCGCGAGCGCGGCACCTGCTGCGAGCTTCCGATGAAGGTCGACCCGGCCTGGGCCAAACGCCGCGCGGCCGTGCTCAAGGCGATCGCCGACCCCACCCGTTTGGCCATGCTGGCGGCCCTGCGGGCGGCCAGCGAACCGGTCTGCATTTGCGACTTCACCGCCGCCTTCGACCTCACCCAGCCCACCATCAGTCACCACATGGCCAAGCTGCACGCCGCCCGTCTGGTCGACTCCCAAAAGCGCGGCCTGTGGACCTACTACCGGCTCAATCCCGAACTGCCAAGCCTCGACTTACAGCTGCTGGACAGCGCCCTGGCGCCCGCCTGATCGCCTAACTTTTCAGGCCGTGGAAGACCCCCGGTACGCAGCGCGCGTGCTCCAGACCTTCATGCCCGACGGCCGCCTGATCTCGATTCCGGCCAAGAACCGCAAGCGCCGCGTCATCCTGGCCTGGCTGGCCGAGCATTTCCGCCCCGCCCAGCGCTATCCGGAGAGCACGGTCAACGAGGTCCTCGGGCGCTACCACTCCGACTACGCCAGCCTGCGCCGCTACTTGGTCGACGAGGAGTTGATGCAGCGCCAGGATGGGCTCTACTGGCGGGCCGGCACCCTCCCCTACTTGCGTCGCTGAGAGCTGAGGCCGGTCGGAGAGACTCAAGGAGGCAAGCAAATGTCATCTGACACCATCAGCGATGTGCTCGCGGGCTACTACGACAGCTGGAAGGGCGGCCCGGCCGCGTTCGACGCGGCGCGCCTGCGCTCGCTGCTGGCTGACGACCTCGACTTCGAAGGGCCCATCGCCGGCCACCGGCGTGGGGCCGACGGCTTCGTTCAGGGCCTGGGTAGGTTCGTGGACAGCCTGCGCGGGCTGACCATGATCGAAGAGGTCCGGGAGGGGAATCGGGCGGCCTTCCTTTATGACTGCGACCTGGGCTCCGGGACGCTGCGCTTCGCCGAGTTCATCCGGATCGAAGACGGCCGCATCCAGAGCATCAAGCTCCACTACGACGCGGACCGGTACCGCGCGCTCGGCGCGCGCTAGGCGGGCGGCTGTAGGACGGTGCGGATCGCGACCTGGAACGTCAACTCGGTCACGCAGCGGATTCCGCGCCTGCTGCCCTGGCTGGACGAGCGCCGGCCGGACGTCGTCTGCCTTCAGGAGACCAAGGTCACCGACACCGCCTTCGCCGCCGCCTTAGGTCGAGAACTGGCCCACCGCGGATACGCCTTCGCGCATCACGGCGAGGCTCAGTGGAACGGGGTGGCGGTGCTCTCGCGGGTCGGGTTGGAGGACGTCGTGGTGGGCATCCCAGAGGGACCCGGCTTTCCGCACCAGGAAGCGCGAGCGATCGCGGCCGTCTGCGCAGGGGTGCGGGTGCAGTCCGTGTACGTGCCGAACGGTCGCGTGCCGGACTCCGAGCACTACCGCTACAAGCTGGCCTGGCTCGCCGCTTTGGACCGGATGCTCAGGTCCGGCCCGGCCTCACAGGTCGTGTGCGGCGACATGAACATCGCGCCCGCCGATGCCGACGTCTTCGATCCGGATGCTTACCTCGGCCAGACGCACGTCACGCCGGCCGAGCGGGCGGCGCTGGCGAAGCTGCTGCGCCATGGATTCCGTGACGTCATCCGCGACCGCTGGCCGGACTCGCGGATCTTCACTTACTGGGACTACCGGGCCGGGATGTTCCACCAGGACCTGGGCATGCGGATCGACCTCGTCCTGGCCACAGAGCCGGTGGCCGGACGGGTGCGGGCGGCCTGGGTCGACCGGCAAGCGCGGAAGGGCAGCGGTCCCAGCGATCATGCACCGGTCATCGTCGACCTCGACGAGGCACCCGACGGGGACATCGGACCGGTGGTGCCGCCACCGTCGGCTCCGGTGGTCGCGCGCGGCCGGGTGAAGCTCCCACAGGCGCCCTGACCGCATGCGCATAGCCGGCCGCGACGTCCAAATCAGCAATCCCGCCAAGGTTTTCTTTCCCCAGGCCGGGTACACCAAGGGCGACCTCGTCGACTACTACCTGGCGGTCGCAGAGGGCGCCGTGAGGGCCGTGTACCGCCGGCCGATGGCGCTCAAACGGTTCGTCCAGGGCGCCGAGGGCGAGGCCTTCTTCCAGAAACGCGCGCCCGCGGCCCGGCCGCCGTGGATTGAAACCGCCGTGCTCAGCTTCCCTTCGGGGAGGACCGCGGAGGAGCTAGTGGTCGCGGACGCTGCTCAGCTGGCCTGGGTGGTCAACCTCGGGTGCATCGACCTCAACCCTCATCCCGTCCGGGCCGACGATCTCGACCACCCGGACGAGCTTCGCATCGACCTCGATCCCATGCCCGGGATTCCCTGGTCGCAGGTACGCGAGGTGGCGCTGGTGGCGAAGGACGTTCTCGACGACATGGGCCTGGCCGGCTGGCCGAAGACATCGGGCTCGCGCGGCTTCCACATCTACTGCCGGATCGAGCGTCGCTGGACGCACCCCGAAGTGAGGCGCGCAGCGGTCGCGTTCGCTCGGGAGGTGGAGCGACGCGCGCCCGCCATCGCCACTTCGAAGTGGTGGAAGGAGGAACGGCACGGCGTCTTCCTCGACTACAACCAGAACGCCAAGGACCGCACGATCGCCTCCGCCTACTCGGTGCGGCCGACCCCGGATGCCCGCGTCTCCACGCCGCTCCTCTGGGACGAAGTGCCTGGGTGCGAGCCCGAGGCTTTCACGCTGGCCACGGTGCCGGCCCGATTCGCGGCCATCGGTGACCCGGCCGCCGGCATGGACGCCGCAGTGGGCTCGATCGAGCCGCTGCTGGAGCTGGCGGCGCGCCAGGAAGCCGCCGGAGCGCCGGACGCACCCTGGCCGCCCCATTACGTTCGGCAGCCGGGCGAGGCGCCGCGGGTCCAGCCCTCACGGGCCCGGCGCGCCGGCAGCGTGCCGCCACCGGCTCCGGGCAAGGACGCCGGCCCGACCGGCCGCCGGCGCACGACCGCTCCGCTGGTCGAGGTCGCCCGCGCGCGGAGCGAGAAGGAGGCCCGCGCCGGTCTCGAGCGCTGGCAGGCGCGGCATGCCGAGGTCGTGCCTCATCTGGAGCCCGCGGACGTCCTGGTCGACGCGATGCGCGGCCGGAGCTCCGCGTGGTACCGGATCCGGGTCAACCTGAGGCACGTGCCACCCGACTTGCGCCCCGTGCAGGAGCCGCTGGAGGTGGATTACGACCCCTGGGCCGCCTATCGGGCGCGGGGCTGAGGCCAACTGCCGGCGGTTGGGCGTGCGGTGCTGTTGGCCCGGCGGGAGTCGAGGCGACACCTACGTAAGCGAGATCGTCTTCAGCTGAGGTTTCATCCGCCCGGCCGCTCGACCCACCCGTGTCGTGCCAAGCGTTGGAGGAGGCCCTCGTCCATCGTGATCAACACCGTTCGCGCCGCCTCAGCTGTCGCCGCATACAACATGTCGTAGACCGGATGGTTGTCGTACCGACGAGACAACTCCCAAGCCCGATCCAGGTGACGCCGGTCGCTGACAAGGCGCACCGGCAACCTCACCAGCCGCGTATACGCGGCATCCGCTTCAGCGCCCGTCCACCGATTCCGACGAACGCCCGTCGCGAGCGCGCTGGCGCACTCCACGTAGAGAAGCTCTGGTGCGAGAACGACCGCGTTCTGCCGACTCAGCCGGAGCAGGGTCCGCATCGAAGGTGAGTTTGGATCCGCGCGGGGCGCTATCCAGTCAATGACCACGCTGGCATCAACGACCGGAATGCGCGTCCACCTCGCCCAGCCTCCGCCGCCGCTCATCCAACACCAGGTCTGCGGCAGATCGGTAGGGCCCCGTGTGATGGCTAAGAGCGGCTTCGGCGAGCTTCACCCACTCGCGGAGCGAGATGGCCGGTTCTGCGGACTCGCCCGCCAGCGCTTGGACGTCGGCGCGCGCAACCATGAGTCGATTGCCACGCTTCCGCGCGCTAAGGCGTCCGGACCACACCCAGCGTCGAATCGTCTCGGCCGTACGGCCGGCCAACCGGGCCGCGGCTTTCACGTCTAGCTCGTCCGCTGCCGGTGCCGCCACTCCGACATTCGCTATCCATCCGCTGCGCGGTCGGCTGACCTGATCAGTCGTCCGCAGACCCGCGAACATACGTTTGCGATGCATCCACGCGTTAGCGGACGCGCCTTTGTGTCGGAGTCACAACGAACTTTTCCGACGTCTTCAGCGCGCGATGCGAGTCCATCTCCCTCGCAAGAGAAGGTGGTGCAGGCTCTGCTCGAGCTACATAGCGCTTAGTGTTTTCACTGGAACTGCGCGGCTGGATTTACACCGCCTCGCGCGACGCGATCCTCCGGCATTCCGCGCGTGAATATATGAACAGCTTCACGAGGTCAGGGAGCGGCGCCCGCACCGATCCACCTCGGCGGCGTCGGGCAATCAACCGAAAGTGTCCCCAGCCGGCGGAAAGCCGAGCGTGCTGGGTCGCAAGGACTTTGGCGGCCCGTCTGGTCAGGCCGGGACAGTAGCCGGATGCGGGAGACGGGGGGCATTCTGCCCTATCGGCGCAATGCACTTCTGATTTCGCTGGCGCTTGGCATCGCGACCCTGGTGATCGTGCCGGCTTACAACACGTTCATCGCCGACACGTCGGTACTGTCGTTGCCCGGATATGTCGGACCGGCCTGCCGCTATCCGGTTCAATTCTTTCCGCAGCCCATTTGCCCCTATCTCGTTGCCGGGGAATCGCCGGCCACCATCTGCCTTGCCTTGGTTGTTATCCCTGCCACGCTGATTGCGCCCTCGCGAAAGCCTCACTACGCGGCGGCATTGATCGCGGCCTTGTGGGCTATCGTGCAGGTTCTGGCGCCATTTTGGGCCGCCTTTCCGTCAGCGCTAGGTGGCCGCTCGATACCGTCGCCGTTTCTGCGCAATCCGGGCTGTGGATTGGTGCTTTGCGGCCTTGACCACACTCTCTTCCATCTGGTGCAGTTCGTCGTTCTGCTGGCGATCGCGCTGGTGATCTTTCGAGGTGCTCGGACCCGGCACCAGCACACGAATTGACCGCGCTGCCAGCATCGGCCCCCTGTCTAGATGGCTGCGCCGGAGCCCGTGCGCCCTCCATCCGATGGTGGGATGCTGGGGGTCAGCGGTAGCCTTGACTCGTCATTTAGATGCAACGTAGGGAGGTGGCCGCCGAAGCACCCCGGGTCCCGGAGCCTCGACTGTCCGGCAACCGGCTCGCGCTCGCCGGGGCGGTCCTCTATTTCCTCGAGTGGGTGGCGATACTCGGCTTCGGGGCCGGCACCGTCCCGACCGATCCGGGAACGAGCCCCAAGGACATCGTGGCCGAATACTCGGGCCATGCGACCGCTATCGCGCTCGCGGCCGGCTGGTACAGCCTGGTACTGCCCGGACGGATCCTTTTCGTGGCGGGCGTGCGCGCCGCCTTGGGGCGCGGCTCCGTCTCTGCGCTCACCACCTTCGCGGCCGCCACGATGGCCGTCAGCGTGGTGCTGGAGATCGGGGCCTTCATGCTCGCCGGAGGCGCCGGATATGCGGCAACGCATGGAGCCGATCAATCGACGATCGTGGGACTCGACGCCGTGAGCAACTGGCTTGACCTCGCGATCTGGGCACCGATTGGCCTCTCGGTGCTCGGCCTCTCGCTTGCGATGCTGCAGGCGCGCGCTTTTTGGAGATGGTTGTGCTGGCTCGGAGTCGTCGCCGGCCTCATCAGTTGCGTGCACGGGGTTGTCGCCGGCCCAGTTTTTGGTATCGCCTCGCTTCAAGACGTGACGCAGGCCGTCTCCACGGTCGGTGTGTTGGGATTCTGGGCCTGGATGCTGGTCACCGCGGTCGTCGTCTTGCGAGCGCCTGGCGTCTCAGCGCTGGCGGCCGATGTAACGCAAGCAATTCGGAAGACGTAGGTCCCTGGCGTCTGGCGAAGGCAGCTGCGGTGAGCCCGTAGGCATTCCCGGGTGACCATTGCACCAACTCAATCCGGTAGCCGTCGGGTCTGTGAGCCATGCGGTTTGGGGTCCGTCTGGACCGCCAGGTCGTTCCAGTGAGCCGGGCCTCAAGCCCATCTCACCCGCGAGCGCCAGCAGAGAGGCTTGATCGAGTTTCCTCCCCTCGGCGACAAGCTCGGCGAAACGCTCGTGGCCAAACGGATAGTCGGCTATCGGCCGCGGCCCGAGGTGGCCCCCGAGGTCATTCGCTATCTGGAGGGCTGGACCCCTCCCGGCTGGAAAGCCGCTGGGGCAGGCTCAGCGGTTCCTCGGAATCGAGAAAACGGTATAGCGAACGTAGCCCCGGCGGGATTCGAGACTACACCTACGAAACCGCGGCTGATGTTCTCGTGATCTGCCCAGTCTCGACTCAGCTTGCGAGGCGGTCAAGCCGAGCTCGGTTGCACCAGACCCGACTCATAGGCGACGACGACCGCCTGTACACGGGAGCGCGCGTCGAGTTTGGATAGGACGTGGCCAACGTGCGTCCGCACAGTCGCCCCACTGACGAACAATTCTGCTGCGATCTGGCCATTGTCGAGGCCGCGCGCCATGAGCACGAGCACGTCGCGCTCGCGCTCAGTGAGCCTGCCGACGAGGCTGTTGTCGAAGCTCGCCTTGGGTCGCACCTGGGTTTCGATCAGTCGGCGTGTGCGGGCCGGCGCGAGAAGCGCATCCCCGGCGGCGATCAGCCGGACGGCGGCCACCAGCTGTTCGGGCGACGAATCCTTGAGGATGAATCCGCTGGCTCCTGCGCGTAGCGCTTCGAAGACGTACTGATCAGCGTCGAACGTGGTCACAACCAGGATTCGCAGCGCGGGATCGTGCTCAATCAGCTTGCGGGTTGCAGCGATGCCGTCCAGGCGTGGCATTCGGATGTCCATCAGCACAAGGTCAGGACGGTCGCGCCGCACCGCGACCAGAGCGTCCTCACCGTCGGCCGCCTCCCCCACGACCTCGATGTCGGCCTGCCCTTCGAGGATCAGCCGGAGACCCGCACGCACCATGGCCTGGTCGTCGGCCACCAAGACCCGGATCACGTTGGCTCGTAGGGAAGGCGTGCGAAGACACGAAAGCCTCCACCCGAGCGGGCACCGGCTTCGAAGTGGCCGCCGAAAAGGCTGACTCGCTCCCGCATCCCGATCAACCCGTGGCCTCCCAGGAGGGACCCATCAGCGGAGGGCCCCCGCCCATCGTCCTCCACGGTCACTTCCACGGCTGCACCGTCGCATCGCACAGTGAGCCCGACATGCGCTGCGCCCGCGTGCTTGAGAACGTTGGTCAGCGCTTCCTGGGCGATGCGGTAGGCGGACAGGTCAACTCCAGGCGGAATTCCATCCTGTGTGCAGCTTTCGTCGACGTCGATGGCGAGGCCTGCTTCTCGCATCTGGGCAACCAACAGGTTGAGGTGGCAGAGACTGGGCTGCGGGGACAGCTCGTCTTCCTGGCCAGGCTGGCGCAGCATCGACACCAGGCGGCGCAGCTCGGACATCGCGCTGCGTCCCGCCGCCTCGACCGAGAGTAGTGGCGTCCGGGCTTTCTCCGGCTCCCGGTCCAGTGCTTGGCGGGCGGCGCCGGCCTGTAACACCATCAGGCTCACGCTGTGGGCCACGATGTCGTGAAGCTCGCGCGCGATTCGGGCTCGCTCATCGGTGACCGCGGCCTGAATCTGCTCCTCCCGCTGTGCCTCCAGCTCGGCGGTGCGAGCCTCGAGGCGGTCGCCGCGCAGCTCGCGGTAGCGAAGCGTCTTGCCGAGCGCCCATGAGATCGCGTAGAAGACCCACTCCCCGAAAGCCTGGTTGAGGGCGCCCGGGAGGAGCGGACCGTACCCGATCAGCTGAAAGGCAACGATCATCGCGGCGCCCGCGTAGGCCCTGCGGCCGGTGGTGTGGGCAGCGGTCGAATAGACGATGAAGACCTGCGAGAGGAACGCCTCGAACAGGTTCAAATCCGGGCCCTTCCCGAAGAAGTGGTTGAGGATGGGTTTCAATCCGAACAAGCCCATTGCCAGGAGCAGCGCGAGGAGCGGATAGCGAAGCCTGATCGCAAGCCCCACGCTGATCGCGGCCGCAACGGCCGACATCACAAGCTTCGGATCGCTGACCGTCCCTGCCAGGAGCGGTAGCGGCCCGACCCAGATCTCGTACTGCGAGGTCAGGGTGAAGACCAGCACCGGACCGGCCACCGCCGCGATCCGCCACCACCGACGCATTAGCAGGCACTTTAGGTCACGCACTCGGGAGTGCCATCAGCGCCCGGGCTGATCCCAGCTACGTCAAAGCGATGAGTCAGGCGCAACGTACGCCGGCGGGCTGAGAAGTAAATCGGCCCGCTGTCCGACGACTCGGCCAGTACCTCCACCGCACGATCTGTTCATCCCAAATCCTTAGGAGGTGTCCGTCAGACATGAGCAGCAAGTGGATCGGCCGTTCGCCAGCGTTGATAGGGGCCATCTTCCCCGTCTTCGGGTTCATACGCGGAGGTGGCGATGACTCTGCCCCGACCGCGTCCTCTAGCGGTGCGCAGATCGCGACCTACGCGTACCACCATGGACTACCCAACTCCCTCTATTACGTCGAGCTCGGGGCTTTCCTGGCGCTGATGGTCTTCAGCATCGTCCTCTATTCACGTTTGCGCTCCGCAGAGCCTCGGGGCGCGATCGGCGCCATTGTCATGGTGGCCGCTTCCGTGGTATCGGTCGCCATCAAGCTCGGCAGCTTCCCCGCGGTCTACGCGCTCTACTCGAGCTCGGTGCAGCTGGATCCCGGCGTCGCCCGCGCGCTCTGGGTGCTCGGTGAGTTCGCATTCACTGTCTCCATGCTCGTGCAAGCGCTCTCGTTGGGCGCTGTCGCGGCGTCCGGCCTCCTCTACGCCGGAATTCCGCGCTGGCTGGCGGGAACCGCGGGTGTGATCGCTGTGGCAATGGTCCCGGCCTTTATCCTGGGGGGCAACTTCCCGGTGGCCCCAACGCTCGCATGGTTCCTATGGTTGGCGGTGGCGAGCGTGACCCTCTTCGCGCAAAGGCCACGCACTGATAGCGAAAGTCAGCCTTCGGCGAGAGCGATGGCGGCCGGCGCGGTCTGAGACTCGCCGTGCAGTGGGCGCAACAAACGCGCGACTTCACGATCCGGCCCGGAGACCCCCTGCGGGACGAGTTCATCGAACGGCTTAAAGGCGACGACGGCTGCGCGTTCACGGATAAGCAATGGACATGCTTCGGGGACCACAGACTCGCCGCAGCCGTCCTCGAGAACATGGGTTCACCGAAATGGCCGTCATCGTCTTCAACGTCCCGCGGCGCGACTTCAATAGTCGCTTCGCGAGTAGCTGAGCCGCGGCGAGGCCCGTCGGCGTGCCAATGCAGGCGGGGCAAGCCTCGCCCCTACGGATTGGGCCGCTTGGTAGCCCCGGCGAGTCTGGTAGTCCCGGCGGGATTCGAGGCCACACATAAGAAACCGCGAGTGACCTTCCTGTGAACCTTCGGCGCGTCAGCTGCCGAGCACCTCGAGGCCAGCGTGAAAACAGCCAAAGCCAACAGGACCGGCGAAGCCTTCAAGGAACACCAGCGGCGCCTGAGGTGTGATTTAGGCCCTTTCGCTGATGCGGGCCGGCAGACCTCCTCATACGGTCTGAGGCAAATCAACCGAGGAGGTCGGCCATGTCCCGTTCGATCGGTCGCCTATGGCTATTCCTGTTCGTACCGTTTGTGATCCTGGTCCTCTCGTTTATGGCCGGACTCGTCGTCCCGCATCAAGATCGGTGGGGCCACGCCGCCTTCCATCTGATCTATCTGCCAGTCCTTGCCGTCAGCTGTTGGGCGCTTTGGCGTTTCATCGGCGCAGCTCCGACCCGCACTCAGCGGGTGATCGCCGGCCTAATGCTGTTCCTCCAGTCCATCGCGATCTTCGGCCATGCCGGCGAGTTGGTGACGGTGATTCAGAACGGGTTCTTCAACGCCCCCGAGTCGATCTTCAAGGAAAACCCACACATGTTCTTCGCAAAGTTCGCGATCTTGGGGATCATGCTGAGCTTGGTCCTGCTGATCGCCCTCACCATCACGGCTTTCATCCAGCGCCGGTGGGGCCGCAAGGCCTGGCTGCCCGCATCCTGATTTCGAGCGGGACGCTTTGATCGGGACCCTCCGCTCATACGATACCCAGGCGCGATTCGCGCAGGACTGGGACAATCCGCGCATGATCGGAAAGACCCACGCGGTGTGGGCGGTGGGGCCGGTCGTCGTCATCGTCCTGCTCGCTGCGGTGGCCGCTTTGGTGGCCGGGGTCGCGGGCGGCGCGTACTTCGGGACTTCGCCTGCGGTTGTGGCGTCACTGGGCGTGGGGGCAATCGCCACGGCGACCATCGGATATGCGACCACCAGTAGCAATCGTGTTGTCGGGCTGGCCATCGTCGCGGCTGGGTGGTCCGTTGGTCTGTATCTGCTGGTCTTTGGACTGGCGAGGATTGCCTATGGCGAGTGGGGACCGAGCCCGCTTGCCAGCACCCTCGCACACCTCGCGTTCGCTGGGCACGTGCCGCCGCTGACGCTCTTCGTCGTCGCCGGCCTGTTGACGAGGCGCGCCCTCATCGGCGAGCGCCATTCGGGCTGGCCGCTGATCGCGTCGGTGGGGCTCGCGGCCATCCTATTCGTGGCCATCTTCACACTCGCGAATCCAGGGGCTCCGTTCGCGGGCGTGAGGCCGGTGTTCCAGGTGCCGTATCCGATCCTGGTCGGGGGCTTGGTCGTGAACAACATGTGGCTCGCCACGCTACTTCTGCCGCCGGTGCTCTTGATCTGGGCGCGACGTGAGGCCCGCGGACATGGGGACCGGCGGCGACTTGCCACAGCCGCGATCGCATCTCTGGTACCGGTCTGCCAGTTGCTGCTTTGCACGCTGCTGGGCTTGGCCGTCGACGCCAGCGGAATCACTCACCAAGGTGGGGCGACGCTCTTGATCGCGGGTCTGGGCGCCGCCTGGCCGCTGACCGGAGTGGGCTTCGGCCTGGCGGTCCGCGGACCGAGCTTGCAGTACACCGTCAGCTCAGGAGTGCTGGCGCGGGCCGCATCGCTCGTGCTCGGGGTGATGACCGCGATGATCGCGATCTGCGCCGGGCTGCTCATCAGCCTCGGTCGCGGCTTTGGGACCACATTCGTCATTGCGGTGGCGGTTGTGGTGGTCGCGCTGGCACTTCGGCCGCTTGCGGTGCGCGTCCTGGCGGCCCTCGTCGGCGAGCCCGCGGCACCGATCCGGTCCAACGGACATAGCTTCAGTCCGCGGGCCAACGCCCACAATGGGTCGCGACTCTCGCCCCTGACGCAGCGCGAACGTGAGGTGCTTCGCCTCCTCGCCGCCGGCCTGAGCAACGCGGGGATCGCCGCCCAACTCGTCCTGTCGGAGCGAACCATCGACGCTCACCTCAGGTCGGTCTTTGACAAGCTCGACCTGCCTGGCTCGCGGCACGACAACCGGCGAATCCAAGCTGCGGCAGTGTGGGCTCACGAGTCAGGCGAAAGGCATGTCCCGGAGCCCGAATTGACATCCACGCTCGGCTGACTACCGCCCAGCGTCATCAGCCTCGGTAGCGCGGCCCACGGCTCGCGAGGCGCAACTACGTCTGCGCGCTCGTAAGGCAACGATCGCCGATCCCGAGCGCGCTTCTGAAGGCTTAGGTCTCGCTAATGTGGTAGCACCGGCGGGATTCGAGCCCGCGATCTCAGCCTGGCCCGGGCGCGCGCAGGGCGCTTTAGACAGGTCGCCCTCTCAAGGCTGAGTGGTAGCCCCGGCGGGATTCGAACCCGCGATCTCAGCCTCGCCGGGCGCGCGCAGGGCGCCTAGAAGAGTTCCCTCTCAAGGCTGAGGGTGGTAGCCCCGGCGGGATTCGAACCCGCGATCTCAGCCTCGCCGGGCGCGCGCAGGGCGCCTAGAAGAGTTCCCTCTCAAGGCTGAGGGTGGTAGCCCCGGCGGGATTCGAACCCGCGATCTCAGCCTTGAGAGGGCTGCGTCCTGGTCCACTAGACGACGGGGCCACGCTCCAAAAGTGGGCGGCGCTGGTTTCGAACCAGCGACCTCTTGCGTGTGAAGCAAGCGCTCTCCCGCTGAGCTAGCCGCCCGCGACCGCGGACCATTCTACCCAGGGCAGTCCGCTCCCCCGAACCCACCAAGCGCTCCCAGGCTTGATACCGACTAACCCCCAAAACCCCTCCACGGCGCGCACGCGACTTGACATCGCCTCACCCCCCGGCAATAGTTCTTCCCGGAGTAGTGGGTCGGCCACCGAACGTGTGGCCGCGTCTCTCGCCGGCGCACTCTCGCCCCGGAGCAACCCGGGAAGAGGGCGAGGGAAGGAGCCACAGACGCTTAACGAATCCGGCGCTGTGGCCCCGAACAAACCTAAGAAGGGGGTTCAAATGACCGGGATTCGGTTTAAGTCCCTCGTCGTCACCGTTGCCGCGGCCTTCGTGGCCATGGCCTGCGGGACGAACGGCGGGCCCGGCACCGGGGGCGAAGAGCTCGCGCCCGACCAGACGCTCACTTTCCCGATTCAGGACGACGTCCAGACCCTGGATCCGGGCCACGTGCAGTCGGGCGAGGACATCGCGTTCACGACCGAGATGTTCGCCGGGCTCTATGGCCTGGACAACAGCAACAAGATCATCAATTTGATCGCGACCGGCCCGCCCGACGTTTCGTCGGACGGCAAAACCTACACGTTCCACATGCGGAAGGACGCCAAGTTCTGGAACGGCGACCCCATCAAGTCGGCGGACGTCCTCTACTCGTGGAACCGGGCCGCCGCCCTCAACGACGCCTACGCCACCGTCTTCCAGCCGGTCGTCGGCTTCGACGACACCTCCAACGGCAAGACCAAGGCGATGTCGGGGCTCAGCGCGCCCGATGATTACACAATCAAGGCGCAGCTCACCGACGCGGCCGGTTACTGGCTGAGCGAGCTCGCCATCTGGACCGCAGCCATCGTCAGCCAGAAGGCCATCACCGCCGGCGGTGAGGACTCCTGGTGGACCAAGCCCGACACCGCCGTGGGTGCCGGACCCTTCAAGATGACCGAGCGCACCGCCAAGGCGTCGATGGCCTTCCAGCCCGTCGCCAACTGGTGGGGCGGTTCGACAGGGGCCCTCAAGAACATAAAGGTGGAGGTGGGTGTCGATCAGGCCTCGCAGGTCAAGAAGTACGAGGCCAGCGGCTACGACCTGGTCGGTATGGCCAACCAGCCGCCCAGCCCGGACGATATCCTCCGCTACAAGAGCGACCCGACCAAGCAGAAGGATGAGAACATCTACCCCTCCGCTCGGTCGACCTGGGTCAACTTCAACTTCACGGGCAACAGCCCCTTCGCCCCCAAGGCCGGCATCACCCCGGGCAACCCGACCGCGGGCCTGGGCCAGGATGACGGCAAGAAGGGCCGCAACGCTTTCAGCCTCTCGATCGACCGCGACGCCATGGTTGACGTGGCGTGCTCCAAGGGCGCGACCTGCACCAAGGCCACGGGCGGCCTGATTGCGAAGGGTCTGAAGGGCTATGTGGGGGATGGCAAAGACCCCAACGCAGTGTTCAACGCTTCGACCGCTAAGTCCGACTACACGGCCTGGGACCCCAACGGAAGCAAGATCAAAGGTCTCCAGTACCGCTTCAACGCCTCGGCCACCAACACCAAGATCGCCCAGAACCTGCAGTCGCAGTGGAAGGCGAACCTGGGCATCAACATCGACCTGGCGCCATCGGACTTCCCGACCCTGATCGCGGACCGCAACGCCAAGAAGACCAATCTTTCGCGCGGCTCCTGGGGCGCCGACTACGACCATCCGCAGGACTGGTTCGACAACCTGTGGACGTGTGAGGCGGCCAAGCCCGGCCACGGCGGCACCGAGGGCTACTGCAACCCGGCCATGGACAAGAACCTGAAGACGGCAAACGCGGAGTCGATCGACAAGGCCCTCCCGCTCTACCAGCAGGCCGGCCAGACCCTGATCGACGACAACGTCGACGCCGTCCTCTTCTACGGCACCCAGACTTACTTCACCCACTCCTACGTCAAGGGCGCCGGCTTCAACAGCCTTTACGACTTCAACTGGCAGGGGATCCGGATCCTCAAGCACTAGACCTCCGGCATTTCCGGCTTATGATTGGGGGGCCCGTTCAAGAAACGGGCCCCCTATCCGTTAAGAGAGGTCATAGTGGTTAGATGACACGGGGTACCCTGATCTATATCGGGCAGCGGCTGCTGCTCATCACGCTGACGGCGCTCATCGTCTCCTCCGTGGTCTTCATCGGGGTGCACCAGCTCCCCGGCAACGCCTTCCTCACGGAGCGCCGGACGAATGCCGCGGCACAGGCCGCGCTGCTGCACCACTACGGCCTCGATCTGCCCTGGCCGGTGCAGTACGTCAACTGGCTGACCGGCGTGCTGCACGGCGACCTCGGCGAGTCGCTGGTCAACCGCGGCGTGCGCATCACGCCGCTGGTGCTGCGCGAAGCCGCCACCAGCGCCACCCTCGGCTTCTGGGCGATGGTCTTCACGGTCACGCTGGGGATGTCCCTGGGCATCGTGGCCGCGGTCAAGCAGAACACGCTCCTCGACTACGTGGCCTCCTTCTGCGCCGTGATCGGCTACAGCATGCCCAGCTTCGTGACCGCCACCTTCCTGGTCCTGCTCACGGTCACCGGCTTCTATGCCTGGACCGGCGGCACCATCTACGAGAACATCGGCTGGGGCAAGCCAGAACAGATACCGGTACCGGCGATCTCGCTCGGGCTCTTACCCAGCGCCATCATCTTTCGCTTGACGCGCGCAAGCATGCTGGAGGTGATCCGGCAGGACTACGTGCGCACCGCTTGGGCCAAGGGACTGCGCTCGCGCATCGTAGTCATCCGGCACGCGCTGCGTAACGCGCTCATCCCGGTCGTCACCATCCTGGGCCCGATCACCACCAGCGTGATCACGGGATCGATCGTGATCGAGTACATATTCGGGATCCCCGGGTTGGGCAAGGAATTCATCAACAGCATCGCCAACCGGGACTACAACATCGTGATCGGAGTCTTCACCTTCTACGCGATACTGGTTGGCCTGGCCAACCTCCTCGTCGATCTCGTCTACCCCATGATTGACCCGAGGATCCGTTACTGATGGCTACTGCACCAAGCACTTTCGAACCGGGTCCCGACTCTTTCGTCGCCACCGACACCTATGAGGTCGGCGAGAGGATGTCAGCCTGGGAGGACACCTGGCGCCGCCTTCGCCGCAACAAGCTGGCGCTGGTGGGCATGGCGATCATCGTGATCCTGGTGATCACCGCCATCGTCTCCAGCTTCTGGACCCCCTACGATGTCTGGCGGCAGTCTCTGGGTCCGACCTACCAGGGCCCCACCGGCAAGCATCCCTTCGGCCTCGACGACTCCGGACGCGACATCCTGAGCCGGCTCATGGGCGGGGCGCAGGTCTCCATGGTGGTGGGTGTCGGCACCGCGACCCTGAGCTCCATCATCGGCATCATGCTGGGATTGCTGGCGGGCTTCTACCGCGGTTGGGTGGACACCCTGGTCTCGCTGCTGATCAACGTCTTCTACGGCCTGCCCGACCTGCTCATCGTGCTGCTGATCGTGGCCGTGACGCAGCAGCGTGGGCTCGGCAACATCATCCTGGCCATCTCATTGACGGCCTGGCTGGGCATGGCCCGTCTGGTGCGCGGTCAGACCTTGAGCCTGCGCGAGCGGGAGTTCGTCGAGGCCGCGCGTTCGGTGGGCACTCGGGACCGGTGGATCCTGGTCCGCCACATCTTCCCCAACGCCCTGGGGCCGATCATCGTGCAGGCGACCTTCGTGATCCCGGCGGCCATCCTCTTCGAGGCCTTCCTGAGCTACCTGGGGTTCGGCGTCAAGCCACCCACGCCATCCTGGGGCGCCATGGCATCTGACGGTTTCCGTTCGCTCCAGTACGCTCCGCATATCATCCTGATACCGGCTGCGGCGCTCTGCATCACGCTGATGGCCTTCAACTTCATGGGGGATGGCCTGAGAGACGCCCTCGACCCGCGCATGCGGAGGTAAACGGCCAACTGGAACCCCTGCTGCGGGTTGAAGACCTGAGGACCCACTTTTTCACCTCAGGTGGAGTCGTCAAGGCCGTCGACGGCGTCAGCTTCGTGGTCAACAAAGGCGAGACGCTGGGCATCGTCGGCGAGTCCGGGTGCGGCAAATCGGTGACCGCGCTTTCGGTGCTGCGCCTGATCCCCGAGCCGGGCAGGATCGTCTCCGGCCACATCTGGTTCAAGGACAGGGACGTCGCCAGCTACTCGCGCGAGGAGTTGCGCGAGTACCGAGGCAACGACGTCTCGATGATCTTCCAGGACCCCATGACCTCCCTAAACCCGGTGCTGCGAGTCGGGTTCCAGATCAAGGAGGCGATGGTCGCCCACGAGCGCTTCGACAACAAGACCGCGGACGAGCGGGTGGTGCCGATGCTGCAGAAGGTGCGCATATCCGACCCCAAGGAACGCGCGAAGAACTACCCGCACCAGTTCTCAGGCGGCATGCGCCAGCGCGCGATGATCGCCATGGGCCTCTCCAACGAGCCCGACCTGCTGATCGCCGACGAGCCCACCACCGCCCTCGACGTCACCGTCCAGGCCCAGATCATCGAGCTGCTGCGCGATCTCAACCGCGACATGGGCACGGCTGTGGTCCTGATCACGCACAACCTGGCCGTGGTGGCCAGCCTGTGCACCCGCGTCATCGTCATGTACGCGGGGCGGATCGTGGAGTCGGGACCGACGCGCCAGATCTTCAACAGTCCGCAGCACCCCTACACCTGGTCCCTCCTGCAGTCGATCCCGCGCATCGACTCGACGCAGCACGACAAGCTGCTGACCATCGCGGGGCTGCCGCCCGACCTCAGCAACCCGCCACCGGGCTGCCTGTTCCATCCCCGCTGCCGCTTCCGTGTCGACCGCTGCTCAAAGGAGGAGCCGCCGCTGGAAGAGGTGGGACCGGAGCAGGCGGCGCGTTGCTGGGTGCTGATGAAGAACGCCCTGGCCGGCGCGGAGCCGGTCCGGTGAGCGCTCGGGGATGAGCGCCCAGGAGGCGCAGGTCTCGCAGGCGCCGGCCTACGAGATGGCGCTGGTCCGCGTCGAGGACGTGGTCAAGCACTTCCCGATCGGCACCGGCCTCTTCGGCGGGCAGGCGGTGCGTGCGGTCGACGGCGTCAGCTTCGAGGTCCGCAGCGGCGAGACGCTCGGGTTGGTCGGCGAGTCGGGCTGCGGCAAATCCACGCTGGGGCGCGTCATCGCGCAGCTCCAGCCGGCCACCGCCGGGCATGTTTTCTTTCGCGACACCGACCTGGTGCGGCTGCACGGCGAGAAGCTGCGCCGCATGCGGCAGCAGATGCAGATGATCTTCCAGGACCCCTATGCGTCATTGAACCCGCGCATGACCGTGGGGGACATCATCGGCGAGCCGCTGCAGAACTTCGGCATCGCCCGCGGCAAAGAGCGCGAGCGGCGCATCAACGAGGTCATGCGCACCTGTGGGCTCAACCCCAACTTCATCCGCCGGTACCCGCACGAGTTCTCGGGTGGCCAGCGCCAGCGCATCGGCATCGCCCGCGCGCTGGTCCTCAATCCCACCTTCATCGTCGCCGACGAGCCCATCTCAGCCCTCGACGTTTCGATCCAGGCCCAGATCGTGAACCTGCTGGAGGATCTCCAGGACCGGTTCAAGCTGACCTATCTCTTCATCGCGCACGACCTCTCGGTGGTGCGCCACCTGAGCGACCGGGTGGCCGTGATGTACCTGGGCAAGATCGTGGAGATCGCGGACTCCAAGGAGATCTACCTCAACCCGCTCCACCCCTACACCAAGGCGCTCCTGTCGTCGATCCCGATCCCCGACCCCGACCTCGAGGCCCAGCGCGAGCCGATCCTGCTCAAGGGCGAGATCCCCTCGCCGGTCAACCCGCCCACCGGCTGCCGCTTCCACACCCGCTGTCCGATCGCCCAGTTCCCCAAGTGCTCCGAGGAGGAGCCACCCCTGGAGGAGAAAGCGGCCGGCCACCGGGCCGCCTGCCACTTCGCCGGCCAGCTCTAACCCCGTAGGGGCGCCGGGAGGGGCAAGCCCCTCCCCTACGCGGAAGGGCGAGGCTTGCCTCGCCCTGGGAGGGGGCAAGCCCCTCCCCTACGCCGGGTTCTTAACAGCCCCTTCTCCCTTTCGCGGCCGGCTGCGCTTATGCTCCGGCGACTCAATGGATGTCCATCAGATGTTTTGCTGGCTGCTCCATCGCAAAACGCGTGAGCTGCTGGTCCCGGGCATCCTCCCCTTCGGCCTCGACGCCGTGGTCTTCTGCTGGCGCTGCGACAAGTTCCGCGGCCGCGCGGTCAAAGTCTTCCGCCCGAACCTGGGCCAGGTCTAGAACCCGGACCGACTTTCCTTATAGCCGCGCTGTTCGATAGACTGACAGCGTTATGAAGGACAAACTCCAAGGCAAAGGCGAAGAGCTGAAGGGCCGGGTGACCGGCGACGACAGCGAGAAGTACAAGGGCGAAGCCCGCCAGACCGTGGGCGACGTCAAGGACGCGGGCCGCGAGGTGCGCGACAAGCTGGAAGGTCGCGAGGACCCCGCCTAGACCCTGATGTCCCGGCGGCTCCACCGCGGCTGGGCCGCCGGCCTGGCCGCGGTGCTCGTGTGCCTGGCCAGCCTGGCCTACATCGGCTACACGCTGCGCCAGCTGCCCACGCCCGGCGGCGAGGTGACGGCGCGCTCGATCGCGGTCTACGACCGCAACGGCCAGCTGCTGGCCGAGCGCAACCCCGAGGGCGAGTACCACGTCCCGCTGACGCTGGCCCAGATGGGCAAATACGGGCCCGCCGCCACCCTGGCGGCCGAGGACCGCGGCTTCTACCAGCACGGACCGGTCGACCCCCTGGCCATGACCCGAGCGGCCGCCGCCGACCTGCTCAGCGGCAGCGCCGTGCAGGGTGGCAGCACGATCACCCAGCAGCTGGTCAAGATCCAGCTCGGCGATCCCCAGAAGACGGTCGACCGTAAGGTGCAGGAGATGCTCCTGGCCTGGGCCCTGGAGCACCGCTACTCCAAGGACCAGATCCTGGAGATGTACCTGAACCGGGTCTACTACGGCCACGGCGCCTACGGGCTGGGAGCCGCGGCCAAGGCCTACTTCGGCAAGGACGCCAACGCCGCCGACCTCACCCCCGCGCAGGCTGCCCTGCTAGCCGGCCTCATCCAGGCACCCAACGGCTACAACCCCCAGACGCACTTCAGCCTGGCTCGCGACCGCGAGCTCTACGTGCTGCGCGGCCTGCAGGCCACCGGCGTCCTTAGCCAGGCCCAGGAGCAGAAAGCGGAGGCTGAGCCGGTCGAGCAGGAGCTTCACTTCGACGCCGGCTACCGGCAGGAGAAGGCGCCCCACTTCGTCGACTACGTGATCGCCCGCCTGGAGCAGCAGTTCGGCTCCGCGGCGATCCAGCAGGGCGGCCTGGCCGTCTACACCACCCTCGACGCCGGCCTGCAGGCGGCCGCCGAGAAGGCGGTGGCCGACGGCGTGCGGGCCCTGGCCGGCAAGGGGGTCAACAACGGCGACCTGCTGGCCGTGCGCCCGAGCACCGGCGAGATCCTGGCCTGGGTCGGCTCGGCCGACTACGACAACGCCGCCATCGGCGGTCAGTACGACGTAGTGCTCTCACCGCGCCAGCCCGGCTCCTCGTTCAAGCCCTACACCTACGAAGCAGCCCTCAAGGACCACAAGCTGGCGCTCTGCAGCACGCTCCAGGACCAGCCCACCAACTTCAGCGGCTACCAGCCGGTCGACTTCGACAACCGCTACATGGGCGCGCTGAGCGCCCGCCGCGCGCTGGTGCTCTCGCGCAACATCCCGGCCGTACAGGCCGGCCGCATGGAGGGCATGGACGGCGTGATCAAGCTGGCCCAGGCGGTGGGCGTCCACTCGCCGCTGGAGGCGACGCTGCCAACCGCGATCGGGGCCAGCGAGGTCACGATGCTGGAGCACGTGCAGGGCTACCAGGTCTTCGCCAACCAGGGCGCCAAGGTCCCGCTGGTCGGCATCGCCCGGGTCGGCGACGGTTCCGGGCACGTGATCTTCGAGCAGAAACCAGGCGCCCAGCCCGGCCGCCAGCAGGTGCTGGCTCCGGCCGAGGCGTACCTCATCACCGATACCCTCAAGGACTACTCGAAGCAGTGGGGCCTGGGCTGGAACCGGCCATTTGCCGGCAAGTCAGGGACCTCGGGCGGCAGCCAGGCGGGGGTACATCCCGACTCCTGGATGCTGGCCTACAGCCCGGACATCGTGGTCGGGGCCTGGGCCGGCAACACCGGCCAGAACGGTCGCGGTCAGCCGACCAGCGCCTTCGGGACCGACGTGGGGAGCACGATCTCGGCCGAGTTCCTGAACGCCCTGCCGGCGGGGTACAGCCGCTGGTACAGCCAGCCCTCAGGACTGGTCAAGACCAGGTCGGGCGAGCTGGCGCTGCCGGGCACCGAGTCGCTGTGCGGCGGCGCCTCGGGCGGTGAAGGTCAGGACCAGGGGCAGGCGGGCGGCGCGGCCAAGCCAAAAAAGAAGTGAGGTTTCTTGGTGACTCTTAACAGCCTCCCGGTCTAGGGTTCACCCTCCGGGCGTGGGCCCGGGCGTCCGTCACGTCCGTCAGCGACCAAGGAAGGGAGGGGAGTCTCGTGAAGAGACTGTTGATTGCAGGTGTTCTGCTCGTGGGTGCGCTCGGCACCCAGGTGAGCCAAGCCGGAGCCGCCGAGTATTTCTGCGACTGGGATCCGCCGGTGCTGCTGGTCACGCCGGCCGGGCACGTCGAGCCGGTGTACGTGAGCGTTTGGACCTCGTCTGTGCTCAACATCGGCCTGCCGGTCGAGTCGTACACGGCGACGCGCGCCTATGACTCCGCCGGCCATCCGGTGACGAAGTTCGACGTCGCGGTCTGGGTGCCCAGCGGACTGTTGTTCAACTTCACGACCCTGGACGTGGTCAGCACCGGCCTCCTGGGCGGCGGCCAGCGGCTGGCCAGCGCCTATGGGACCAGCGGGCACACCACCCACCTGCGCTTCACGGTCAACCAGCCCTAAAGGGAACGCGCGCGTGAGCTCGAGGCGGCGGCTGGAGGCATACCGCCTCACGGTCGTGGGGCTGGCGGCCGTCCTCCTGGTGACGCGGCTGGGCGGGGTCGACCACACAGTGGTCGACCCCGTGATCGTGACCACGCTGCTGTTGGCGGGCATCCTGGCTATCCAGTTCCCGCTCAGCATCGGAGCCAATCACAAGCTGGCCATGGACACGGCCGCCCTCTTCGCGGCCGCCCTCCTCCTCCCCACGCCGGCGGCCCTCCTGGTGGCGGCTGGCGCCACCACCGCGGGCTGGGCGGTGTCCGCCCTGCGCAAGGTCGCGCTCAGCCCGGTCAAGCCGCGGCTGGCGGTGGTGCTGCCGGGCATCCTCTTCAACGGCGCCCAAAACACGCTCAGCGTGGGCGCCGCCGGCGGCATCCGCGACTTGGTGCAGGGGCCGGGGCCCCTGGCGCTGCACAACCCGAACACGGTCTGGGTGATCCCGCTGATGGCGATTGCCATGTACGCGGTGAACTCGGGCCTGGTGGCGATCGCCGTGGGGCTGCACTCGGGTCGCAACCCGCTGCAGCTCCTGGTTTCGACCCGGCAGGTGGCGGCGCTGCAGTATGCGGGCCTTTTCCTGATCGGCGTGATCGCCGCCGCCGGCACCGCCACCTACCCCTGGGTGCCGCTGGTCATGGTGCTGCCGGCGGCCATCATCTACATCTCACTCAAGCGCAGCCTGCAGCTGGCCGAGCAGACCATCCACGCCGTCGAGCGCATGGCCGACGTCGTCGACCGGCGCGATCCCTACACCTACCAGCACTCGATCCGGGTCGCCCAGTACTCGGTCCAGATCGGGCGCCGCCTGGGCCTCAACCCGGACCAGGTCCGGGTGCTGGGCCTGGCGGCGCGGGTGCACGACCTCGGCAAGGTGGGCGTGCCGGACGCCGTGCTCCTGAAGCCCGGGCAGCTGACGCCCGAGGAATGGGCGGAGATGGAGCGACATCCGCAGATCGGATGCGAGATCCTGACCGAGTTCGCCGAGTACGGCCGCATGCGGGAACTGGTCCTCACGCACCACGAGCGCTACGACGGGCAGGGCTACCCCAACCGGGTGGAGGCCCGCCGGCTGCCGCTGATGGCCCAGATCATCCCGGTCGCCGACGCCTTCGACGCCATGACCTCGGCGCGGCCTTACCGCAAGGCCATGAGCCTGGCCGAGGCCGCGGCGATCCTGGAGCGCGGGGCAGGCACCCAGTGGAATCCGGCGGTGGTGGCGGCGGCCGTGGCGGCTCTGCGGCCGGTGGCGAGCCCGCTCAACGTCAAGGCGGTGCCGACCCCGGCCTAGCGGCTAGCCTCTGGCCTGATGGGCCAGGTCGCGCCGTTCCGGTTTCGGCCCCTCACCGTCGCGGACCTGCTGGACGAAGCCTTTCGGATCTACCGGGCCAACTTCCCTGTCCTGGCCGCGATCGCGATCGCGACCTACCTGCCCCAACTGGCGATCCTGCTCGCCAGCGGGACGCAAGACGTCTACACGGCGGCGCTGCAGGCCATGCTGCACCCCGGCACGCCCACCGAAACCGGGACCATCCCCGGCTACAACCCGCTGCGCAGCCTGATCAGCCTCCTCAACTACCCGGTCCAGCTGGGTGTGGCCCCACTCCAGTACGGAGCGCCGGTCCTGGCTGCGACCTGGACGCTGCTCGGCTACCGGGTCAGCCTGGAATCGGCTATCCGCGGGCTGCTCCGCTTTTTCTGGCCGACCGTGCTCACCCTGCTGCTGTACCTGGCCATGAGCTTCACCTTCGTTTGCTTCCCGGTCGCGCTCTGGCTCTTCACGCGCCTGGCGCTGGTGCTGCCGAGCCTCTACGCCGAGCAGGCGGGCGTGGGCCGCGCCCTGGAGCGTTCCTGGGAGCTCACAAGGGGCGCTTTCTGGCGCACCTTCTGGCTGTTCCTGGTCCTGGGCGTGATGCTCTACGTGGTCTCGGTCGTGCTGACGCCGGTCTTCATCGGAACCGCCGCCCTGATCCCAGAGCTGCCGCTGTGGCTGCGCGTCTCCCTGGGGCTGAGCTTCGTCGGGATCTCCTCGGCGATCATCTATCCGCTGTTCGCGATCGGCGCCACCCTGATCTACTTCGACCTCCGGGTGCGGCGGGAGGCGTTCGACCTGGATTTCGCCGCCGGCCGGCTGGCCGCGCGCGCCGCAGGCGGCGGCTGATCCGCACCGCCGCCGCCGCGCTCGCGGCCCTGGCGGCGGTGCTGCTGGCGGCGCCGGCCGCCGCCGCCGCCACCCCTTCCACCGATGCCTCGGCCTACGCCGCGGAGGTGGGACGTGTGCTCGAACAGGTGGTCGCCGGCCAGGCCGCCGCCGCGGCGGCCGAGATGCGCGCCGGGGGGCTCGATTCCAGCGAGCCCGAGATCTACCGCGATCTGAACCAGCAGCCGCCCGACCTCGCCGACGCCGAAGCGCGCCTGCGCGCGCTGCAGGCCGCGCTGGGCGCCCCGGCCACCGGCGGCGACCCCGCCCAGGAGCATGCGCAGATCCAGAAGATCCTCAGCCTGCGACGCTACGCGGGCAACCAGCCCTCGGCCTGGGACCGCTTCTGGAACTGGGTCGGGGATCGGATCGCTGAATTCCTGGACTCGCTAGCCCGGCCGGCCCTGGGTTTCCAGATCCCGACCTGGGTATGGCTGGCCGCCCTGGCCGTTGCCGTGCTCCTGGCCGCGCTCGGAGTGCTGTTGATCGGCGGGTTCGCCCGCTCCTCGCGGCGCCGCCGGCGCGCGGCCGAGCTGGGCCCGGAGCCGGCGCGCATGGTGCGTGAGCGCTTTCGCGAGGCTGACCGCCGGGCCGCGGCCGGCGATTGGGATGGCGCCGTACGCGCGCTGGCCGAGGCGGTCGCCACCCGGCTGAGCGGCGAACCCTGGTGGGCCACCAGCCCGCAGACGCTGCGTGAGCTTTTCCGGCAGGTGGGTTGGTTGGAGGCCCTGAGACCGCTGCTGCTGGCGTTCGAGATGGTGGTCTACGCTCGGCGCAGCATCGACGAGCCCGCCTACCGGGCGGCCGAAGCCGCGGCTGTGCCGGTGCGGGTCCAGCCGCCGCCGGCGGAAGAGGCGGCCGCATGAGGACCCGGCCCTGGCTGATCCTGGTCGCGCTGCTGGCGGTGGCCGGCGTGCTGGTCGCGGCGCGCGGGCTGCAGGGCCAGGACCCCGACTGGCACAGCTCGCGCAGCGACGGCCCCAAGGGCACCTCGGCGCTGGTTCTCTACGCGCAGGCGCTGGGCCGGCCCGTGCAGACCCTGCAGGGCTCGTCTTTCCAGCTGCCGGCGACTTCCACCACGCTCTTCGTCTTCGACCCCTTCACCGAGTACACGGCAGGCGAGGCGGGCCGGCTGAAGGACTGGGTGTCGAGCGGCGGCACCCTGGTCTACGCCGACGACGGCCTGGACAGCCATCTCGGCGACGCCTTCGAGATCGAGAAACGCGGCCTCTCGGTCTCCCGCGGCGTGGCCTCGGCGCCCTATTTCGAGGGCGTCCGCCGGGCCGGTTCGGAGACCGCCGTCAGCCCGCTGCGCCCCACCGCCGGGCAGGCGGTCGCCCTGCGAACCCGCGGCGGGGCCGCGCTGGCCCTGGTGGCGACGCTGGGTTCTGGCCGACTGGTCGCCCTCGCGGACCCGCTCCTGCTCTGCAACGGCTTCATCGGGAACCAGGACAACTGGCGGCTGGCCGCGCTGCTGATCGAGCTTTCGCCGGCGGTGGCGATCGACGAATACCACCACGACTTCGGCCATGCCTCTAGCGCGAACGACTGGTCCCGGCAGCCGCTGGGCATCGCCCTGCTCTGGGGCTTCGCCGCTGTCTTCGTCGGAGTGGCCCTCCGCAACCGGGGATTCGGGCCGCGGCTGCGGCCCTACGCCACCGGCGAGCGCTCCAGCGCCGAGCACGTCTCCGCTGTCGGGCGGCTGCTGCGCCGCTACGGAGGCCGGGGCATGGCCGCGGATCTGGCGCTGGCGGCCACCCGGCGCGCGCTGATCGAGCGGACCGGGATCTCGCGCGATGCGCCGCCGGAGCGGCTGGCCGAGGTGCTGGCGCGCTCCGCGCCCGAGCTGGCGGCCGAGTGGACGGCCGCCGAGCGGGCGGCTCGGGCCGCCGCCGCCTCGGGATCCGACCAGGCTGTGGCGGCCGCGCTCGCCCGCCTGCACGCCCTCGCCCACCCGCGGTTGGGTCCAGCCCCCACAATCCTCCGGTGACCGCCGCCGAGTTCTACGCCAGGTTTCGGGCCGAGGTGGCCAAGGTGCTGGTCGGCCAGGAGGAAGCCGTGCGGCTCTGCGGCCTGGCCCTGACGGTGGGAGGCCACGTCCTCCTGGAAGGGGTGCCCGGAGTGGGCAAGACGCTGCTCGCCAAGACCATCGCCACCGCTCTCGATCTCCAGTTCCGGCGGGTCCAGTTCACGCCTGACCTCCTGCCGGCGGACATCGTGGGCACGTCGATCTACGACCTCCAGTCGCGGGAGTTCCGGACCCGGCAAGGCCCGGTCTTCACCAACATCCTGCTGGCCGACGAGATCAACCGGGCGCCGGCCAAGGTCCAGTCCGCGCTGCTGGAGGCGATGGAGGAGCGCGGCGTGACGCTGGAGGGGACCCAGACCGCGCTGCCGGCGCCCTTCCTGGTCCTGGCCACCCAGAACCCGATCGAGTACGAGGGAACCTACCCGCTGCCGGAGGCCCAGCAGGACCGCTTCCTCTTCAAGGTGAACCTCCCCTATCCCGCCCCCGACCAGGAGACCGAGATGCTCCGCCGCTGGGGTTCGGGGCTGGAGCTGCGCGACCCCCGCGCGGCCGGGGTGACCGCGGTCTTGGGCGCCGCCGACCTGGAAGCCAGCCACCGAGAGGCGGTCGCGGTGACCTTCTCGGACGAGCTCATGGGCTACGTGGTCCAGCTCGCCACGGCCACCCGCCAGGCCCCCGAGCTGATGCTGGGGGCCAGCCCGCGCGGCGAGGTTCTGCTGATGCAGGCGGCCAAGGCCAGCGCCGCGTTCGAGGGCCGCGACTTCGCCACGCCGGACGACGTCAAGGCCGTGGTGGCGCCCACCTTCCGGCACCGCTTGTTGCTGCGGCCGGAGGCCGAGGTGGCCGGTCACACCGCGGACTCGGTCCTCAACGGCGTGCTGGCCTCGGTCACACCGCCACGCTGAGCTTCCTCCCCCGCCGGCGTCTGCTCGCGGCGCTGGTGGGAGGCGCGGTCCTGATCGCGCTGGCCCAGGTCTCCGCCGGGTTCTGGCTGGTGGCCGCGGCCTATCACGCGGCCCTGCTGGTGCTGCTGGTGCGCGACGCCTGGCTGCTGCCGGGCCGGCGGGCCTTCAACGCCTGGCGTGGCGTGCCCCGGCCGCTTTCGCTGGGGGCCGAGCAGACGGTCAACCTGCTGATCCGCTGCCGGGCAGCCGCCGGCCTTTATGCCGAGCTCGCGGACCATGCGCCTCCGGACCTGCGACCGTCGGAGCGGATTCTGCCGGCACGCTTCGACCGGCGCGGCGTGCTCCGGGTCAGCTACCAGCTCCGGCCTCCACACCGGGGTGCCTACGAGATCGGGCCGCTGGACCTGCGCGTCTGGCGGCCGGGCGGCTGGTGGTTGCGCCAGGTCCGGCTCCCAATAGTCGAGCCGGCGCGCGTCTACCCCGACGTGCTGGCCGTGCGCCGCTACCAGCTGACGGTGCGGCGGGGGATGCCCTTCCGGCCCGGCCAGCGGCGGGGCCGGCCACCCGGCGCGGCCACCTCTTTCGCCGGACTCCGTGAGTACCTCCCCGGCGACGACTACCGGCGCATCAACTGGAAGGCCACTGCGCGCAGCGACCGGCCGATCGCCAACGAGCTGGAGGCCGAGCGCGGCCAGCAGCTGCTGATCGTCCTGGAGTGCGGGCGATTGATGACGGCGCCCGCCGGCGACCTCTCCAAGCTCGACCACGCCGTCAACGCAGCACTGCTCCTGGGCTGGACGGCGCAGCAGCACGGCGATCGGGTGGGACTCGTCACCTTCAGCGACGCTGTCCACGGGTTCGTGCCGCCGGGAACTGGTCCGGCCCAGATGACGCGCCTCAACGAGGCGCTCTATGCGGTGCGGCCCGAGTACGTCGAACCGGACTTCAGCGCGCCCTTGTCTTTCTTGGCCGGCCGCATCACCCGCCGCTCCCTGGTCGTGCTGCTGACCGACGTCCTCGACGCCGGCGCCAGCCGCGATCTCCAGACCCAGGCGCTCTGGATGGCGCGGCGGCACCTGGTGCTGGTGGTGGCCATGGCCGACCCGGCGCTGCTGGCGGTCCAGCGGGCGCCGGTCAGCACGCCCGTGGGCGCCTACGAGTGGGCGGCCACCGAGGAGCTGCTGGCGGCGCGCCGCGCCACCTTCGACCAGCTCCAGCGCGGCGGCGTGCTGTGCCTCGACGTCGAGGCCGGCAAGCTGAGGCCCTCCCTGGTGGAGCGCTACCTGGAGATCAAAGAGCGCGGATTGCTATGACCCGCAAAGAGCAGGTAGGAGTAGAGCACCGCTCCGGTGCCCAGTCCGATGGCGACCTTGACCGCGGTCGGCAGGCCCGAGGGTGAGAGGTTGCCCTCGATGAGCCCGGCCACGATGAGCAGCGGTCCCAGGCCCAGCAGCAGCGTGATCGCGCGGCGGCCGGCCAGCATCAGCGCGTCCGAGCGGCTGTAGGGCGCGGGCGCCACGACCGCCCAGCCCAGCATCAGGCCGGCGGCGCCGGCGGCCACCACCACGGACAGCTCCAGGACCCCGTGGCCGATCACGAAATCGAAGAGCTGGCCCTGCACGCCGTAAAGGGCCATCACCCCGAACACCGCGCCTAGCTGGACGCCGTTGCTGATCAGGATGTAGGCCGTCGGCAGCGTGAGCGCGATCCCGAAGATGAAGGCCAGGATCGCCACGTTCAGGTTGTTGGTCATGATCAGCCCGGCCGCGAAGGGCCGGAAGCCCTGTGGGATGTGCGTCCACGTCTGATGCCGCTGGGCATACTGGATGACTTCCGGCGGCACCAGCTGCGGCGCCAGCTCGGGATCGAGCTGCAGGAGCACGTAGGCGATGACCGCGGGTCCCAACAGCAGCACGGCTGACGCGGTCAGGTACCGCCATGACGCGCGGTAGGTCCGTGGAAGCGTCCGCAAGTAGAACTCGGCGACGCGCCCGCGCAGGTCGCCGCGGCTGCCGTAGAGCACGGAGTGACCGCGGCCGACCAGGTCGTTCAGGTAACGGGTGACGTCCTCGGCCGGCCAGTCGCGGTGGGCGAGCGCCAGGTCGGCCGTCGCCCGCCGGTAAAGGCCGGCCAGCTCGACCACCTCGCCCGCCCGCGAGCGGCCCAGGGTGCGGGTGCGCGCGCGCAGGATCAGGTCCTCGAGGCGCGCCCAGTCGCCCCGCCGCTTGAGCACGAACTGGTCGGCGCGCATCGGTTGGGCACCTAGAGTACGTCTCGACTTGAGCGACGACCTGGTCGTCACCACACCCGAGCGGGTCAGCTTCGACTACCAGCTGGCCGGACCCGGCAGCCGCTTTCTGGCCCAGCTCATCGACTTCCCGCTCCAGGTGGTGGCGCTGGCGGCGTCCGTTCTGCTTGGTCTCGGCGTCGGCGCCCTCACCGGCAATGGCCTGCTGGCCGAGGTCCTGGGCGTGATCTTCGGCTTCCTGACGATCTGGGGCTACTACCCCGTGATCGAGACGCTGTGGGGGGGCCAGACGCTTGGCAAGCACATCTTCGGGCTGCGCGTGGTGGGCGATCGGGGCGAGCCCATCAACTGGGTGCAGGCGCTGCTCCGCAACCTGGTCCGGCTGGTGGACTTCATGCCGGGCCTGTATGGCATCGGCCTGGTCGTGCTCTTCCTGAACGGCCGCGGCAAGCGCCTGGGCGACCTGGCGGCCGGGACGGTGGTCGTGCGCGAGAAGGGCGGCGTCAGCTTGACCCGGCTGGTGGCGCTCAGCGAGCTCGGCGAGCAGCGCCACCAGGGCGTGGCGCCCGGTGGCGCAGAGCTCAGCCCCCAGGAGCGAACGGCGGTCCGCCAGCTGGACCCTGAGCTGCGCGCTTTCCTGGAAGCCTACGCAGTGCGCCGGCCCCGACTCGAGGAATGGCGGCGAGCGCAGCTCGCCCAGCGCGCCGCGCCGGCGCTGGGCCGGCTTCTGCCCGACCTGACCGCCGCTTCGGGACCCCAGGCTGCGCTCGATCGCCTGGCGGACCTGGTGGCCGCCGACGCCGGATGACGGCTGACCCCATGATGTAGGCATGGCAGCAGTAAGCAAGGCGGAGACAAACTGGAAGGGCGGGCTGGCCGACGGGCAGGGTCGCGTCCACGTGGCCAGCGGAGCCTTCGGCGATTTCGAAGTCAGCTGGGGCGCGCGCGCCGAGCGCCGGGCCGGGGCGACGAGTCCCGAGGAATTGCTGGCGGCCGCTCACGCCGCCTGCTTCTCGATGGCGCTCTCCCACGCCCTCGGGCAGGAAGGCCTTCCACCCCAGGAGCTGGACGTCAGCGCCGAGGTCAGCTTTCAGCCCGGGGAGGGCATCACCGGCATCGAGCTGAACGTCCGGGGCAAGGTGCCGGGTGTGGACGCAGACGGCTTCCGCAAAGCCGCCGAGGGCGCCAAGGAAGGCTGCCCGGTCTCCAAAGCGCTGGCCGGCACCGAGATCAGGCTGGGAAGCGCCGAGCTGGCATAGGCGGCCGTCCGGCTGGAGCCGCCGGGGAGATTCGAACTCCCGGCCGGCCGCTTACAAGGCGGCTGCTCTGCCAGGCTGAGCTACGGCGGCGATCCCCCATCTTGACTCAATGCCCGGCGGCCAGCCAGGCTCCGAAGAGCACGACCGCGCTGAAGATCACGTAGCGCACGTAACGCACGGCGCGGGCGTTGGGCTGCGTGGCCCCGGGCTGGGGCGTCAACAGCAGGCGCGCCAGCCACGGCCTCGGCCAGCGCGTCACCACCAGTGAGGCCAGGCCCAGCACCACCAGCGCGAGGCCCTCGCCCTGCCGCACCGTCACCGGGCCATTGTGCGCAGGGTTGCAGTGAACAGTTCCGGCGCCGGCTCCTCAGCGCCTGAGGCTGGGCGGGGCAAGCCCCGCCCCTACGATTAGAGCGGTGGACACCCTCCAGGCCTTCGCCGACCTGGTCAGCCGGCCCGATGCCGAGATCGACCTCACCCGCACCGCCGCCATGATCGGCCTGCGCGAGTACCCCGATCTCGACGTGGACGCCGTCGCCGAGGGACTGGACGCCATGGCCGTGGGCGTCCGTGACCTGGCCGGCCTGCGCACACGGCTCTTCGCCGACCTCGGCTTCTCGGGCGAGAACCTGGCTTACTACCACCCCGACAACTCCTTCCTGCACAGGGTCGTGGAGCGCCGGCGCGGGATCCCGATAACGCTCTCGGTGCTGGCGATCGAGGTCGGCCGGCGGGCGGGCATCGACCTGGAGGGGATCGGCATGCCCGGTCACTTCCTGGTCCGCGAGCCGAGCTCGGGAGCCTACATCGACGCCTTCCACGGCGGCGTGCTGCTCGACGAGCAGGCCTGCGAGCTGCTCTTCCGCGCTGCCACGGGAGCCGGCCCCGAGGTCCCCTTCAGCGCCGCCCTGCTGCCGGTCGTCAGCCGCGCCCAGATCCTGGGCCGGATGCTGAACAACCTGGGCCTGGTCTACCGGGTCAACTCCGACGCATCCGGGCTGGAATGGACGCTGCGCCTGCGGCTGGCGCTGCCCGAAGTCACCGGCCAGGACATCATCGAGCTGGCTGAGGCCGTCGCGGCCCAGGGCCGCGCCCGCGACGCCGTCCGCGAGCTCGAGGCCTGGGCCACGGTGAGCCCCGACCTGGCGACCCCGCTCAAGCTCACGGCGCGGGGCCTGCTGGCGCGGCTGAACTGACATTTCGTAGCCAAACCACCTTCACAAGACTTAACCAACCCCTAATTCCCTAAGCAAAGCCCCGGCTTAGGCTGCCGTTCGGGGGGAAGTAGAGTCGCTACTGATGTAGTCGAAGGCGGGGAGAGGAGCAGGACTCGGGCACGGCTCGAGGCCGCCACCCTCAACGCCCTCCACGAGCTCGCGATCGCCAGCGGCACGCGCGGCGTGCGCTCGGTGGCGAGGCTCGCGGTCGATCACGCGCGAGCGCTGCTCAAGGTCGACGGTTCCGTGATCTTCTCCTGGGACCCGGACGGGCACCTGTTGGTGCCGGTCGCCGAGACCGACTCCCCGGTCCCCGAGCCCTCCATCGCGCCCGGCGCGGGCGCCATCGGCCTGGCCTTCGAGAGTGGGTTGCCGGTGGTCGTGGAGGACTACCAGCATTGGGACCAGGCCGTGCCGGTTTCCCGGTCTCGCGGCATGGTCTCGGCGCTGGCGGTGCCGCTGATCGCGGGTGACCAGCCGGTGGGCGCCCTCGGCGTCTGGACGTACCAGACGCGCGCCTTCCCGGCCGAGGAGGAGCAGCTCCTGACGCTCTTCGCGGCCCAGGTGGCCCCCGCCCTGGAGGCCGCCAAGCTGGCGCAGCAGCGCGAGGACCAGGCCCGCATCTTCGAGGCCCTGCACGAGATGGGCGCCGCCACCGGCGGCATGCGCGAGGCCGCGGACCTGGCGGCGCTCTGCGTGCAGCGCACCTGCGCGCTCCTCAAGGCCGATTCGGGCGTCCTGCTCTGGTGGGACGAGGAGAGCGACCTCCTGCGGGCGCTGGCCGAGAACGACCCCGGCGACCGCCCGGCGACCGTGGTCAGGCCCGGCGAGGATGCGGCCGGCATGGCCTTTCGCTGGGCGGAGCCGGTCCTGGTCAGCGACTACCAGTCCTGGGATCACGCGACCCCGGCCCTGCGCGAGCGCGGGTTCCGAAGCATGGTTCACGTGCCACTGATGGTCCGGGACCGGCCGGTGGGCACGCTGGGGGTCCACTCTCGGGAGCCGCACCAGTTCGGGCACGAGGACGCCGAGATCTTGGGTCTGGTGGCCGCGCAGATCGCGCCCGCCCTGGACGCGGCCGGCCTGCTGGAGGCGAGTGAAGGCCAGGTCCGCGAGCTGCGCACGCTGCACGACCTGGCCGTGGCCGCCGGCGGCGTCCTCGACACCTCGCGGCTGGCCCGGCTGGTGGTCAAGGAAGCCTGCAACCTGCTCGGTGTGGAGCGCTCGGTGCTGCGGGTCTGGGAGCCACGGGACCAGGTCCTGGTGCCCCTGGCCGACAGCGGCGCTCCCGACCAGGCGGCCGTTCCCGGCGGCTCACTCAAGGCGGGCGAGGGCCTCGCCGGCAGCGTCTTCGAGGCCGGCCGCGCCGTCGGCGTCGAGGACTACCCGCGCTGGCCGGACTCCAGCGAATGGGGCCGCCGCGAGGGCTTTGCCAGCGCGCTCATGGTCCCGCTGGTCTCCCACCAGCGGCCCGTGGGCACCCTGGGCGCTTTCAGCCTCCAGCGCCGCAAGTTCTCAGACCGCGACCTCCGGGTCCTCTCCCTGCTGGCGTCCCAAGTGGCGCCCGCCCTGGAGGCCGCCCGGCTGGCCGAGGCCGCCCAGGACCGCGCGCGCATCTTCAGCCTCCTGCACGAGATCGCGGTCACGGCCGGCGGCGTCCTGGAGCCCGCCAAGCTGGCCGCCCTGCTGGCGGACACGACGCGGGAGCTGATGGACGTCGAGCGGGTCACAGTCACCCTGTACGACCAGGACAGCGAGCTGCTGACGGTCATGGCGGATACCGAGGGCAGCGCCGACGTGCCGCCGCCGGTGCGCCCGGGCATCGGCACGGCCGGCGTGGCTTTCATGCGCCGCGAGCGGGTCATAGTCGACGACTACCAGACCTGGGACCAGGGCGTCTTCTGGGCCCGAGAGCGCGGCTACCGGAGCTCGGTGGCGGTGCCACTCCTGGCACGCGATCGGGCCATCGGGACGGTCGCCGCCATGAGCCGCCAGCCCCGGCGCTTCGGCGAGGACGAGGTCAAGCTGCTCTCCCTGCTGGTGGCCCAGATCGCGCCGGCCATCCAGGGAGCCCGCCTCCACGCCGACCTGGCCGCCAGTGAACGCGCCCTGCGCGCGATCTACGACACGGCGCCCGTGATCATCGCCCGCAGCGAGCTGGACGGGCGGATGACCTGGATGAACCGGGCCGGCCGTGAGCTCCTCGGGTACTCCGACGCCGAGCTGCGCGGCCTCGGACCACGCGGTCTCATCGACCCCCACGACCTCCACCTCGACAATGAGCTTTTCAACCGGCTGCGCGCCGGCGAGATCGACCGCTACCGCCTGGAGCGGCGCTATTTGAAGAAGGACGGCACCCGCTTCTGGGGCGACGTCACCATCAGCCTGGTCCGCGACTCCGACGGCGAACCGGAGTTCTACTACTCGATGGTCGAGGACATCACCGAGCGCAAGCAGGCCGAGGCCGCGCGCCAGGAGAGCGAGGGTCGCTTCAGCGCCGTCTTCGACCGGGCCGCCATCGGCATCGCCCGCCTCGGCCTGGACGGCCGCATCATCGAGGCCAACCCGGCTCTGGAGGCCATGCTCGGGCGCACCGAGAACCGCTTGGTGGGCGCCGAGCTCATGAGCCTGGTGCACCGCGACGACCGCGACCATCGGGCCCTGCGCGCGCTGGCCCGCGGTGAGACGGCCGAATACCAGGCCGAGCTCCGGTACTCGCGCGCCGGCGAGCACGTGTGGGGCAACACCATCGCCTCGGCCGTGCGCGGTCCCTCGAGCGAGCCGCTCTTCTTGATCGCGATGGTGGAGGACATCACGCTGCGCAAGGTCCATGAGGCCGCCCTCGAGCACCGCGCGCTGCACGATCCCCTGACCGATCTGCCCAACCGCAGCCTCCTCCACGACCGGCTCCAGCTCGCCATCCGCGCCGCCCGGCGCGACAGCGAGGTGGGTGCGCTGCTGGTGATGGACCTCGACGGCTTCAAAGCCGTCAACGACGCCCACGGCCACGCGGCCGGCGACCGCCTTCTGCAGCTGGTGGCCGCACGCCTGCAGGGCGAGCTGCGCTCCTCCGACACGGTGGCCCGGCTGGGTGGTGACGAGTTCGCGGTCGTCCTGCCCGACGTGGGCGGCCCGGAGGGGGCGCAGAGCGGCGCCGACAAGCTGATCGCGGCACTCCGGCGCCCATTCCGAGTCGAAGGTCACCAGGTTCGGGTCTCGGCCAGCATCGGGATCGCGCTCTTCCCCGGCGACGGCGACGATGGCGATCTGCTGATGCGGATGGCGGACACCGCCATGTACGCCGCCAAGCGCTCGGGCGGGGGCTGCCGGGCGTACGAGAAAGAGCCGGCATAGCTTCTAGCTGAAGGTGGGGCGGACGCCCGGCGCCTTGGCAAGGCCGGGCAGTCCACTCCCCTACGGAATGCTAGCAGCATGCTCAAGCGAGACTTGACATGCTGGTCCTCTGGATCCGCTCGGTTGCAGCCGCCCGCAGGCGGCCCTGATCTAGCCAGAGCGGTTAGAACGTCAGCGTCTTTCAGCTAGCGGATGGGGGTTGTGAATGAGATTGCAAAGGTTGGTCCACGTCGTCGTGCCGGCGCTCGCTCTCGCGATCCTGGCTCCGGCGCCAGTCCAGGCGGCAGACACCGGGATCGGCACGGTGCCGCAGGGCAGGCAGTCCAACAGTTCTTACGCGGCGAGCAACAGCGCGGTTTCGAACGTTTTCGCGACGACCCAGCAGGTGAGCTGCTACACGCCGGAGGTCCCTTATGCGACCAGCGATGGTCCCAACGACGGCTATGACGGCGAGACGCCTTGCGCCGCGGGGACTGCAACCACCGGCGAGGACCAGGGTCCCTATGCGACCCAGGCCGGCAGCGATCCCGGCAACCCGGCCGCGACCCCGATGCTGGTCAAGGACCACTCGGAATCCGACATCCGGGTCGACCCGACCGATCCGAGTCACCTGATCGGCTCTTCCAAGTGGTTCGTCAGCGCCGAGGGCTACAACCACGTGCTCGGCTTCTATGAGTCGTTCGATGGCGGCGCCCACTGGACCGTCCAGGGTCACATCCCGGGCTATGAGGGCTGGACCGACAACACGGACCCGGTCGGAGCCTTCGACGGCCACGGCGACTACTACTCGTTGGTCCTCGGCTACCAGTTCTTCTACAACAGCGACGGCACACACAACTTCGCGATCAATCCCAACAAGGAGCCCAATCCCGCGCAGCCCGCAGAGGTGATCGCGGTGGCGGTGCGCAAGCATGGCGCCACCGCAGCGAATGACTGGATCAGCACCGTCAACGGCCATCCCGATTTCGTCGCGCCTTACCCGGCCAAGGGTCAGGAGCCGGACAAGCAGTGGATCACCATCGACACCAACCCGGCGAGCAGGTTCTACAACACCATCTATGCCATGTGGGCCGTCTTCGACGGCTTCAACAGCAAGGTGTTCGTGTCAACAGCCCAAGCGCTCGGCAATGGTCAGCACACCGCGTGGTCCACGCCCACGCAACTGCCGACGGTGAGCGGCACTGCGTCCGACAGCTACCTGCTGCCGCACGTCGCGCCCAATGGCGTGGTGTACACGTCGGTCACCAACTTCCCGGGGAAGAACGCGTTCTGCTGCGTCACGATCACGGTGGACTGGTCGACGGACGGCGGGCACACCTGGCAGGGACCCAGCACCCCCGCCGCAAAAGGAATCCCCGAGACGATCGCCTACGCCAACACCACGTTCCGGGAGGGCATCTCCAATAGCTTCGCGGTGGGCACCAAAGCCGGCAGGAACGGCAAATACCCGCTGTACGTGGCGTACGAGGATTACAGCTCCGGCAGCGCCAACTCGCTCCTGACCGCCTCCTATGACGGCGGGACTACGTGGACATCCCCCATCCAGGTCAACGACAACGCGGATGCCACGGTCGACGAGTTCCAGCCCAACGTGGCGGTGGCCGACGATGGAACCGTAGGCGTCAACTTCTACGACCGCCGCCTGGCCTGCCCCCAGGCGAGCACCCCCCGAGGCAGCCGCGGCGGGGCTGGCGCTCGACATGGTGAACCCGGCCTACGGCGGAACTCTGCCGCCGTACGGCGCCAGCAATTACTGCGTCAACGCCAGTATCCAGTTCTACAAGCCCCATCTGCAGCCGATCGGCCACAACATCCGGCTCACCAAGAACTCGTTCGATCCCCAGCTCAACTCACCGCACACCTCTTGCGCAGAGTGCACACGGACGTTCCTAGGCGACTACTTCGGCAATGCGTTCAGCGGAACCACCAGCGTCTCCAGCTTCGTCAGCACCTACGACGATGGAACCAACCCGGCCCACCGGCAGCAGCAGGTGGTCGCCGAGGTGACGATCCCCAGCTGATCGGCAGCGAATAAGGAATAAGGCCGGCCGCCCACCCCGGGCGGCCGGCCTGTTTCAGAGTGGCGGAGAGGGTGGGATTTGAACCCACGAGAGGCCTTTTGAACCCCTAGTCGTTTTCGAGACGACCGCCTTCAACCACTCGGCCACCTCTCCGCGGGCACGGAGGCTTAAGTGCTGGCGGTCCCGACCGGATTCGAACCGGCGATCTCGGCCTTGACAGGGCCGCGTGCTGGGCCAGACTGCACCACGGGACCGACGGGCGAAGAGTTTACCAGTTCGCGGAACGGCCAAAAGGCCGTTTAAACTGGTACTGCCGCAGCCAAAAGCGTGATATCTTGGCTGTCACGTAATCATGGCGACCTCTATGGGAGGAGGGCCCCCCGGCACGCCCCCGCCGATGCGGGCGCGCGCCTCGGCGGCGCCCGGCTTCGACTTCGCACACTGGGCTCGCACGCGCGGCGGCTTCGTCGCGCTGGCGCTGATCCTGCTGCTCTCGGGGATCTTCGTCTACGTGCTGTGGACCCTGCGCGACCTTCCCGATCCGGGGCAGCAGGACGTCCTCGCCAACACCGTCACGGTCTACGACCGCACCGGGCAGGTGATCGAGCAGCGCAACGCGCAGGGCCAGTTCCACGACGTGCTCACGCTCAAGAACATGGGCAAGTACGGACCCGCGGCCACGCTCGCCGCGGAGGACCGCGACTTCTACCACCACGGGGCGATCGACGTGTCCTCCACCATCCGGGCCGCGCTCGCCGACCTGACCAGCGGAACCCCGCAGCAGGGCGGCAGCACGATCAGCCAGCAGCTGATCAAGATCCAGCTGCTCACGCCCCAGAAATCGATCTTCCGCAAGCTGCAGGAGGCCGTTCTGGCCACCGCGCTGGAGCAGCGCTACTCCAAAGACGAGATCCTCAACATGTACCTGAACCGCGTCTACTACGGCCACAACGCATATGGCCTGGGCGCGGCCACCAAGACCTACTTCGGGCGCGACAAGGAGCCCAAGGACCTCACGATCGGCCAGGCCGCGTTTCTGGCCGGGCTGATTAACGCGCCCAACTACTACGACCCGCAGACCCATTTCGAGCGCGCGCAGGCGCGCCAGGCCTACGTGCTCCAGGGCATGGTGGCCCGTGGGGACATCAGCAAGACGCAGGCCGACCAGGCGGCGCAGGAGAACATCCAGTCCGAGCTGCGCTTTGACAGGAGCCCCAGAACCAGCCGAGCGCCGCACTTCGTCGACTACGTGATGAGCAAGCTGGAGCACCAGTACGGGGCGGCCGCCGTGCAGCAGGGCGGCTTCGCCGTGTACACGAGTCTCGACCTCAACCTCCAGGACCTGGCGGACAAATCCGTCAAGGAGGGCGTGGCGAAGCTGCACGGGGGCGGGGTGAACAACGGCATGCTGCTGGCGGTCAAGCCGGACACGGGCGAGATCCTGGCCTGGGTAGGCTCGGCTGACTATTACAACGACCAGATCGGCGGCCAGTTCGACGTGATCATGTCGACGCGCCAACCGGGCTCCTCGTTCAAGGTCTACGACTACGAGGCCGCACTCAAAGACCACAAGATCACGCTGGCCAGCGTGGTGCACGACAAGCCGACGGATTTCGGCAACGGCTACAAACCTCTCGACTTCGACAACCGCTTCATGGGCGACATGAGCGCGCGCAAAGCATTGGTGCTGTCGCGCAACGTGCCCGCGGTGGAGGTTGCGCGCAACGAAGGCATCGACAACGTCATCAACCTTGGCCACGCCATGGGCCTCCGCACCGACCTGCAGCCCGTGCTCTCGACTGCCATCGGCGGCAGCGAGGTCACCATGTTCGACCACGTCCAGGGTTACGAGGTCTTCGCCAACCAGGGCAAGAAGATGCCGCTGATGGCCATCCAAAAGATCGTCGACACCCACAGCAACACGCTGTACGAGCAGCAGCCGGGCAAGCAGGACGGGCAGACGCAGGTGCTCGCGGCGGCCGAGGCGTACCTCATCACCGACGTTCTCAAGGACTACCAGAAGCAATGGAACCTGGGCTGGAACAAGCAGTTCGCGTCCAAGTCCGGGACCACCGGCGGCAGCCAGACCGGCGTCCACAAGGACGCCTGGATGATGGCCTACAACTCCAAGATCGTGGTGGGCGCATGGGGCGGCAACACCCAGAGCGGAGGCGGCGGCAGCACCATCAGCACCTTCGGCACCGAGGTCGGGCAGACAGTCCTGGCCGGCTTCATCAACGGCCTGCCGCAGGACTTCAACGGGATGCCGCCGCGACCCACGGGCATCGTCGACGGCAGCGGCTGCCCCGGCCAGGACGACACCCATGAGATCTTCCTGGCCGGCACCGAGAAGCAGGCCGGCTGCGCCCCGTCCTCACCCTCGCCCTCGGCGACGCCCTCCACGGGGCCCAGCCTTCCACCCGTGACACCGATCCCGACCGCCGTTCCGACGATCTTGCCAACGCCCCGCTCGACGCCCACGCCGGCGCCCGTCAAGAGCCCCTGACCCGATCGGGAACGCCGCAGGGGCGTCCCTATAATGCGTACCGCGTGAGCGACGTTCAGTCCCAGGGGCCCGCTCCCGACGAACTCAGGGCGCGGTTCGCCACTCTCGAGCGGGTAGCGATCCTCTTCACGCTGTCCGACAACATCCTGCGCGCGCTGGCGCGCCAGATGCGGCCAGTCCCCGTCAAGAAGGGGGTCGAGGTGATCCGCCAGGGCCAGACCGGCGACTCCATGTTCATCATCGCCTCGGGCCGGGCCGAGGTGGTCGTCGAGGAATCGCGCGGCCACTACATCACGATCGCTTTCTTGGGCGCCGGTGACTTCTTCGGCGAGATGGCGCTGATCTCGGAAGAGGTGCGCAGCGCGACCGTCCGGACGCTCGAGGAGTGCCTGCTGCTGGAACTCGACCGCAAGACGCTGTACGAGACCCTGCCGGCCGACTCGGATGCCATCATCGAGCTGACCAAGCTGGTCGACCAGCGCAAGGAGACGCTGCCCAACCTGATCGCGCGCGCCAAGATGGTGGCGCCCGAGCAGGCCGCCTCAACGGTGGCCGTGTACTCGCCGAAGGGCGGGGCCGGTCGCACCACGATGGCGGTCAACGTGGCCGCCGCCCTTTCCAAGCAGTTCCCGGGCGAGGTGCTGCTGGTCGACCTGGCGCTGCCCTACAACCACACGGCGCTGCTCAGCAACCTGGTCCCGACCGGGTGCCTGGCACTGGCCTCGCAGGCCCCGGCGGCCAACTTCGAAGAGGCGGTGCTGGGCGCGATCCTGCACCACTCCGGCGGCATGATGCTGCTGCCGGCGGTGCTCAAGCCCGAGCACGCCGACCTCATCAACCCGGCGCTCATCTCGCAGGCCATGGGCCTGCTGAGCAACACCTTCCGCTACATCATCTTCGACCTCGGCGTGCAGCTGAACGAGAACACGCTGACGGTGCTCGAGCACTCGCAGCGGATCATCCTGCTGGCGACGCCCGAGCTCTCCACGCTGAAAGACATCAGCGACCTCCTGAACATCTTCACCAACGTGCTGCAGATCGTCCCCGGGCGCGTGATCATCGCCATGAACAACAAGATCGCCAAGCCTGTGGTGGGCCGCGAGGACGTGGAGCGCACGCTCAAGCAGCAGATCAACGTCGAGATCGGCTACGACGGGTCCAAAGCCGACGAGGCCGCGGTGAAGGGCGAGATCCTGGTTCTCACCGACGCCCGCAGCTCGATCGCCCGGGGCGCCGAGCACCTGGCGAGCATGATCGCCGGGCTGAAGCCCGACGACGCCAAGGCCACCGGCGGCTTCGCCAAAAAGCTCGGCCTGAACATCAAGGTCTAGACAGGAGACCCCCTCCCCTCCGGGGAGGGTTGGGGTGGGGCGCCAAACCCCACCCGCGCCCTGGCGGGCGCGACCTCCCCAGAGGGGAGGTGGACTCGACCGGCGGTGGTAGACTCAATTGCTCAGGAAATGATCGAACAAGCGACCGTCTCACTAAGCGCCGACGCACTCGCCCACCTGAAGGGCCTGCTCGAGAAGGAAGCCAACCCCGATCTCGGACTGCGGGTCTTCGTCTCCGGCGGGGGCTGCTCAGGCCTCCAGTACGGCATGGCCTTCGACGACCTCACCCGGCCCGGCGATGAGATTGTCGAACAGGACGGAGTCAAGATCCTGATCGACGACTTCAGCGCCCCCTACCTGAGAGGGTCCGAGATCGACTACGTCGACAGCCTGATGGGCGCCGGGTTCACCGTCCAGAACCCCAACGCCGTCCGCTCCTGCTCCTGCGGCCACTCCTTCGACGCGGGCGACGACGCCGGCGAGGCCAAGGCCTGCGGCTGCGGCCACTGATAAAACCGAGCCTTAACAGGGGGCGGCCTGCGGGCCGCCCCTATTCTTTTTCCGGGATGACCCGGCGCCGCCTTCAGGAGATCGGCCTTGTGGTGGTCGGCGTGGTGACGCCGATCGGGATCCTGGCCGTCAACGCCGCCGCCTTCGTGATGCGCCACCTCACCGAGTTCCGGGTGGGCCTGGCGGCGGCGGCGCTGGTCTCGGGGATGCTGCTCAACGGGCTGGCCGCCTGGGCGGCCATCCGCTTTGCCCGGCGCAACGCCCCACTCCTTTACGCGGAGTACCGCCGCGTGGCCCTGGCGGCCGCGGTTCTCTTCGTGGCGGTACCGTCGGCCATCGGCGCCTACTGGACCTACCTCGGGCTCGTCGATCCCGGCCAGCTGCCCAACCGATGGGGCGTGCTGGCCTCGCTCGGGATGCTCGGCTTGCCCTTCGCGGTCACCTATGTGGACCGCCGGTACTTGCGCCGGCGCGAGGTGGCCGCCGAGCGGGAGGAGCAGATGGAACAGGGTCCGCCCGCCAGAGCCCGGCCTCGGCCGCGCTAGGAGGGGCAAACCCCTCCCCTACTTGGTGACCGAAAGCACCTTGGTATTCGACTGGCAGCAGACGTTGGTGCCCGAGATCCAGGCGTAGAGCGAGACCAGGCCCGTCCCGGCCTGGACCTTGAAGCTGACGTCGCCGGTGGCGCTTACCGTCAGTGGGTTCGATCCCGGCCCGGTCGGCTTGAGGTCGGCGCCGCCGAAGCCGCTCCAGGAGAGGTGCACGCCTTGCGGAGCAGTCGTGAAGAGGTGATAAGTCACGGTCGAGCCGGCCCTGGCCGTGGCGGGTCCCTGGATGCTGGTCACGCCCACGAGAACCTCGGGCGCGGTCGGGTTCGACGGAGTGTATTTCGTATTGGGCGCGGCGTCGTCCCAGGCCTGGAAGCCGATGTCGCCTGCTTTCTTGCCGGTTGCCGGTGGCACCAGCAGGTCGAGCCAGGCCCCGGCCGCGCCCCAGACCATGTGGTGGTCGTCGAAGCTTGCCAGCCGCGCCTCACCGCTGATCACGTTGTAGTGCCAGTCGCCCAGGGTGCCCCGGTTCCATCCGATCTCGACCGCGTGGACGTCGCCGGGGTCGTAAGCGAGCATCACCAGGAGGTGAAGGGGCGCCGAGGGGTCCTGCTGGGTGAAGGCGAGGGCGATCGGCGCCGGCGGAGGCGGCGGCGTCGGCTTGGGCGCCGGGGTGGCGCGGGTGCCGCTGGCGACGCGCGGCGCACTTCCGACCCGGGCGGCGCTGGCCACGTTGGCGGCCGGCGTCGATTCCCGGTAGAGCCAGGTCCCGAACACCCCCAGGAAGAGGACAGCCAGCAGCGTCATGACCGCTTGGGAGCGAGGCATGCGCAGCTTCTAACGCTGTGAGGACGCTCACCTTGCCCCTTGCCGCGGGCGGGGCAAGCCCCGCCCCTAGGAAAAAGCCCCGGCCTTGCGGCCGGGGCTCTCCCTCGTACGGACTCTCTTACATCATGTCCGGCGACATACCGCCGGGCATCGCAGATTCCTTCTTCTCCGGGATCTCGGTCACCACGGCCTCGGTGGTGAGCACCATGGCCGCGATCGAGGCGGCGTTCTGAAGGGCTGAACGGGTGACCTTGGCCGGATCGACGATGCCGGCCTTGAACATGTCCACGTACTTGCCCTCGAGGGCGTCGTAGCCCCATCCGGGCTTGCCCTTGCGGACTTCCTCGATGATCACTGACCCTTCCTGGCCGGCGTTGGCAGCGATCTGCCGCACCGGCTCCTCGAGAGCCTTGCGCACGATGGCGACGCCGGTCCGGGCGTCCCCGGTGAGCCCGAGACCGCTGTCGAGAACCTTCTGGGCCTGCAGCAGCACGCTGCCGCCGCCGGCGACCATGCCTTCCTCGACGCCCGCCTTGGTCGCGCTGAGCGCGTCCTCGATGCGGTGCTTCTTCTCCTTCTGCTCGACCTCGGTCGCCGCGCCGACCTTGATGACGGCCACGCCGCCTGCCAGCTTGGCGAGGCGCTCCTGGAGCTTCTCGCGGTCGAAGTCGGAGGTCGTCTCCTCGATCTGGGCCTTGATCGACTTGATCCGGGCCTGGATGGCTTCGCTCTTGCCGGCGCCCTCCACGATCGTGGTGTCGTCCTTGGTCACGCTCACGCGCCGGGCCTTGCCCAGCTGCTCGATCCGGGTCTGGTCGAGCTTGAGGCCGAGGTCTTCGCTGATGACCTGGCCCCCGGTCAGGATCGCCATGTCCTCGAGCATCGCCTTGCGGCGATCGCCGAAGCCCGGCGCCTTGACGGCGACGGCGTTGAAGGTGCCGCGCAGCTTGTTGACGACCAGGGTCGCGAGGGCCTCACCCTCGACGTCCTCGGCCACCACCAGCAGCGGGCGGCCCTGCTGGACCACCTTCTCGAGCACCGGGAGCAGGTCCTGGATGGCCGAGATCTTGCGATCGGTGACCAGGATGTAGGGCTCCTCGAGCACCGCCTCCATGCGGTCGGGGTTCGTGACCATGTAGGGGTTGATGTAGCCCCGGTCGAACTGCATCCCCTCGACGGTCTCCAGCTCGGTGTTCAGGGTCTGGCTGTCCTCGACGGTGATGACGCCGTCCTTGCCCACCTTGTCCATGGCCTCGGCGATCAGCTCGCCGATCTTCTCGTCCTGGGAGGAGATGGCCGCGATGTGCGCCACGTCCTCATGGCCCTTGACCGGCACGGCGACCTTCTTGATCTCGGCCACGACGGTCTCCACCGCCTTCTCGATCCCGGCCTTGAGGATCATGGGGTTGGCGCCCGCGGTGACGTTGCGGAAGCCCTCGTTGATCATGGTCTGGGCCAGGATCGTCGCCGTGGTGGTGCCGTCACCGGCCACGTCGTTGGTCTTGGTCGCCACCTCGCGCAGCAGCTGCGCGCCGGTGTTCTCCCAGGGGTCCTTGAGCTCGATCTCGCGGACGATGGTGACGCCGTCGTTGGTGACGGTGGGCGCCCCGAACTTCTTCTCCAGCACCACGTTGCGGCCCTTGGGACCGAGCGTGATGCGCACGGACTGCGCCACCGTGTCGATGCCCTTCTTCAGGCCCTGACGTGCTTCTACGTCGAAATGTACGGCTTTCGCCATGCGCTACCTCCTCGCTCTTACTTCTTTGACTTGGACCTGGCGCCGTTGCCGGCGACCACAGCGAGGACGTCCTTCTCCGAGATGATCAGGTACTCGACGTCCTCGAGCTTGAACTCGTTGCCGGCGTACTTGGCGTAGAGCACCTTGTCGCCGACCTTCAGCTCCATCGGCACCTTGGTGCCGGTGTCGAGGATGCGGCCGGTGCCGACGGCCTCGACGATGCCCTCCTGGGGCTTCTCCTTGGCGGTGTCCGGCAGGACGATCCCGCTCTTGGTCTTCTCTTCTCGCTCTACCGGCTTCACGACCACGCGGTCGCCCAGCGGCCTCAAATTCATGGACTAGCCCTCCTCAGCTGCAGATTTGTCCAGCACTCGGGAGGCCCGAGTGCTTAGCACTCAACTGAATTGAGTGCTAATTATGAATACCCGGATCGCCGGATTTCAACACCTCACCAGCTGAGGGAAGGATCGGCGGTGGCTGGCTGCCGGACCTGGCTGAGGGCGGCGGCGGCCGCGATCATGGCGGCGTTGTCGGTGCAGAGCTGCAGCGGCGGAATCGTCAGGCGGGCGCTCCCGCTGACGAGCTCGGCCGCTCGCTTCCGGAGCAGCGTGTTGGCCGCCACCCCGCCGGCGATTACGACTTCGGCCGGCCGCCTCTCGTCGACGGCCAGCGCCAGCTTGGCCAGCAGCGACTCCACCACCGAGCGCTCAAACGCGGCCGCCAGGTCGGCTTTCTGCTCCTGGCTGGGATCGCCGAGGTCCCGCAGGCGGTAGAGCAGGGCGGTTTTCAAACCGCTGAAGCTGTACTCCAGGCCCGGCAGCGCCGGCACCGGCAGCGGCTGCCGCGAGGCATGGCCAGTCCGGGCCAGGCGATCCAGCGCGGGACCGCCCGGGTAGCCCAGGCCGAGCATGCGCGCGGCTTTGTCGAAGGCCTCACCGGCGGCGTCGTCGCGGGTCCGGCCCAGGACCTCGAAGTCGCCGTGGCGGGACATCCAGACCAGGTCGGAGTGCGCCCCGCTCACGACCAGCGCCAGCAGCGGGGGCTGCAGATCGCGCTCGGCCAAAAACGCCGCGTAGACGTGGCCCCAGAGATGGTTGACCCCCGCCAGCGGTTTGTCCCAGGCCGCCGCCAGGCCGGCGGCCAGACCGGTGCCGACCAACAGGCAGCCGGCCAGCCCCGGACCGCGGGTGACTGCCAGCAGGTCGATGTCCTCCGGCCTGGCGCAGGTCCTTTCCAGGGCGGCATCGACCAGCCCCGGCAACTGCCGCAGGTGGGCCCGAGCGGCGACCTCAGGGACCACGCCGCCGAAGCCGGCGTGCAGCGCCTCCTGGGAGGCGATCAGATTGACGAGCACCTCGCGGCCGCGCACGAGGGCGACCGACGACTCGTCGCAGCTGGACTCGATGCCGAGGGTCGTAGGGGAGGGGCTTGCCCCTCCCGGGCGGGTCAAGACCCGCCCCTACGCCTCGTGCGTGAGCTCGGGCCGGAGGCCCTGGACCTCGGTCTGGATCCGGTTGAGGTTCTCCTCGAAGGCCCGGCGGAAGCGCGGCGAGTAGATGGAGTCGGACCACATCACGATCGCGTCCTCGCCGTTGTCGGTGTAGTAGCCCTTACGCCGCCCGATGACCTTGAAACCGAAAGCCTCGTACATGCGCATCGCGTTGTCATTGGAGGTGCGCACCTCGAGCGTCACCCACTTGGCCCCCATGTCGTAGGCCGCCTGCACCAGCGCCGCGAAGAGCACGCGGCCGTAGCCGCTGTGCTGCACGTCGTGACGCACGCCGATGGTGGTGACGTGGGCCTCGTCGTACATACGCCACATACCCGCGTAGCCGACGATCTCCTCGTCCTTCCGCAGCACGATGTAATGCGCGCTGTTGCGCGAGGCCAGCTCCCGGTAGTAGGCGTTCCGCGGCCAGGGCGTGGAGAAGATGTCGCGCTCGATGATCTGCACGGCCGGCACATCGGCTTCGCGCATGGGCTCGATCGTCAGCTGCTCGCGAATCTGGACCATCACTCAAGCGGCCCGAACGAATGAACGTACCGCAGGCCGAACCTATCATAGCCAAGCTCCTGGGCCCCTCCCGCGATTGCCAGCGCGGCTTCGCCGAAGCTGCGCAGCGCCCCTTCGGGCAGGAGCGGCAGCCGCAGCGCGGCGGCCGTGACCGGGCGCAGCCAGCCCACCGTCCGTCCCTCGCCGGGGAGCTCCGCGGCCTCGGCGATGCCCTCTTCCCCGTCCGGCGCTCGGTAGTAGACGCGACCCCGGCCGGCCTCGGCGACGCCCGTAACCGAGTCCTGAGGTGCCCGGGCCTGTTGGAGCTCCAATGGGGCGAAGCCGAGCAGCGGCAGGCGCCGCCCCAGAGCCAGGCCCAGGCCGTACGAGGCCCCGCTGCGCAGCCCCGTGAAGGAGCCCGGTCCCAGCGCCACCAGCACCCGGTCGACGGCACGGGGAGCGACCAGCTCGCGCACCCAGCCGGGCAGGTCGAGATCGCGGCCCGCCGGACGCGCCTCCTCCGCCACCACCCGGCCGTCCAGCACGGCCAGGGCGGCCAGCG
>Ga0209474_10000401_pt1 | contig 48189 bp, 49 predicted proteins | sample GraSoiAngelo_145_FD_185902 | JGI IMG/M metagenome (GOLD analysis project Ga0209474, IMG submission 185902) | Grasslands soil microbial communities from the Angelo Coastal Reserve, California, USA - 14_1009_05_20cm (SPAdes) (version 2) | ecosystem: Environmental > Terrestrial > Soil > Grasslands...
CTGATGCCCAGCGCGCGTCCAGCGAGGCGTCGCGCGGCGCGCTCGACGGCCTTCGCGGCGCTGCGCCTTCGTTCGGGTTCGTCTTCGCTTCTCCGTCGCTCTCGCTCAGCGAATGCCTGCGCGCAGTTGCGAAGGTGGCCGGCGGAGCGAAGCTCGTCGGGTGTACGACCGCGGGCGAGTTCACCGAGCGCGGCCTGATCCATGGCGGCGTCGCGGTGATGCTCGTCTCGACCGAGTCCCCGCATTTCGCCCGCACCGTTCGCGACGTCGCCGCCGCGCCGCAGGAAGCGGCACGGGCGCTCTGCGAAGGCTTTCACCGCGCCGCCGATGCGGCGAGGCAGAAGGGCTTCGTCTGCTCCACCACCATGACGCTGGTCGATGGCCTGAGCGGCGCCGGCGAACGGTTCGTGGAGTCGATCGTGGAGAGCACGCAGGCGCTGCACCAGGTGGTGGGAGGTGCCGCCGGCGACGAGGGCAAGTTCCAGGCGACGCACGTCGGCGAGCCCGAGCGGGCCGCGAGCGACATGGCCGCCGCCGTCCACCTCTTCAGTCGCACCCCCTGGGGCGTCGGCATCGGCCATGGTCTCGAGGCGACCACGGCAAAGATGCGCGTGACGCGCGCCAAGGGGAACGTGGTCCACGAGATCGACGGTCGCCCTGCCTTCGCCGTGTACGAGGAGCACGCCCGCAAGCGAGGCGTGACGCTCGCGCCGGCGTCCGCCGGCGAGTACCTGATCGCCAACGAGCTGGGGATCATCGTCGCCGGGAAGGTGACGCGGGCTCGCGCTCCGCTCTCCGTCGGCGCCGACGGTTCGCTCACCTGCGCAGCCGAGGTCCCGCAGGGAGCGCACGTGGCCATTCTCGACGGCAAGCCGGACAGCATGGTCGCCGCCGCGCGACAGGCCGCGGAGGAGGCGCTGCAGAACCTCCAGGGGCAGACGCCCGCTGGCGTTCTCCTCTTCGACTGCGTCTGCCGCGGATTGATCCTCAAGGACGGGTTCCAGCGCGAGATCGACGCCGTCCGCGAGGTGATGGGCGAGGTGCCGGTTGCCGGCTTCCTCACCTACGGCGAGATCGCCAGCTACAGCGGCCGGATCGAGTCCTGGCACAACACCACCGCGGTGGCGCTGGCGATCCCGAAGTAGGGCGCCGTGTTAAGGTGCCGGGATGGCGCGCGACGCCGTCCTCGTCACCGGCATCAGCGGCAACCTCGGTCGCGCGCTCGCGCGCGTCCTGCACAAGACCGATCGGGTGATCGGCCTGGATCGGCGGCCGTTCCCCGGCGCGCCCAAGGACCTCGAGGTGCACAACCTCGACATCCGCAAGCGCAAGGTCGAGGACCTGTTCCGCCGCGGCGACGTACTGTCGATGATCCACATGGCGATCGCGCACGACCCGCGCCTGCCACAGGGCGAGCACCACAGCTTCAACGTCCTGGGCACCAAGGCGATGCTTTCGTACGCGGCGAAGTACGGAGTGCGCAAGGTCGTGGTGCTCAGCTCCGCGACCGTCTACGGTCCGCAGCCGGGCAACGACAACTTCCTCACCGAGGAATCGCCGCTGCTCGGGTCGCAGCGCTTCCCGGAGTTCCGCGACCTCGTCGAGGTCGACATGTTCGCGCAGCAGTACATGTGGAAGCACCCCGAGGTGGACACGGTGATCCTCAGGCCGGTGCACATCGTCGGACCCACCGTGAAGAACGCACCTTCCATGTACATGCGCCTGCCGCGACCCTGGACGCTGGCGGGCTTCGATCCGATGGTGCAGCTCATCCACGAGGAGGACGTTGCACGCGCGCTTGCTCTCGCGCTGCGGCCCGGGGTGCGCGGCATCTTCAACGTCTGCGGGCCGGGGGAGCTCCCGCTCTCCGCCGTCTTGCGAGAGCTGGGCCGGACGACGATCCCGATGCCCCACCTGATCGCGCGGCCGCTGCTCGACAAGCTGTTCCAGTACCGGCTGGCCGGATTCCCTTCCGCCGAGCTCGACCATCTCCAGTTCCTCTGTACCGTCGACGGCACGCGCGCGGAGAGGGATCTTGGTTTCCGTCCCGCGTACACGCTGCGGGAGACGATTCGCAGCGTGCTGGGCGAGGTGCCGCCGCGCATCCAGGTCGTTTCCGCTGCTCAAGGCTCGCAGGGCGCGGCCTGAACGGCGCGGCAGAGCTACATTCCGCCCCCGTGGCCGACCAGATCCTCACGATGGAGGCGCCTGCCTCCGGGATCCGCCTTTCGGTCTGCATCGCCACCGCGCTCTCCCGCGAGGCCGCGGCGCGCCACGGTCTCGCTCCGGGAAGCGCCGCAGCGCTCGCCCAGGGACTGACGGCAGGGCTGCTGCTCGCGGCGTACGAGGAAGCTCGCGTCGACGTGCAACTCGAGTGCAACGGACCCCTGCGCGGCCTCCTGGTGGACGGAGACGAGACCGGCGCGGTGCGCGGCCTGGTCCGGGTAACGACGCTCGAAGGGCCGCCGCGGACGCCTCGGCCGTCGCGCTTCGATCCCCGGCCCTTGCTGGCAGCGCCGCACGACGAGCGCGCCGGGATGATCTCCGTCCTGCGCGCGCCCCGCGGCCCAGAGAGCGCGCATCGCGCGGCATACCCGTTTGCCGGCGCCGATCTCGGCGCGGCGCTCACGCTCTTTCTCCGCTCCGAGCGGGAGGAGGGCGGGGAGATGGCGCTCGAGGTCCTCTGCTCCCAGGACGATCCCCTCGCCAGCGTCGCGGGAGTGCTGGTTGCGGCGCTTCCGGGCGCCGACGCCGAGCGGGCGCGCGTTCTGGGCAAGCCGCTGCGACAGGGCGCCCTCTGCACGGCGCTTGCGTCGGCCGATGGTGCATCCGGCCTGGCCCATGCGCTGTTGCACTCGCTCGATCCCGGACCGCTGCGGCGGATCTCCGCGCTGGAGCCACGGTTCGGTTGCCGCTGCTCGCGCGAGCGCGTGACCCGCGCGCTGAAAACGGTCGGCGCTCTCGAGCTGCGGGAGATGGCGGACGAGGACGGCGGCGCGCGCCTCACCTGTGATTTCTGCGGCGCGGATTACCGGTTCACCCCCGCCGAGCTCCTGGAGATCGCTCAACCCTGAACCAGCTTCTTCAGCTTTTGCACCGCATGGTGGAAGTTGACCTTCGCGTTCACTTCGGTGATCCCCAGGGTGCTGGCGATCTCCGCGAAAGGCAGATCGCCGTCGATGCGCAGCAGCAGCACTTCGCGTTGGCGGCGCGGCAGCTGCGCCACCGCGGAGCGGACGGCCCTTTGCCTCTGGGCGGCGGCGATCCGTTCTTCCACGTCGGGCGCGGTGGGCTCCGCCTCGCGCTCCTGCGCCTCGTCCGATCGATCGAACCGGGCCATGTCCCGGAGGTGGTTCTTCGCCAGGTTCACCACGATGCGGAACAGCCAGGACTTGAACGATCCGCCGCGCCATCCCACGGCGCGGTTGCTGGCGTTGATGAACGCGCGCTGCGCCAGATCCTCGGCGTCGTCTCCGTCCCGCGCGAAGCGCCGCGCGATGGCGAGAACCGGCCGCTGGTAGCGCCGCACGAGGGTTTCGAACGCCCTGGAGTCCCCGGCGCGGAACGCGGCCAGCAGCTCGGAGTCGCTCGGGTCACCCATCCGACGGGCCTACCCTTAGAACGCATCCGGTAATCTGTACAGTCTCAAACCATACCCGCAGAGCTGCACTTCGTGAGGCAGCGGCCGATTGACGCACGAAAAAGCGAGCGATACTTCCGGACGCCATGCTCGACCTGAAGTGGGTTGTGGCGAACCTGGACGAGGTGCGCCGGCGGCTTCTGACCCGCGGCGCCGCGGGGGCGGAGGCGCTCGCGCCCATCGAGGCCCTCGCCTCCGAACGGCGGCAGCTCATCCAGTCGAGCGAAACGCAGCGCGCCGAGCAGCGGAAGGCGTCGGAGCAGATGCGCACGCTCAAAGGGGAAGAGCAGGCGCAGCTTCGCGCGCGGCTCAAGGCCCTGTCCGACGAGGTGAAGGAAAAGGACGCGCGGCTCAAGGAGGTGGAGGAGCGGATCGAGCGCGCCCTCCTCAACGTCCCCAACCTGCCCCACGAGACGGTGCCACCGGGCACCTCGGAGCGCGACAACCAGGTGGTCCGGGCGTGGGGCGACAAACCCGGGCTGGCCTCGCCCCGGGAGCATACGGAGATCGGCGAGAAGCTCGGCCTGCTGGATTTCGAGCGCGCGGCGAAGGTGTCCGGGGCCCGTTTCGTCTTCTACCGCGGCGCCCTCGCGCGCCTGGAGCTCGCGGTCGTGCAACTCTTCCTCGACTCGGCACGAGAACGCGGCTATCTCGAGCTGCTGCCCCCTTATCTGGTCAACGCGGAATCGATGCGCGGCACCGGCCAGCTTCCGAAGTTCGAGGAGGACCTTTTCAAGACGACGGCCGGCTACTACCTGATTCCCACGGCGGAAGTGCCGGTGACGAACTACCACCGTGACGAGATCCTCGATGCGGCGCAGCTTCCATTGAAGTACTGCGCCTTCTCTCCCTGTTTCCGCAGCGAGGCAGGAAGCTACGGCAAGGACACGAAAGGGATCATCCGGCAACACCAGTTCCACAAGGTGGAGCTGGTCCGCTTCGAAAAACCGGAGAACGCGCACGCCGCGCTCGAGGAGCTGGTGCGCGACGCCCAGGCGCCGCTGGAGAAGCTGGGCCTTCACCACCGGGTCGTGCTCCTTTGCACGGCAGATCTGGGATTCTCGTCGGAGAAGACGTACGACCTGGAGGTCTGGCTTCCCGGCCAGAACGCTTATCGCGAGATCAGCTCGTGCTCGACGGTCGGCGACTTCCAGGCGCGGCGCGCGCAGATCCGTTTTCGCCCCGCGCCGCGCGAAAAGCCGCGCCTCGTTGCGACCCTCAACGGGAGCGGTCTCGCCGTCGGACGGACGGTCGTCGCCATCCTCGAGAACGGACAGCAGGCCGACGGAAGCGTCGTCCTCCCCGAGGCCATCCGTCCGTATATGGGCGGACTCGCGCGCCTGAATGTCGCAGCGCCGGGGTAGGTATTTCGCCGCCTTGTCCTGCCGGCGCACCGTGCGAACCCTCGCTCGCATGGCAGAAGCATCCGGACTCGAATCGCGTGACGTCCGTCACATGCCCCGGCGAGTGGAGAAGCCGTGGGGCTACGAGCTGATCTGGGCGCACGCGGAAAGCTACGTAGGAAAAATCCTCCACATCAAGGCGGGTCACGCGCTGAGCCTGCAATACCACCGCGTGAAGGACGAGACCGTCCACCTCCTCTCCGGAGCGATGCGGTTCGAGTACGATCGCGGCGAGGGAAGATCCGACGTCATCCTGCGAGCCGGAGAATCCGTCCGCATTCGCCCCGGCATGGTCCATCGGATGGTCGCGCTCAGCGACTGCGATGTCCTCGAGGCGAGCACTCCGCAACTCGACGACGTCGTCCGCCTGGAAGATCGCTACGGTCGCAAGTGATGGAGGGCAGCCGGGCAGAGGCGATTGCGCTTCCCGTCGCGCGGCCCGCGTTCGCCGCGCAGGAGCTCGTCTGGCCGCTGCTCATCGCTCTCTCCACGGTTGCGGCCATCGCGCCGCTGTGGACGAGCGAGCTCTTGCCCTACCAGGACGCGCCCGAGCACATCGCGGCGGTGCGCATCCTTGCCGACTTCCACGCGCCGGGACCCGCCTTCGACAAGTGGTTCGAGATCGATCTCCGGCGGCTCGAGTACCTCGGCTTCTATCTGCCTGCCGCCGCGATCGCGAAGATCACGGGAGCCGATGCGGCCGTGCGGATCATGCTCTCGCTGATCGCGGCGGCGACCTCCGCTGCGTTCTGGATGTTCCTCGGCTCCTTCGGACGCGATCGGCGCCTTGCCGTCTTCGCGCCGGCGGTGTTCCACACCGTTCCCCTCTATCTGGGCTTCTTCAACTTCATCGAGTCGATCCCGCTTGCGCTCGTCCTCGTCGCGCTGACCGAGCGCGAGCTGCGCGGCGCCTCGCTGCGGCGGGCCGCATGGATTGCCGCCGGCGGAGCCGCGCTCCTCTGGCTGCATCCCAGCGGGGTGGCATTCGCCCTCGCCGCTGCGTTCATCCTCGGGGTCACATCGGCTGAGCCATGGCGGAACAAGGCCCGGGCGCTGGCGCCGTGGTTGCCGGCCATCCTGCTTCTCGGCGCCTGGGCACTCCACGCGCTCGCCGCGCGCGATGGCCCTGGCGCGGCGGCGCGGACGCTCCCCCGCTGGCTGGGACCCAAGGACCAGGTCCTCGGACTTCTCCGCTACGGCAACGTTCTCGCCGCGCACGGGGACGAAATCTTCGTGCTCGCGATCGCTGCACTGTTCGTCGCGACGATCGCCGTGCGCCCGAGGCCTCGCCTCGATCGGCAGTGGCGTCTGCCGCTGCTCGCCGTGCTCTCCCTCGTCGCATACCTCGCCGCGCCGTACGACATGGGCTACATGGGCTACATCCACCTGCGTGCGCTGCCCTTCCTGGCCCTGCTGGTGATCGCTTCGCCTTCGATTGCTCCCGGCCCGGCGACCAGCGCGATTCTTGCCGCCGTCGTGGCCCTGCAGATCGCGTTCCAGACGAGCGTCGCCGCGACCTATCGAGCCTTCGACCGCGAGGCGCAGGTCACCGAGCTGCACCAGGTTCTGCACGCCGCAGAACCCGGCAAACGGCTGATCGCGATCGTCTCCTCCACTGAAAGTCACCTCTTCCAGTACCAGTCCTTCCTGCACTTCGCGTCGTATTACGAAATCTTCCGCGGAGGGCGTGCTCGCTACAACTTCGCGGAGACGCCCTGGACGCCGGTCCGGTTCCGCCAAGGCAGCGAACCCGTGCCCCTCCCGCGAAGCTGGGAGCTGCGGCCGCACGAGCTCGACATCGCGCGCGCCGTCTCCGACGAGGATTACGTCCTCGTCCGCACGCCCGGTCCAGAGCCGCAAGGGTTCGCCATGGTGGCTCACGCCGGCCGCTGGTCCCTCTATGCGCCTGCCGCTCGTCGCTGAGGTGACGCTACCGCCGGAAGTGGCCGAGGCGCTGCCCAGCTGAAGATCTTGTTCATCCAGAAGTTCCAGCCGGTCGTCACCGCGATGGCCACCGCGTTGGCGACGTACGGGTTGAGCTTGAAGATTCCGACCTGCATCTCCAGCAGCCCGACGCTGAGGGCAAGACCCGCCGCGCAGATGGCGTTGAACTTCGCGAACCGGCGCAGCCGCAACCATCCGTGACCTTGCCGGGCGGCGAGGTCGCCGAAGGTCCAGAGATCGTTCCAGAGGAAGTTGTTCGCCATCGCCACCTCCGCGGCGACGAGCTTCGAGATCGTGAGCGGCCAGTCCAGCCGTCCCTTCAGCAACCAGAGGATGGCCATGTCGACGGCGACGCCGGAGAGGCCGACGAGGCCGAATCGGAAGAATCGCGGCGGCAATAGCGCGAGGCGCAGGCGAACGAGATGGCGGAGGTACTCGAGGTAGAGCCGGGCGGTGACCTTGCTTTCCCCGGCCACGCGCTCGCGAAAGACGTACCCCACTTCCGCGATGCGGCCGATGCGACCGCGGCCGAGCACCTCGATGAGGATCTTGTAACCCAACGGGCTCAGGGTCACGTCGGCGAGGGCACTCCGACGCACCATGAAGCATCCGCTCATCGGATCGGAAACCCGTCCCACGACGGTGGGGAGCACGCAGAGGCCGACGAGTTGCGCGGCTCGTGACAGCCCGCGGCGCAGAGCGCTCCAGTCGCCGAGACCGCCGCCGCCCGCGTGCCTGCTGCCGACGGCGAGGTCCGCTCCTTGTGCGATCGCCGCCCAAAGCTTCTCCACCACTTCCGGCGGGTGCTGCAGATCCCCATCGATGACTGCGAGCACTTCGCCTTGCGCCGCCTGCCATCCGCGGACGACGGCGGTCGACAAGCCCTTCTCGCCGCGCCGTCTCATCACGCGAAGCGAGCGACAACGGTCCGCGAGGCGAAGCGCCAAGGCCCAGGTTTGATCGGGACTGTCGTCGTCGACGACGATCAGCTCGTAGGCGCCTGGAAGAAAGCCGTCGAGGAGCGCGGCGAGCCTTCCGATCAGCTCCTCGAGGTTGCGCGACTCGTTGTAGGTGGGAACGACGAGCGAGAGCTTCACCGGTGCGCCCCGATGAGGCGCGATGCGAAGGTCGCCCGCCGGCGCGTCGAGGACTGCGGGGTGGCGACCGCCTTCGAGGATGTGAATCGCGCTCATCTGCGCCCTCCTGGCTGCAGAGAAACCGTGCGGAGCGGGCGGGGTGTTCGCAATAGGACGGATCACGCATGCGGGCGGGCGCCCGACTGTGGTCGAGAGGCGCTGCGCCCGTGCAGCGGTGGATCGACCTTCGACTCGGCGATGTGTGGGGCGGGCGGGCGAGGGGGGGCTATGCGGTCAAATCGGATGCGAGCGGCAGCTCGACCCAGAAGGTTGCGCCTCTCCCGCGGGCGGGACGTGCTCCTGCGCGCGCGAACCGGAGCAGCTCGTCGACGATGATGCCGACGCGATCGAGGCTCCCGCGGACGATCCGCACCGCGCCTTGCGCTTCCGGGTCGTCGGGGAGCTTGCGTGCAAGATATTGCACCCCGACGGAGACCGGGCCGAGCGGACTGACGATATCGTGCGCGACGCGGCCCGCGAACTGCTCCAACTCGTGCGCCCGTTCGCGATCGACCCGGCGGAGGTTCTCGGACAGCCGCTGGTGATGGCGCACCAGCAGCGCCGCGACGCAGCCGCCGAGAATGGCCACCACCGTCCAGGCGACGTTGAGGCCGTTGGCAAGCTCCAGGGAACGCAAACGGATCTCTTCGAGGCGCGCCGAGGCGGCGATCGCACGGCGCTCCTCGGCGGCAAGCTCGTCCGTCAGTGACGCCAGTCGCTGCCGCGCCTCCTGCGCAGCGGCAGGGTCGAGGCGAGCGCCGCCCAGAAGACGACGCTGCCGGGCGCGCGATTCGATCAAGGCGCCGAGGGCCTGGACCGACGACGCGAGCGCGGCATGAGCGGGCTCGCGCAGTTGGGCGGCGCGGTGCTGGATCCACAGCGGGGTGACGGCGAAGCTCGTTACCGCAATGGCAAGGACCACGAAGGGTGTCGCGAGCCAGAAATTCTTTGGCAGCATGCGGGCGGGATGTAGCCGGGATTCATGAAGCGCATGTGAAGCATTCATGTTCGGTGGTCTCGAGACGGTGTCTAGAGAGAATCGAGAAAGGCGAGCAGCGCCGCCCGATCCCTGGCATCGAGCGCCTTGAAGCAATCGCGCGCGCGGCGTCCTTGACCGTCGTGCGCGAGGATCGCTTCCAGCGGCGTTTCCGCGCGGCCGTCGTGCAGCAGGTTGGTCGCGACCCGCAATCCCCAGAGCGGCGCCGTCCGCATCTGCTTCGCGCCCGCGGCGCCCTGGACGATGCCGTCGCCGAGACTTCCCATGTCATGGAGCAGGAAGTCGGAGTACGGATGGTACTCGACGCCGTCGAGGGCCCCGACGGCGTTCGGGCCGGTGACGAGCGTCGGCATGTGGCACACGGCGCACCCGATGCTGTTGAACACCCGCTCGCCTGCAAGCGTCTGCGCCGTCTGCGGTGCCCGCGGTGGTGGAGCGAGAAACATCATGAAGCTCGCGAACGCAAGGACGTCGGCGCCATCGGCGTCGTTCAACGCCGGTACCGGGTTGAAGGCGAGGTCGCTGCAGCGGCCCTGAGGGCAATTCTCGTTGGGAAAGAGCGGGCTGGTGATGCCCATCTCGTTGAGGTACGCGTCGGCGGAGAACTGCAGCAGGCTCGGATTTACGTTCTTCCAGCCGAACTTTCCGACCGATTCCTTCCCAGTCACCAGATTCGCGACCACCGCCACCGTACCCGCCGTCTCCGGACTCGATCGCGCCTGCTTCGCGGCGATCGCGCGAATCGTATCGTCGGGCGTCGCGTCGACGAGCCCGAGGCCGAACAACGGCGTCGTGCGGCGCTGTGCAACGACGTTTGCGTCGGCGGGCACGACCTCCGGGCCGAAGGTGAATCCATCCACGGCGCCGATGCCGTGGTCCTGCAACAGCGAGCCTCCCTCCGCGGCGAGGGGGTCGAAGCCTCCGTCCGCTCCACGCCGTCCGAATCGCGTCTCCAGGCGGCCGTTGCTGCCGCCCACCGCCGGGCCGGCGTGGCAGGCGACACAGGAGGCCTCGTTGAGGACCGGGCCGAGGCCTTCCTCAAGTTCTTCCGCCGTCGCGAAGTGGACCTTGCCGTCGTCGAACGATGCGCGCTCCGCCGCGGTGAGACCTTGCAGCGGATCGCCGAACCCCGTGGCGACCGGAGCGGTCCCCGCATCTGCGTCGCCCGCGGGCGGAGTTCTTCGTCTGCCGTCCGGATCGGCAGCAGACCCGGCCACGGGCGGCGTTGCCGAAGAGGTTTGCGATTCAGTCTGCGTCGGGCTCCCGCAGCCGCAGACGGCGAACGTTCCGAGCGCGATCGCGACGATTCGTCGATGCATGGTTCCTCCGTTCCTGCCGGGACGGCAGGACGCGTGCGGTCCGGTGCGATCTTTCGCGAGCGTTCATCGAGACTGCGGACAAGGAGGCGGATCAGGAAATTCCGTCTTTCGTTAACGCTCGGTGATCACGCATGTATTTGTTGACTACATTTCGTTACCGGCCGGTGGTCACGCGCGGCAAGCGTGTGGCGCGCATGATCCGCTGTTCACTCGAAGACCTGAGCACGCGGAGCGTGACGGCGATCACAGCGCGGTGCCCATCGTCTCGCTTACGCGCTCGGGCGGCGGAGAATGCAAAGTCGCTCGCGATGCCCGAAATAGCAGCGGAGACAGCGTACTTTCTGAACACGACGATCCCGGTGCTCGCACTGGTTGGCAAGGGTGTGCGCTTTCCGCCCGGCCAGTGGATTCGCATCGCGAGCGGCACGGTGGTGCCGTGGCAAGCGGAAGCCCTGGTTCAGGACCTGTTCCCCTCCCTGCGGGCGAGGGGGCCGTCCTTCCACGTGCTGCTGACGGATTTCGACGTGATGGAATTCGAGCGCGAGTTCTCGTCCCGCTTCGCCTGACTCGACGTTGAAGGCAGCGACCCGCTAGACTGCCGAAGGCTCCTGCGGAGGAGTGGCCGAGAGGGGCTGAAGGCGGTGGGCTTGAAATTCTGACTGCGCTGCCAACACAGGACAGCAGCAGCTAACCCGTGACAATCTCCAGAGTGGAAGCGACGCGCCGCCGTGGCGTGTGTTGTCCGCTCTTCGCCGCATGTAGCAGCCCGCCTGCTACGCCGGTGCTACGCGCTTCAAGGCGGCCAAGAGTGTCAAGGGTGCCACGGCGGGATCCATTTTCACGGAGGTACGGTCCGGAACCGGTCCCAAGCGCTGATCGCTGCCGTCAAAATCGACTCTTTTTGGTCCCGTTGGCGGGTCGCCGATCTGGCATAAAGGAACGGGCAGAACGCGGTTCCCGACAGCTTTGCAGTTCGCTCGAACTCGTATCCGGAGAGCACCACGTGGCTCTTTGGCAATCTCGTCGCCGCCGTCCTCAGCGCTGCGACGGGGCTCGCATCGGCGGCGGGGGCGCAGGAACCCACAGTGCTGCCGTTCGACCTCGCCCTGACAGGATTTGCGGCTGGTGCGAATGCGAAGGAGCGGCGGGAGTGAATTACGCCGACGCCTTCTTAAACCCGCTCACCTTCAGGTCCTTGAATTGGCTCAGCGCTTGGACCGTGATGACGTAGTTCCATGGGATGAGGCAGTCGGGCGGCGACACCGTGATCGTTCTCGAGTCGCCCATCGCCATCCATTGCTCGATGTGGTCGACGCGCAACCAGAAACCGACGCCGCCCTCCTCGCCTGTGCAGTCGCCCAATACCACCCAGCGACTCTGCGGCTGCTTTGTGTCGATTCCAAGGAACGCGCGTGCTGCCTCGTCCGTCAACCACACTGCGTATTTTTGACTTTCCTTCATGGTGTGACCTCGCTTGTTGTGCCGCACTGGCGAACAAGGCTCGCGGAAGGCGTACCTACGCCCGCAGCGGCAGCAATGGAAGTGTCCTGCCTAGCCGATCACGCCGGGGCGCTGCGGGCCCCTTCCCAGGATTCCTCTCAAGAGGAACGGGACTTGCGCAGCCGATCCGCGCTGGGTGCCGCACGTGCGCGTGGAGCGCATCCCGGAGGCCTCGCATTGGGTCCAGGCGGACGCATCTATCGCGGTGCATCAATTGCTGGTTGATTTCATTCGATAGTTGCAAGAGGCGCGCAGCCGGGCGCCCGCTACAATCGGTAGATGCAGGGCATCTGCCTGCTCTTGCTCGCTCTCTCCTGCGCCCACCGACCGGTGGCGTCGAGCGCGTATGCCGTCGCGCGCGCCGAGCCCTCGTCGGCCGGCAACGTGCGGATCAGCGCGACGCGCGATCCACCCGGAGCCGAAGAGCTCGGAATCGTCGAAGCGCACGGGAGCGCGACGCTCGAGGCGGTGCTCTCCGCATTCCGCCAGAGGGTCGCCGGGATGGGCGGCGATTATGGGCGGCTCGACGTCGTCGCCACGAAGAACGCGGTGGTCCAGGAGTCGCGCTCGTACGAGTGCGGTTCGAACCAGACGCACGACGAGACGCGGTTCGTCACCCGCGCGAATCCGGATGGCACCTTCTCCACCGACACGGAGACCGTCTCCGTGACGACGTACGTCTCGCAGACGTGCCGGGAGACGCGCGACGTGGAGGTGGTCACGCTGAGCGTCGTCGGCCGCGCGTTCCGGACGGCGAGGGAGGGACGATGAGGACAATCGCCGCGGTGCTCCTGCTGGCGGTGCTCGGTTGCCGCCACGCTCCGCCCCCGTGGACGCGGAGCGTGTCCTGACGGGCGTGCCTTCCGCCCCGTACACCGGAGCGGTCCGGATCGTGATGAACGGATCGCCGCCCGGCGCGGACTACGACGAAGTCGCCGTGGTCAGCGCGCGAGGGACGAACGGCAACGCCACCCTTGCAGCCGTGCTCGGTGCGCTGCAGGCGGAAGCGCCGCGGCTGGGCTGCGACGCAGTGATTCAGGTCCGCTACGAGCCCGGAGGGCAGGTGTCGTCCGCGACGGGCGTCGCCGTCCGGACCCGGCCCGCCTGGTAGCTGCCGCCTGCCGCAAAAGCGGTAGACTACCAGATGCGTCCTGCCCTGCGCGGCGGAGTCCGCGGGCGGCAACAGCCTCGCGGCTTGTTGGAGGTCGCTGGCCGCATCACGTCTTCCCGCCGGTCTCCCGGATTGCCTCGAGTGCCGCCAGGTCTTGCAGGGCAACGAGTGCCGCTGCCGGCTGTGAGCGTCAGGCGCGGATCTCCCGCCACAGGCGATACGCGTCTTCCGGGGCTGGCACGCCGGCCAATCGGGAAATCTCGCTGGGCGGCCGGGCGGAAATCCCGATGCGCAACGACTCCAAGCCGTTCTCGTAGATGCTTGCGGGCAGGCCGCCCCACGCCGCGATGTCCCAGGAAAGCTCCGCGTGCCGGAGTTCGTCGCGTGCAATGGAGGCGAAGGTGTTCCGGATATCCGCGTCGGCAGCAGCGCTCGCCATCCACGCCGCCGCCAACGCTCCGTAAGTCTCCCGTGCGCATCCTTCCGCGGCATTCTCCGCGACCATCTCAGCCATCGGGCGCACGCGGAACACTTCGATTTCGACGGGCGCCACCGCGCCGCCGAAGTGCACCGCGAGCGCGCATACCATATCCGCGTGCCGGCGTTCGTCCTGCGCGCTCTGCAGTGCTTGTGCGACGAGCCCTGCCGGAGCGCCGTGCACGCTGAGCTCGACGGCGAGGCGCTGGAACGCCGGTACGGCCGCCGCTTCCAGGTGCGCCATCCTGCCGAGGAACGTGCCGAGCGCGCTTCCGGCTGCGACCGGGCCCGGCGGGCGCAGTCCGAAAGGCCTGCGGCCGCAGCCGCCTACGTCGTTGCAACAGGAGCACGAGACGCCGACCGTTCCGGTCGTGATCGTTAACCCGCCGTCCAGGGGATACGTGAAGCAGGAATGGATCCGCGCCTCCGCGAACTTGTCCGGGCAAAAGCGAAGACAGTCGCTTCCCGCGTCAGTCGCTTCCGCAGCCGTCACGCGCACGTCGATGGTTTCGAAGCCGCAACGATCCGCGCATCCTACCAATCGTGCAGCAGCGATTGAGACTCCAAACAATCTACGAAGATCTGGCCGCTTCATGTAGGCGCAGACCCTGCCAGCTGGCCGGCGGCCAAGCAAGGGGATCCGTCAAAGGTTGACACTGCACAACGCATGGAGCGACGCTTTCGACGCTGCCGTTCAAACAACACCAATCTTTGCGAACCGATACGGATCGTGAACGAGGACATGACCAAACTCGTGGGAGTCATGTGCCCAGAGACGAGTTGCTAATCGCCGCTGCGTGCGGTCGCAAGGTTCGTGAAGCAATCCGCCACACTCACCTGGCCGCAGCTCAATTTCCCGATCCGCTGCGATCGCTGCGCAAGCCCGAGACGTGCTGATTCTGCAGCGCTGCTACGCTCCGCCTCGACGGCGCCTGAGCCTGTCGGCTAAGGTGCCGTTTTCACTCCTGCGGAGGAGTGGCCGAGTGGCTGAAGGCGGTGGTCTTGAAAACCACTGGCCCGCAAGGGCTCGCAGGTTCGAATCCTGCCTCCTCCGCCATTCCTTGACGAGGGCACAATGGCTCCGACACGAAGGACGTTGCTGAAGACGGCTGGCGTCGCAGCGGTGGCGGGAAAGCTGCTCGCGTCCGGCGAGACGAAGGCGCAGGGCACGCAGACCGTGCAGGGTGGATCCTCGCCGCGCGGATTGACCTACTGCAACCTGCGCAGCGGCGTGGGCGTGAAGCTGGGCGACCGCATCCTCGACGTCGGGCGTGCCGCGCAACAGCTTCACGTGCCGGTGCCCGCGACGACCGACGAAGTGGTCGCCGGAAAGAACGCCGACGGGCTCCGCAAGGTGGTGCAGGCGGCTCCGAAGAACGCGACCGTCGCGGAGAGCGAGGCGCAGTTCGGGCCCTGCATCACGAACCCGGAGAAGATCATCATGCTCGGGTTCAACTACAAGAAGCACGTGATGGAAGTGAAAGTGCCGATGCCCACCGCGCCGGTGCTCTTCAACAAGTACAACAACTCGCTCCTGGCGCACCGGGGAACCATCCGCCTCCCGATCAAGGTGGCGAAGAAGTTCGACTACGAAGTCGAGCTGCAGGTGATCATGGGGAAGACCGCGCGCGACGTCAGCGAGGAAGAGGCGCTGAACTACGTGTTCGGCTACGCCACCGGCAACGACTTCTCCGCCCGCGATCTCCAGCTCCGCGACGGCAGGCAGGGGTCCCAGTTCATGATCGGCAAGACGCCGGACGGTTTCATGCCCATCGGACCTTACCTGGTCGGGGCGGAGCTCGTCGGCGATCCGCAGAAGCTCGCCATCGAATGCAGCGTCAACGGAGAGCGCAGGCAGTCCTCGAACACGTCGGACATGATCTTCAGCGTCGCGAAGATCATCGCCTACGCGTCGTCCATCTTCACCCTCAAGCCCGGCGACGTCTTCTCCACCGGCACGCCGGAAGGCGTGATCCTCGGCAAACCCGAGGCCGAGCAGGTGTGGCTCAAGGCGGGCGACAAGGTCGCCTGCAGGGTGGAGAAGCTCGGCGAGCTGGCGTTCCAGCTCGCCTGAGCCTCACAGGCTGAAGATCGCCGCGGCCGCCAGCACTAGCACGAGCGTAATCGCGGTGATCGTCAGCTCCGCCAGCGCCCCGACGACGAAGGGCCGGACGCCCTGCCGCTTGATCTCGCGGAAGTCCGTCTTCAGTCCCACGCCGGCGAACGTGAGCAGGAACGCCCAGCGCGACAGGTTCGCGAGCGAGGCGATCTGCACCTTGTCGAAGACCTGGAAGGTCGCCAGCAGCGAGACGAAGAGGAATCCCAGGACGAACTTGGGAAACTTCTGCCAGAGGAACGCAGCCTTGCCCTGCACCGTCTTCGCCTGACCGCGGGACGCCCAGTAGATTGCGTACGCGAGCACGACGAAGCCGATCATCGCGTTGCGCGTCGACTTGGTGAGAACGGCCACCTTGCCCGCGACATCGGAGTAGATGGCGCCTGCCGCCGCGGCCTCCGCCGTGTTGTCCACGGCCAGACCGGCCCAGACGCCGAAGGCATGGTCGCTCATGTGCAGCAGATGGCCGATGGCCGGGTACGCGAAGAGGCCGAATGCGCCGAGGGCCAGGATGGCCGCGATGGCAAACGTCGCGTCGTCGTCGTCGGCCTCGATGGCGCCCTTGGCGGCGATGATCGCCGACACGCCGCAGATCGACGAACCGATCGCGAGCAGGCTGGTGAGCTTCGGCTTGAGGCGGAACCAACGGCCGAGCAGCGTCATGACCCCGATCGCGACGGCCAGCTCGATGGCCACCAGCGCCAGCGAGACGCGGCCGAGCTTCAGCACGTCCCCGAGGAGGAAGCGCGCGCCCAGGAGCACGATGCCCGCCTTGAGCCAGAAATCGTACGTGGCCACTCCGGGGCGGAAGATCTGCGCCACACCGACGGTGTTCGCGATGATCAGACCGAAGACGATCGCCCAGAGCACGTACTCGATGTTCGGCAGCGCCAGATGGTGCGCCTTGCCGTAATCGCGCAGCAGCGCCTCGGTGACCTTCCCGAGGTAGCCGATGGCAAAGAGCAGCGCCACGCCGGGAAGGAGCCGCAACAAGCGCCAGGGCAACGCGACCGCCGGCCTCTGTAGTGCAATGGCCTCGCTCATCTCACCACCCCACCGTCAGGTTGATCGACTTCACCAGGGCCACCGAGGCCAGGGCCGCGAGCACCGCCCACCAGTCCAACGACACTCTCTTCAGCACGTTTACCTCCGGGTTCAAGCCGCGCATTCGCCTTCCGTGGTCTGCACTTCGAACGCCTTTTGTTCGCCAAGATCGACGAAGTCTTCGGGAGCGGGGTGATCGAGCGGCTCGAGATCCGCGAGCACCTCCGAAACCCGCTGCGGCGAGAGGCGGCCGAGGACCTGCGCCGCCGACTCGCCGGGAGACGCCTCGCGCACTGCCAGGTCCGCCAGACGCCGCACCGCCTCCGGCACCTTCCTGGCGGGAACCTTCGCCGCGAGCCGGCCGAAACGTGCCTGCTCCGCCCCGAGCTCTCCTCCGACGTAGAGGTGGTATTGCGGCACCGCGCGGCCATCGACCTTGCGCACCGAGCCCTGCAGCCCGATCCCGGCGACGTAATGCTGTCCGCAGCCGTTCGGGCAGCCGGAGATCTTGATCGGCAAGCTCTCGCCCCGGTCGGCCAGCGCCGTGGTCAGCGCGTCGGCCATGCCCCGCGACTGCGTCACGGCAAGGCGGCAGGAGTACGCGCCGGGGCAACTGACCACGTCGGAGATCGAGAGGGCGCCGGGCCGTGCCAGTCCGGCGGCGGCGAGCGCCGCATGGAGCGAAGCGAGGTGCGAGCGGCCGACGAAGCGCAGCAGCGCGTTCTGCTCGACGGTCGTGCGCAGCTCGCGCTCGGCGCTGAACTCCTCGGCGATGTCCGCCAGGGCGTGGAATTGCGCCGCCGTCAGATCTCCGAGCGGGATGCGGATCGCGACCGCCGCCAGCTCGGGGTCGCGCTGCGGACGCACGTTGGTGCGCACGAACTCCTCGAAGCCGGGGTGAGGCGAGCGGCGGCAAGGCGTTGGGACCGGACGGAGCGCACCGGGCGGGCCGGGCGAGACCGGCCTCGGCGGCACCGACGCGCGCTCCTCGTGGTACTGCCGGAGGAACTCTTCCGCCCCCAGCTTTTCGACCACGAACTTGAGCCGCGCGCGATGGCGATGTTGCCGGTCGCCGGTCCGGTTGAAGAGGCGAACGACCGCTTCGCAGATGTCGACCACTTCCTCCGCCGGCGCGAAGTCGTGGGCAAGGATCCCGGTGCGCCGCAACGTCGATAGCCCGCCCGCCACCGTGACGCGGAATCCGGGCCGCCCGTTACGCTCACGGGCGAGGAACCCGATGTCGTTGAACGAGGCGCCGACGCAGTCGAATCCGCAGCACCCGCCGAAGGCGATCTTGAACTTCCGCGGCAACGACGACGAGAGCGGGCCGCGCAGCAGGTGGCGCGTGACCGCCTCCGCATAGGGCGTGGTGTCGAACGGCTCCAGTCCGGATGCACCCGCGTACGGGCAGGCAGTGACGTTCCGGACGGAGTTGCCGCAGGCCTCGCGCGTGGTCAGGCCCGCCTCGGCGAGGACACGCAAGGCGTCGTCGGTCTGCGCGAGGTGCACGAAGTGGAATTGGACATTCTGGCGCGTCGTGATGTGGCCGCGACCGGTGGACAACCGCTCGGCGACGTCCGCCAGCGCTCGGAGCTGCGCCGGCGTGAGGACACCTTGGGGGATCTTGACGCGGACCATCATCGCGTCGCCCTCCTGGCGCTGGCTGTAGACGCCGTTCACCAGGCGGAACTGTTTCCACGCGTCGGCGGAGATCTCACCGCGCTCGAACTTGCCGAGCATCGCTACGAACGCATCCAGGTCCTTCTCGTCGGCGAACCCGAGACGGGCGGGGCCGAGCGTCTTGCTATCGAGCAGCGGCACGTTGACCTCCTGCGTGTGCGGTGTGAAGGCGGTCGGCGAGAGCGACGGTGGAGCCGACCACGATGATTCCCGGCGCCCCGCTGCGCGGAGCGGACGCGACACCCGCGAGGGTCCCCCGCCAGGCGGAAGCGTCGGGGAGCGAAACCGAAAACAGGATTGCCGCCGGAGTATCGGCGGGCCATCCGCGGGCAAGGAGCAACGCGGAGGTCGACGCGCGCGTTGCGATCCCCATCAGGATCACCAGCGTCGCGGAGCCAGGCGACAGAGAGCGGAGCACGGGTCCATAGGCCTCCTCCGCATGTCCGGAGACGACGAGGAAGGCCGAGGCCAGCCCGCGGTGCGTGACCGGAATGCCGCTCAGCGCCGGCGCAGCCACCGCCGAGGACACGCCGGGCACGATCTCGCAGGGCACACCCGCTTCCGCGAGCGCGAGCGCTTCTTCCCCGCCGCGGCCGAACACGACGGGGTCGCCGCTCTTCAGCCTGACGATGCGCTCGCCGCGCAGCGCGCGGCGGATCATCACCCGCTCGATGGTCTCTTGCTCGATGGAGTGACGTCCGGCGCGCTTGCCGACATATGCCCAGCGCGCCTGCGGAGCGTGACGAAGAGCGGCGCGATCCACCAGCGCGTCGTACAGGACCAGATCCGCGCCGCGGAGCCGGTCGACCGCGCGCAACGTGAGCAGGTCGGGATCGCCGGGGCCTGCGCCGACCAGCGAGACGAAACCTCTCATGCGACCTCCCGGTACAGCTCGTTGAGCGCGCGCAGCAGCAGCGGTCTGCGCCGCGCGAGGGCCACGCCGTCCGCCTTCCAGTGGGTGCGGAGCTCCTGCGCAACTTCCGCCCAGGACTCGAGGTCGTCCGGCAGCAGCGCCTGCAGCGCCTCGCGCAGCAAGCCGGCCAGCGCTGGCGCGCGGCCGTCGGTGGAAACCGCCACCGTGACGCCGCCCTTGCGGAACACTCCGCCGAGCCAGGCGCTGGCGGAGTCGGTGTCGTCGACCGCATTGACGAACACCCCGTGGATCTCCGCGGCGCCCGCGACCGCCCGGTTGACTTGCGCGGTTGCCGCGGCGACGACGAACCACGTTCCCTCGAGGTCTTCGGGGACGAACTCGCGCTGCTCGATGCGGACTCCAGGCCGCCGGAGCGAGTCCAGGATGGCCGGGGCAACCACGGTAACGCGAGCGCCGGCGGCGATGAGTCCGCCGATCTTCGCCGAGGCGACGTTGCCTCCGCCGACGAGCAAAACGGAACGGCCTTGCAGGTGCAAAAAGACGGGGTACGAATCCACGGACAGCTCCTTGCGGGAAAGTCACGGCGCCGACGGGGAGCCGGGCGGGCAAGGAGCTGAGGGACGATGAGGAGTGATTCGCCGTCAGGCTCGTGCGCGCGCCCGGCACGACATGCCGGGGCGACAACAACATGCGCACTTGCTCTGCATTCGAGGCGACATCGCCGCGATCGATAACGGAGGTACCCTCGACCTGTCAAGTCAGGCTGGCAACGGCCTCGATCGCCCGCCGGGCGGAACGGCGTCCGCGAACGAATGGACCGTGGCCAGCTCGTCGAATTGGTGCTGGAAGCCGGTTTCGCGCCGGAACAGGGCCGCGTCCACCACGATCGGATACTTGATGTGCGCGAGTGCGCCGCGCGAGAGGCGGGGCAAGCCGGCGCGCCCGAGGAGGAACGCGAGCGCAACTTCTGGCAGGGGCACCGTCCGGCGCCGGGCCTCGTGCGCGATCAAGCTCAGGGGAAGCGGCTGCGGTCCGGCCACGTTGTAGATGCCGCGCAGCTTCGAGGAGAGCGCGGTGACGATCGCGTTCGCCGCATCGTCCTCGTGGAGGAACTGGAACAGAGGGTCGAAGCCCAGAACCATCGGCACGAACCGGGCATTGAGGAAGCTCGCCAGCGTCCCGTGTGCGGACGGTCCGAGGGTGTAGCAGACGCGCAAGACCGCGGTGTGCAGATCGGGAATCCTCCACAGCGCATTGGCCGCGTAGAGATCGGCAGCCACCAGATCGGCGAGCTCCGGATAGGCGCCCAGTTCCTGCGGCGGCTCCGCTTCGGTGTGGTAGAGCGGCGCCTCGGGCCCGGCGCCGTAGTAGGTGTGACGGCCGACGAAGATCACCTGGCGGACGCCGTGATTTGCGCAGTGCTCGAACACCGCCCGGGTACCTCCGAGGTTGATCCGGTAACGCTCCTCCGGGTCGGCGAGCAGGGCGGAGATGGTGGCCATGTGAATCACGGCCTCGGGGCGGTGCCGCCGGAAGACGTCCTCCGCCGCGCGCTTGCGGATGTCCACACGGTGCAGCTCGACTTCGCGCGGTGCGTCCGGCCAGCCGCGCGGATCGATGCCGATCACCTCGTGCCCGGCGGCCAGGAGCCGTCGGGCGACGTTGCGCGCGAGCAGGCTGGCGATGCCTGGAAGCACCACCTTCATCGTCGGGCCCGCTCGATGAGGCCCGCGATCCGCGCTTTCACTTCGTCGGCGCGGCGGTGCATGGTGTCGTCGTCCTCGGCGCCGCCCCCTTCGAATCGCATCGGTTCGCCGAAGTGCACCGACAGGCCGACGGGTCGCGGCAACGGCAAGAGCCATGGAGTCACCGGCAAGTATGGAAGCCCGAGCAGGTTCCCGACCTTGTAGAGGTTCGTCACCGTCGGGATGGCATCGCCTCCACCGAGGAATGCGAAGGGCACGATGGGACTCTTCGTGCGCAGCGCGAGCCGCATGAACCCGCTGCCGAAGTCGACCAGCGAGTACCGGTCTTTCCACAGCTTCGCCGTCCCGCGCGCGCCTTCGGGAAAGACCAGCAGCAGTCGTTCCGATTCCAGCAAACGCTGCGCGTGCTCCGGCAAGCCGGTCAGCTGCCCGCAGCGCGCCGTCCATACCGACGCGAACGGGAGGCGGTTGATGAACTTCTCCGCCATGCCCTGGGCGAGACGCGGCGGCTCCATCTCGAGGAAGCAGGAGGCGATCACCATTGCGGCGTCGATCGCGATTCCGCCGGAGTGATTGCCGACCAGCATCGCCCGCCCGCGCGCAGGAACATGCCCGATCCCGGAGCAGCGCACCCGGAAGTAGCTCCGATAGAGGACGGCCAGCGCGCGGAATGCAACGGTCAGATGCCATTTCGAGGCGCCGTATTCGTCCACGCCACGGGCATCGAACGGCAGTTCCAGCCGGTCGACGCGCTCGGCGATCTCGTCGGGCATCGCGGCGCGCAGTCTACACGAACCGGATCCCTTCCCTTGCGGTTGGCCGTAGAATGGAGCTTCTCCGGAGGAACCGCATGCGCCTGGTCGCCGTCTCCCTCGCCTTCTCCTTGCTCGCCGCGCCCGCGTTCGCCCGCAGAAGCTCGAGCAAGGGCCCGCGCGCCGGCGGTTACTGCTCGAAGAGCGCCGTGGGAACGACGTCGACGGACAAGAAAGGCGTGACGCTGGAATGCAAGGCCGACGGCAGGGGGCGGGCGCGCTGGACCAGGAAGTAGCTTCCGGACCTACTGCCCGCTTCCATCCGGACGCCGCAGCGTGTTTGATTGGCGTATGACGCGCCGCAGGGTCTTCGTCGTCGCCGCCGAATACAGCGCCAGCCCGCGCGATCTTCAGCCGGAGCGGCGGCGTCGCGACTTCTTCGGCGCGCCGCATCAAGAACTTCGCCCCGGCGAGGCGTCGCACCTGTTCTTTAGATATCCCAACCGCAGCGACGACGGCCGGACGCGTCCGGACGAATGGCAGAAGGCGTTCGGCATCCGCGAACCCATCGGGCTTCCCGATCTCCTCGCGTCCGCCGCGCACCGCGCGCTCACCACGCTGCACGAGCTGACCGGCGCCGACTGGCGGCGCACCTGCGACTCCATCACCGACATGCTGGTCACCTCGATGCCGGGTCTCGATCCCAACGAGCGCGTCAACATCGGGCTGGTCCCGCAGGCGCTGCAGGTGCAACTCGGCCTCTCCGCGCGCGCGCGGGCGCAGTTCGTGGTGGGAACCTCGGACAGCGGCGCGCAGGCGTTCGCGGAGGCAGTCCGGGCAGCCCGCACCGCGGAGCACCCCGCCACCATCCTCGTGCTCGCCGGGCAGATCATCCCCGGCGGTTACGCGTCGCAATACCAGATCCGCACCGTGCTGGGAGAGGACGACCAGGCCCGTGGGCTCGACATGCTCGCGGTCGGCGATCTGATCATGGACGTGATGCGGCGCAGCTTCGATCTGCCGCCGGGCGAGTTGGAGTCGCTTCTCGCGCGCGTTGCCGCCCGCAAGGCGCAGGTCGGCGCCAACTACCCGGCGGGAATCAACGCCGGAAAGCCCTTCAAGCGGGACACGCCGCGGACCCCTTGGTTCGACGCGACCGACATCGCGGTGCCTTGCTGCGGCGCCGCCGCCACCATCGTCACCTCCGACGACGCTCTGATCGAGGCGGTCGCCTCCTCGAAGAGCGCGCGCTTCAGCACCACCCCGCTCACCGAAGTGCTCGGCCTCGGCGATGGGTCGACGAACCCCGATCTCCTCCACCGCAAGACCCCGCTGCTCTTCGCCCCCGCCGTGTACGGGGCGCTCGCCGGCTGCGCGGACGATGCCCAAGTCCCCGTATCGACCTTCACCTCCTGCGCCTTCGGCGTGGTCCACGACGCCTTTCCCAGCATCGAGCTGTCGTTTCTGCTCGCCCTCGGGCTCGGCTGGGACCGCTCGACGGAGCGGATGGCGGAGGGCTGGTCGAACCCCGTCGGCGGCCTCTTGACGTTTGGTCACGCTCTGGGCGCCTCCGGCCTGGTGCAGATCAACAAGGCGCACCATCTCTTCTGCGTCGACCGCCGCTACCTGCTCGAGGCGGAATCGCGCCAGGGCTTCCGCGAGGACGGCGCGCTGGCGTTCACCACGTCCGTCGGTGGACCGCTTTCGCATATCGTCTGCTCGCTCCTGCGCGGCGGCCACCAGGAGCAGCGGCCGCCCCGCCAGCGTCGGGATCCCAACGGTCAGTCTCCGATCAGCGCCGCGTGGGAGGCCAAGGCGCGGCTGCTCCGCGTCCTGCTGCCTTCGCAGTTGCGCGCCGTCCCGAACGCATGGCTGGTGGAGGGAACGACGTCGGTCAGCATCCGCAGCTGCCTGCGCGCGCTCAGCGCCGAGGACGTCGCGCACCTCGACTTCGAGGGGCTCGAAAAGCTGGTGGTTCCGCAGTCGCTGCCCGAGCTGCGCAATCGGCTGCGCGCCGTGGTGCGGGTCGCGCAACAGGAAAGCGAACGCCTCAGCTCCATGTTCGACGTCTTCCGCCTGCTCACCGACGAAATCCGGGAGATCGCCGCCGAGTGCCGCACGCATGGGCGTCTCCGCCCCGAGGCGGCAGGCCTCGACGAACGCCGCATCGTCGACCGCCTGAAAGAGGCGCTGCGCGTCTCGCTCGTCGTCCTCTCCCGGCCCACAGAAGATGGAGCACACCGAACGGTGTGCTTCGTCGGACCGGGTGAGCTGCAAGACGCAGACTTCGTCACCGCAGAGAGCCTGCGGAGGCTCGACGCGGGCCCGGAAATGCTGCCCTTCTGGACGGTTCGTGCGGTGCGGCCCGAGCAAGCCCCGGAGGCGCCGGCGAGCGGCGAAGCCGAGCGCCTGGGCGAGATCGCCGCCCGCGGGCCGCGCACCGCCGCGGAGCTTCGCCTGCTCCGGACCTGGTTTTCGCTCGATCCTCCGCGGCCGCTGCTCGAGCGCGCGATGCGCGACGCGGGACTTTCCCTACCGCCGCGGGCGCCGGTCCGCGCCGTCTTCTACGCCGGCGAAGTGGCCGACCCGGGATCCCAGCTCACAGCCCGCGAAGCGCACGAGCTGCTCGGATTCGTCGCCCATCGCGCGCGCGCGTTCCTCGAAGCCTATGGTTCCGCAGCCACCCAGGTCGGTCCGGTGCTGTCGGTCGTCGCCTTCGAGCGCTTGCCTGCGCGCACCGGCGTCGAAGCGGCGCTCTTCAGCGCCGCCCGTTTCGCGCAGGAGATCGCCCGCAGCTCGCTCGATCAGGGCGTCATCGTCCGCGCCGCCGTCTGCGCCGGGGAAGGGGTGCTCTTCGAGGACGTCAACGGGAGGTCGGCGGTCGCGTCGCCAGCATCGCGCAGGGCCGCCGATCTGCTCGCGGCGGCGCGCGAGATCGCCCCCGACCGCGCCGCGTTCGCGCTCGAAGGCGCCTCGGAGCTGGTCGTTGCGCTCCTCGGCCAGCGGCTGACGGGCTGGGAGCGCGCGCCGGAGGGGGCGGACGGGACCGCGGTCTGGCTCGGCCCCCGCACCTGACGCACGCGCGGCCGTCGGCTATGGCCGGACGGTCCGTTCGGCGGCGACGTTGGATCCGGGCACGGGGAACCCACGCTTGCGCATCAATGCGCCGATGTCCGGATCGCGACCGCGGAATGCCCGGTACGCGACCGCCGGGTCGACGGTGTTGCCCGCGCTGAAGACGTGATCGTGGAGCCGCTTCGCCACCGCCTTGTCATACGGGCCGGCGCCCTCGAGGAACGCCTCCCACGCGTCGGCCGAGAGCGTGTCCGACCAGAGATAGCTGTAGTACCCGGCCGAATACCCGTCTCCGGCGAAGGCGTGGCCGAATTGCGCGGTCCGATGTCGCATCACGATCTCCGAAGGCATTCCGAGCTGCGCGAGCGTATCGCGCTCGAACTGCCGCGGATCGATCGGGACCTCGCCGGCAAGATGCAGCTTCATGTCGACCACCGCGCTGGCGAGATACTCCACGGTGATGAACCCCTGGTTGAACCTCTGGGCGCGCTCGATCTTCTGGACCGTCTCGGCGGGAACCGGTGCTCCGGTCCGGAAGTGCAGGGCGAAGCGATCGAGGACCGGGCGCGTATAGAGCCAGCGCTCGAGGAGCTGGGAAGGGAACTCGACGTAGTCGCGCGGCACTGACGTGCCGGAGAGGGCCGGATACGTGACGTTGGAGTTCAGCCCGTGCAGCGCGTGCCCGAACTCGTGGAAGAGCGTCCGCGCGTCGTCCCAGCTGATGAGGATGGGCTCGCCGGGTTTGCCCTTCACGAAGTTGGCGTTGTTGGAAACGATCACCGGCACGTCGTGGTCGAGGTGCCACTGGCGCCGGTACTCGTTCATCCACGCGCCGGATCGCTTTCCGGGGCGAGCGTACGGGTCGAAGTACCAGAGGCCAACGTGCTTTCCCGCCGCGTCCGTGACCCGAAAGACGCGGACGTCCGGGTGGTAGATGGGGACCGAGCCGTCCGCCAGCGGCGCAAAGCGCAGGCCGAAGAGCTCCCCCGCGACCCAGAACATGCCCTCCCGCAGCTTCTCCAACTGCAGGTAAGGCTTCACGTCGTTCTCGTCGAGATCGTACTTCGCCTTGCGGACCTTCTCCGCATAGAAGCGGTAGTCCCAGGGAGAGATGCGGATGCCCGCTCTCTCGCGGTCGGCGATGGCTTGCATGTCGGCGACTTCCTCGTGCACGCGCGCCACCGCCGGCTTCCACACCGCTTCCATCAGCCCGACCGCGCGCTCCGGCGTCTTGGCCATCGAATCCTCGAGCCGCCAGTGCGCGTGCGTCGGATAGCCGAGAAGCTTGGCCCGCTGTGCGCGGAGCTTGAGGATCTCCGCGATGGCAGCGTTGTTGTCGCGCGCGCCGCCGTTGTCGCCGCGCATGATGAACATCCGCCACACCTTCTCGCGCAGGTCGCGGCGGGTCGACAGGGTCAAGAACGGGTCGACGCTCGAACGCGTGTTGACGACGGCCCACTTTCCCGCCTGGCCGCGACTGGCGGCCGCGGAAGCGGCGACCTCGCGGAGCGCGGGGGGCAACCCGGCGAGATCCGATTCCTGCTCGAGCACGACCATCTGGGTGCTCTCCTCGGCGAGGAGGTTCTGGCTGAACTTCGTGTAGAGCGAGGCGAGCTGCTGGTTCAGATCGGAAAGACGCTTCTTGGCGGGATCGTCGAGCTTCGCGCCGGCGCGAGAGAACGTCGTGTAGTCGAGCCAGAGCAGCCGCTGCTGCTCCGGATTGAGGCCGAGCCGATCGCGCGCCTCGTACACCGCGGCGATGCGCGCGAAGAGCCGGCCGTTCTGGAAGATCTTGTCGTTGAAGGCGGCGAGCTTCGGTGCCATCTCGGTCTCGATGGCCTGGACCTTCGCGTCGTTCATCGTCGAGGTGTAGATGCCGTAGATGGTGCTGACCCGATCGAGAGTCAGGCCGGTCCTCTCCATCGCCACGATGGTGTTCTCGAACGTCGGGGCGTCCGGGCTCTGGGCGATGCGATCGATCTCCTCCAGGTTCTCGGCCATCGCGGCTTCCAGCGCCGGTGCGATGTCCTCGACCTTGAATTTCCCGAAGGGCGGGATCCCGCCGTACGGGCCCGACCAGGGCACGAGCAGCGGATTGTTCGCGTCGGGCGCCTTGGCCATCGCCTTGTCCGGTGCCGGCGGCTGCGTCGCGCAAGCCGCGGCGAGCGCCACCAATCCCACGATCACGGCGCTTCTGCGAAGATCGATCATCTGTCCTCTCCTCATCCGAAGATCCCGGCGGTCAGGCCGCCATCGATCGAGATCGTCTGACCCGTCACGTAGCCCGCGGCCTCGCCGCAGAGGAACACCACGAGCGGGGCGTATTCCGCGGGAGAAGCTGCACGTTTCATGGGGATGCCGGCCGCGGCGGCGGCCAACTTTGACGGGGTGTCGTAGAGGGACCGAAGCCGGTCGGTCTCCACCAGTCCGGTGGCGATGGTGTTGACCGTGATCCCCTCGGACGCGACTTCCGAAGACAGCGTCTTCAAGGCCGCGGTCACCGACGCGCGCAAGGCGTTGGACAAGACCATGCCTGCGAACGGCTGTTTCACGACGACCGACTCGAGCGCGACGATGCGTCCCCACTTTCGGGCGCGCATGCCCGGCAGGACGGCATGGACCAGCCGCAGCGCGCTCTGCAGCGTCAAAGCGTAGGCGGCGTCCCAATCGGCCGGCGCCGTCTGCGTGAACGTTCCCGGTTTCGGTCCGCCTCCGTTGACGATCAGCAGCTCCGCGGGGCCCATCTCCCGCTCGACCGATGCGGTCAGTCTCTGCAGCGAGACGGCATCCGTCAGATCGACGGTGAACGCCCGCGCCTCCTGCGCTCCGGCGGCCGTCGCGCGCCGGGCAACGTCCTCCAGCCGCTCGCGCCGCCGGGCGGCAACGGCGAGCCGGACGCCTTCGCGAGCGAGGCCGAGCGCTACCGCTTCGCCGATCCCCGAGCTCGCGCCCGTGACGAGCGCGACTTTTGCGCGGATGCCGAGATCCATGGCGCGTCTTACCTGCCGCGCAGGTACGCGTCATTCCCGCTCAGCCAGTCCTGGCGCGGCGGATCGAAGATGTCCACGTCGACGGTGTCCTCGAGCGCTTCCGCCGTATGAGGCAGGTTCGAGGGAATGGTGAGCACTTCGCCCGATCGGACGTCGACCTGCTGCTCGCCGTTCTCGCCGAGGTGAAAGCGCAGGGCCCCTTCCAGGACGTAGGTGATCTGCTCGTTCTCGTGCTGGTGGCGCGGCACCACGGCGCCCTTCTTCAGGTAGATGTGCGCGAGCATCATCCGATCGCCCGTGATCATCCGGCGGCCGATGCGCTCGCTCAGCTGCTCCGTCGGCATCGATTCCCACCGGTGCAGCATGGCTTTCCGCTCCATGTGGCGCTCCCCGTCTTGGAGCGCGGGACCATAGGAGCGTCGGCCGCCGCGGTCAATCGCGGGCGCTCCACTGACGGTCAGTGGAGCCGTCGGAACACTTCGAGCAAGAGCTCGAACAGGATCAAAAGGACAATCGTCACTTCCAGGAGCCACATGCGCCGGTCGCGGGCGACGTCGAGCACGAGCTCCAGCGCCTCCTGCACACCGTCGAGCTTCTGCTCCATCGTGGTGTAGCGATCGACCAGATCGAACTCGGCGCGGAGCTCGTCGTAGATCCGGTCCATCGCCGGATCGTCCCAGGTCGCGTCGGGCTTGTCGAGCAGGGCAAGGACCGTGAATACCTCGTTCCGCGTAGCGATCGCCTCTCCGATGAAGCGGTGGAGCCTGCGAATCTGCGCGGAGACCGAGCCGCGCTTCTCCAGCGGATCCACCAGCTCGACCGTCCGCGTGAAGAGCCCTGCAACGATCCGCTCGTAGTATTCGAGGGCAGCACTTTGCGCGACGATCAGCGCCACCACCGCGGCGCGGTCCTCCCCGAACTGATCGACGACGAGGCTGCCGGCTGCGATGTCCACGCGGCTCCCCGGCTCTTCCCGCACCGTGAAGCTTTCCCGGACGACCTGGGTGGTCAGACCCGGCCGCGCGCGATACAGGCGGGCCAGCTCGGCCTCGCGCCGTTCTGGCGTCACGTCGTGGAAGACGACTGCGCCGAAGGGATAGATGAAGATGCCTCCACCGTCTCCCGCCGCAAGCCGCATGTCGCGCAGGCCCAGCCTGGCCTCGGGATAGGAAGCGGCAAGCTCGCGCAGCGAGAGATTCTCCTCAAAGGCGACTGCCGCGAATTGGTGCGTCCGTGGAACCGTCATCGCGTAGATCTACCCTTTGCGCGGGCTCTCCGGCATCGTTTCGAACATGACCCTCCTGCAACGGATCGCGGCCCGCCTCGGCAACGACCGGTTCCTCAAGCTGATGCGTTTCTACCCACCGTATCTCGGCGCCGGCGTCTCCGTGACGCATGTCGCTCCCGACCTGACGGTCGTCGAGGTGGAGATGAAGCTCTCTGCCTGGAACCGGAACTTCGTCGGGACGCAGTTCGGCGGGTCGCTGTACTCGATGTGCGACCCGTTCTTCATGCTGATGCTGATGATGCAGCTCGGCGATGCGTACTCGATCTGGGACAAGAGCGCGTCCATCGACTTCCTCAAGCCCGGCCGTGGAACGGTGAAGGCGCGATTCGAGGTCTCGCGGGCGCGAGCGGACGAGCTTCGGGCGGAGATCGACGAGAAGGGGAAGATCAACCCGTCGTTCGAGGTCACCGTCACGGACGCGCAGGGCGAGCCCGTGGCGCGCGTGCGAAAAGTTCTCAGTCTGCGGCGAAACGATCGCACGCGCGCGGCGGCGTAGCGTTGGGAAGGTCACGGGATGGTCGCCACCCGCGGAGGTGGCATCCCGCCTGCCGATTGCAGGGAGGGACCGATCGTCGCGACCTCAGCGACGGTGAGCGCGGCAGCCAGGACCCAGAGGACGGCAAAGACGGCCGGACGAACCCAGAAGGAAAGCGTCTGCATGGCGGGCATCCTTTCGATCGAAACGCGGGCTGCGTGAGCCCGCGATGGAATGGTTGTCGCGCGGGCTCTGCGCGGCAATGCAAAGGAAGCCCGATCCGCGCCTTGAGATCCTTTGCGGATCGGAGGATCCTTTGCGGATCATGGCGATCTCGGAGCTCGGACGGCTCACCTCCATCGAACGGACCGCGAAGCTCGTCGCCGCGCTGCTCGCGGGACGCGACCTCACGCGCTCCGACCTGACCGCGCTGCTCGGCGTGCGCGTCGCCGCGATCGATCGGCAGCTCGAGGCGATCGGCCGGCACCTTCCGCTGGTGCGCGAGAAGAGGCGGGGGCGGATTCACGTTCGCGTGGATCGCTCCAGGGTGGCCGGCGGCGGCGAGCGCACTCCGATCGCGACGATGATCGCCGCCTGCGTCGGCGCGAGCCTCTCCCGGCTGTTCGAAGGAACCAGCTACGAGAAGGGCATGCGGGACCTGGTCCAGTACGTGAGCCGCGAGGCGATCCACCCGGAGCGGTTCCAGGACTACCGGCGGCAGTTCGTGTTCCTCGTCCGCGGCGGCGAGAAATCGCTGCCGGAAAAGGAGGAGCTGCTCGAGGAGGTCGTCGATGCGCTGCAGCGGCGCCATGGCCTGCAGATCCGGTACCGCGCGTTCGACGGCAGGCGGCAATCGCTGCGCATCGAGCCGCTCTCGCTCGCGGTCTACGATCACCAGCTCTACGTGATTGGCCGGCCGCGCGGCCGCGAGCCGCACCCCTACCGGTTCTCGCGGATCGACGCCGCCGAGTCGGTGGGCGGGACGTTCCAGTACCCGGACAAGGATCGCTACGATCCGGAGCGCGTGTTCGCCGACAGCTTCGGCATCTTCGTGGACGAGAAGTACCCCGTGCGCGTCGTCGAGGTCAGCCTGGCCCGCCGGTGGGCCACGTTCGTGCGCAGCCACCGCTGGCACCGCTCGCAGGAAGCGTTCATGCGCGGCGGCCGGATCCACGTCCGTATGCGCGTGCGTCTCTGCCCCGAGGTGGTCGCCTGGGTCCTCGCTTTCGGTGCCGACGTCCGCGTCGTCGGGCCCGCTGCGCTCCGCGAGCGCGTCGCGCGGATCGCCGGCCAGATGGCCAAGGCCCACCGCGCCTGAAGGTGCCGTCACTCCCCGCCGGGTCCCTCCGCGAGGGGGAAGCCCTCGCCGATCCACCCAGTCATGCCGCCGATCATCTTCTTCACCGGCCGGCCCAGCGTCGCGAGCCGGATCGCCGCCCGGTCCGCGCCGTTGCAGTGAGGACCCGAGCAGTAGACGACGAACAGCGTCTCGGGCGGGTACTGCTCGAGAGCGCGCGCAGTGATGCGCGCGTGCGGCAGACTGACCGCCCCCCGGGCGTGGCCGCGCCGGAAGAGCTCGGCGCTGCGGACGTCGAGCAGCACGAAACCGCCGCTCTCGAGCGAGGCGTGGACGTCCCAGCAGTCCGTTTCGAGCTCGAGAAGACGGCTGAAGTGGCGCAGGGCGTCGGCGGAGCTCAGCGCCGGGATTTCGGTGACCGGAGACCGCGAAGGCAGCGTCGGCATGTGGACCTCCCGTAGCCGCCGAGTCTGCCGTCCCCCGCACGAGCGCGCCGCTGGCAGTTCTGCCATGGTTCGGCAATACTCTGCCAATGCCGCCCCGGAACCGATCCGTCGCCGTTCTCGCCTACGACGGGCTCTGCACCTTCGAGTTCGCCATCGCCGTCGAGGTCTTCGCCCTGCGCCGGCCCGAGCTGGGTGTGCCCTGGTACGATTTCCAGGTCTGCGCCGCCGAGCGCGGAGCGTTGCGCGCCGAGGGCGGCGTGACGCTTCAGGTTCAGCGCGGGCTGCGCGCGATCGAGGGCGCAGGGACAGTGGTCGTCCCGGGGTGGCGGCGCAACCTCGACGAGCCGATTCCCGCATCGGTGCTGGCCGCGCTGCGGCGCGCGTACCGGCGCGGGGCACGGCTGGTCTCGATCTGCTCGGGTGCCTTCGTCCTCGCCGCCACCGGGCTTTTGGACGGGCTGCGTGCGACGACCCACTGGCGCTACGCGCGGACATTCGCCGAGCGGTTTCCGCGCGTGAAGCTCGTGCCGGACGTGCTCTACGTCGACGAAGGCCGGCTCTTGACCTCTGCCGGGAGCGCCGCCGGTCTCGACCTGTGCATGCACCTCGTGCGCAAGGACTACGGCGCGGCCATCGCCAACGAGGTGGCGCGGCGGCTGGTGATCGCTCCGCACCGCGAAGGCGGTCAGGCGCAGTTCGTCCCCGAGCCGATCGCGCCGACCGAGACGGGCTCGCCGCTGGCGCCGGCGCTCGACTGGGCGCTGCAGAACCTCCGCGAAGCCATCTCCGTGCGCCGCCTGGCGCGCCGCGCGGGAATGAGCGAGCGCACCTTCTGCCGGCGCTTCCATGCGCAGACCGGCACCTCGCCGGCGCGTTGGCTGATCGGCCAGCGCGTGATCGCGGCGCAGCGGTTGCTGGAGACGACGCTGCTGCCGGTGGAGGCGATCGCGGACCGCACCGGGATGGGCACCGCCGCCAACCTGCGCCATCAATTTCGCGCGCGCGTGCGGACCACCCCGACGCAATACCGGCGGACGTTCAGGGGAGCGCCGCAGCCCTTCATCGCCGGGCGCATCGAATAGATAGCGATGAAGATCACGATCAGGTTGACGGCCAGCAGGACCAGCGTGGGCGCCAGCAGGTAGCGCTGGTCCTCGATCTTCCGCAGGAGCAGCGCGACCACGGCGGAGATCATGATTGCGTTCACGTGGATCATCGTCGAGGTGCGGCGGTCTGCGAGCACCATCAGCTGCACGGTCATCTTGGTGAGGAAGTAGAAGACGCTCTCCACCGTCTTGCCGGCGCCCTTGGCGACCTTCGCTTCGTCGGCCTTCTGCGCCGCCGCCTCCTCCTGCTGCTTGCGGAGGAGCTTGTACAGCTTCATCAGATTCGCCTCGCGGCGCTGGTCGTACTCGATCTGCGCGTGGCGGGTCCGGTAGCGGTGGTGCTCGACGAACCCGATGCACTGCTGGGTCCATTACACGTCGGTGAACCGCTTCCCCGTCCTGCGCTCCTGCTCCAGCCGGAAGAGGTCCGCCTGGCGGATGAAGTCCTTGTCCGCCACCGGCGAGAGCAGCGCATCGTGCAGGACCTCGTGCAGGGGCTGGTCCTGCGCGGGCGCCTGGGCCAACTCGATGCAAGCGGCGACGGAGTCGATCAGTTCCTGCGGCTGGCTGCGGTCGGTGAGGAAGGCGCGCGCCAGCTCGACGCTCTTCTTCCGATCGCCGTCGGCCACGACCATATGCGGCGTCGTGGAACCAGGCTGCGAGGAGGACGATGCGGGTGTCGCCGTCGTCCAGCCGCGACTCCTTCGCGATCTCCTTGCAGGCGGCGACGACGTGCCGGCTGCGCTTGAAGCAGTGGAACAGCAGCGCATTGCCGGCGCTCGCCGTCCGGAAGAGGTCGAAGACGTGCTCGGCGGCCTGCCGTACGATCCCTTTGTCCTGCTTGCCCATGATGGCGAGCGCTGCAGGCGCCGTGCCGAACCATTCAGGCGGCCCGGCCGATGACGAAGCGCAGCTGCTCGGGTTCGTCGGTGCGGGTGACGCGGAACGACCAGCACCTCTACATGACGACAACCCCGACGCCCCTGCCGGAAGATCCGGCAGTGGGCGCCGGTGCTCATCCGGCCGAATGCACGTCGACGGGAATGCCGCTGAAAGCAGCGTTGCCGCAGAGCCCGTCCACCGATTGCTCGTCGGTCAGATCGTTCAGGCTTGCACCGGCATGCTGGCCGGCGATGGAGAGCGCGGTACCTGCGCGGGAGTGTCCCCACCCATGGGGCAGGCTCACCACGCCGGGCGAGACGTCCGCGGTGACGCTGACCGCGACTTCCACGCTGCCGGCACGCGACGAGATCCGCGCGCGGTCCCCAGCTTTCAACCCGCGCGCCGCCGCATCCTCCGGATGGATGAGCAGCAGGCAGCCCGGCGGCCCTTTCACAAGGCGCAGGCTGTTGTGCATCCAGGAGTTGTTGCTGCGCAGCGCACGGCGGCCGATCAGGACCAGGCCGTTCGAGCCTCGCCTGAGGCTCGCTTCGAGCCGCGCCAGATCGCGCAGGAAGATGGCGGGCGCGAGCTGCAACCGCTTCCCGTTCGCCGAAAGCCGCGCGGAAAGCTGCGGCTGCAGCGGCCCGAGATCGATGCCGTGCGGGCTGGCTTCGAGCTTGCGGAGCGACAGCTTGTGCGGGCCGAAGCGAAGCAGCAGGTCGAGCACCCTGCGCTCCCCGAGCAGGCGCATCGCCCGCAGCACCGCACCGCGCGCGCGGCCCGGGCGGCCTCCGCCGTGCCGGCGGATGCTCAGGGCCAGATCGAGCAGCACCTCGAAGTCGCCGCGAACGCCGGGGGGAGGCGCCACCAGGGCCTTGACGTAGCGCGCTGCGTTCCGGACGGCGAGCGCATAGAAGATGAGATCGAAGTGGTCGCGCTCGAATCCGAAGCTGGTAGGGAGGATGAGGTTCGCATGCCGGGTGGTCTCGTTTCGATACACGTCGATCGAGACCATGAACTCGAGCCCCGACAACGCGCGATCCAGCCGTGCGCCGTTGGGAGTCGACAACACGGGGTTGCCGGCGAAGGTGACGAGCGCCCGGATGCGGCCCTCGCCCTCCGTCTCCATCTCCTCGGCCATCGTCGCTGCGGGCAATTCGCCGCCGAACTCGGGTAGCCCGCGCACGCGACTCCTCCACAAGCCGAAGTGCCCGCGATCGCCTATCCGCGCAGAGAGACCGACGACGTCGGCTGCCGGCGTGGTGAACATGAAGCCGCCTTCGCGGTCCAGATTGCGGGTCACCGCGTTTAGCGCGATCACCAGCCAGGAGGCGAGCGCCCCGAACTCCTGCGTGCTGGTCCCGACGCGGCCATAGGCCACGGCGGCCGGCGCGGAAGCAAAGGCGCGCGCCAGGTCGCGAATGACTGGGGCCGGGATGCCCGTGCGCTCCGCCACTCGTTCCGGGGGAAAACCGGCTACGGCTTCGCGCAACTGCTGCAGGCCGTCGGCGGAAGGCAGCGGGCGATCGCGTTTCTCCTCGAAGATGACCTGGATCATCGCGAGAAGCAGGAGCGCATCGGTCCCCGGACGGATGGGCAAGTGCTGGTCGGCGATGGCGGCCGTTTCCGTGCGCCGGGGATCGACGACCACCAGCCGGCCTCCTCGCCGGCGCAGCTCATCGAGCCGGCGCGAGATCCCACCGGCGGTCATCAAGCTTCCGTTGGAGGCGAGCGGATTCGCGCCCAGCATGAGGAAGAAGCCGGTCCGATCGACGTCGGGGACGGGCAGCATCAGCTGGTGCCCGAACATCTCCAGCGCGGCCAGCATCTGCGGCAGCTGGTCGACGGAGGTCGCCGAGAAGCGGGCCCGCGATCCCAGGGCGCGCGAAAAGAGCGGAATTCCCAGTAACGCGGCGTAGGAATGGACGCTCGGGTTCCCGATGTACACGCCGACGGCGTTGCGGCCGTGCTTGCGCTGCACCTGCGCGAGGCGATCGCCGGCCTCGTCGAGAGCCGCTTCCCACGAGACCGGTTGCCAGCGTGTGCCTTCGCGCCGCTGCGGCTCGCGAATGCGATCGGGATCGTCCTGGACATCGACGATCGCGGCCGCTTTGGGGCAGATGTGCCCGCGGCTGAAGGGGTCGTCCGGGTCGCCGCGCACGCTCTGGATCGAGGCGCCTTCCATCTCCACCGCGAGCCCGCAGACCGCCTCGCAGAGCATGCAGGTGTGGAGCCGCTTCGCCATCGGCGGGCCTTCTAGCACGGCTGCGTTCCGATGTGCGGAACGGACGGCCGCAGGGGCTCGACTGTGCGCCGGACCGCTGTCAGAATATCCCTTCGCCGCCTCGGTTTCTTCCTACCTTCGGGGGTCCCATGCCTCGCCCGCTCATCGTCGCCGCGGCCGCCGTTCTCGCCATCGCGCCCGCCGCTCTCGCGCAGGACAACATCAAGATCGCCATCGTCGGACCGATGGCCTTCGCCCAGGGAGAGAACGCGTGGGCGGGCGCCGAGATGGCTCGCGACGAAGTCAACAAACAGGGCGGCATCGCCGTCGGCGGCAAGAAGTTGAAGGTCGAGCTGGTGCGCGTGGACACCAACGAGATCCAGTCCGTCTCCGACGCCACCAACGCCATGGAGCGCGCGATCACCCGCGAGAAGGCCGACTTCGTCATCGGCGGGTTCCGCTCCGAGGCGGTGCTCGCGATGCAGGAAGTGGCGATGGACAACAAGAAGATCTTCCTCGGTTGCGGTGCCGCCGACGCCAAGCTGGGCGCCAACGTGGAGAAGAACTACGACCGGTACAAATACTGGTTCCGCGTCGCGCCACTCAACTCCCCGGGTCTGGGCAAGACGCTCTTCGCGGTCCTCGGCACGATCGCCGGGCAGATCCGCGCGGATCTGAAGAAGGAGACGCCCAAGGTCGCCATCCTCGCCGAGAAAGTGATTTGGACCGAGGCGATCGTGAAGGCGGCGCAAGCCAACCTTCCCAAGATGAAAATGGAGGTGGTGGGCCTCTGGCAGCCGTCGCCGGTCGCCACCGACGTGACCGCCGAGCTGGCGGCCATCGATCGGGCCGGCGCCGACATGGTGTTCACCGCACTCTCCGGGCCGGTCGGGATCGTGGTGGGCCGGCAGATGGGCGAGCGCAAGATGCGCGCGGTGGCGTTCGGCATCAACGTCGAGGCGCAGAAGGACGGCTTCTGGGACGCCACCGCCGGCAAGGGCAACTTCGTGGCGACGCTCGACACCTACGCAGAGGTGGAGATGACGCCGAAGATGATCCCCTTCGTCAAGGCGTTCAAGGAGCGCTTCCACAAGTCGCCCACCTACAACGCCGGCACCTACGACGCCATCGACCTGCTCAAGACCGCCATCGAGAAAGCGGGCACCACCAACGCCGACAAGCTCGTCCCGATCCTCGAGCAGACGCAGACTGTCGGCACCGGCGCCTTCCTTGAATTCGACAAGTCGCACGATCCGGTCTGGGGCCTCGGCAAGTACACGGGCATCGCCGTGCAATGGCAGAACGGGAAGAAGGTCCCCTTCTGGCCGCCCGAAGTGAAGGGGATGAAGAAGTTCGGGCTCCCCGGCGAGAGCTGACCGGCGGATGTTCCAGGACATCCTCGTCACCGGCCTGGTGAACGGCAGCGCCTACGCGCTCCTGGCCATCGGCTTCTCGCTCGTGTTCGGCGTGGCGCGCATCGTCAACATCGCCCACACCGCCTTCTACATGCTGGCGGCGTACTGCCTCTACGCGCTGCTGGTGGGCTTCGGGCTGGGTATGCTCCTCTCGGGCGTCGCAGCGGTCGTCTCGGTCACGCTGCTCTCGCTCGTCTGCTATCGGCTGGTGATCGAGCCAATCCGCCAGCACGAGGCGGCGGTGCTCATCTCCACCATCGCGCTGGCGCTCATCTTCCAGGAGACGATGCTGCGCCTCTTCGGGGGCAACTATCTGGGAATTCCCTCGGCGATCGGGGGCATCGTGAACGTGGCCGGCATCGCCATCCCCTGGCAGCGGCTGCTGATCCTGATCGTCGCCGGCGCGATGCTCGCCTCAATCTGGTTCCTGCTCTATCGCACACGCCTCGGGCTCGCCATCCGTGCCACCGCCAACGACCTCGAGGTCGCGAATCTCATGGGCATGGACGTCAACCGTGTCGCCATGGCGACCGTCGCCATCTCGGTTGCGCTGGCCGCGGTGGCGGGAGTGTCGGTGGCGCCGGTGTTCGTGGTCGACCCGTTCATGTGGCTCGCGCCGCTCGTCACCGTGCTCTCCATCGTCGTGCTCGGCGGCCTCGGCAGCATCCACGGCAGCGTCATCGGCGCCCTGGTGATTGGTTACGTCGAAGCCATCACGGTCTTCGTCCTGCCGCAGGGGGCCTTCCTCAAGGGCGCGGTGGCGCTGTCGATCATGGTCATCGTCCTCCTCGTCCGTCCCGAAGGGCTCTTCGGCGTGGCCTTCGAGGAGGAGCGCTGACGGCGCCGACCTTCCTCGTCCGCCGCGCCTGGGCGCAGCTGCGCGGCGAGGTCCTGGTGTTGCCCTCGCGCACGCTCGCCGCGATCTGGGTGGTTGCGGTCGTCGTGCTCCCGCTCGTGCTCCCGGATCCGTACGTGCTGCGGGTGGCTGCGATGACCTGCATCTTCGCCGCCTTCGCCGCCAGCTGGGATCTCCTGGCGGGATATGCCGGGCAGGTCAACTTCGGCCACGCGCTCTTCTTCGGCGCGGGAGCCTACTCGAGCGCGTTGCTCTCGCTGCGCCTTGGCTTCTCCCCCGTCGTCGCTGTCGGCACCGGAGCGCTCATCGCTACCGCGATCGGACTTTGCGTGGGCTATCTCTGCCTGCGGTTGCGCGGCTCGTACCTGTCGCTCGCGACCCTCGCGTTTCCACTCATCCTCATCGGGGTGCTCTTCGCCTTTCCTGACTTCTCGGGCGGCGAGCTGGGGATCACGGGCCTGCAGCCGCTCGCCACTTCGCGCGTCGGCAACTACTACGTCGCCGCCGTTGCCATGCTTGGGGTCGTGTTCGGCATCTGGGCCTTGGCCGACTCCAGGATGGGGCTGATCCTGCACGCCATCCGCGACGACGAGCTGGCGGCGCGAGCCTCCGGGATCGACACGACGCAGTACAAGCTCGCCGTGTTCGGCATCTCGGCGGCCGCGGCCGGAATCACCGGCGCGCTCTACGCCCATTTCATGCGCGGCGCCGGCCCCTCGACGCTCGAAACCGCGCTCTCCTTCCAGGTGGTGATCTGGGGGGTGTTCGGAGGGCTCGCCACCATCTACGGCCCGGTCACCGCGGTGTTCGTGCTCTACCCGCTGACCGAGTGGCTGGGCAGCTTCAGCGCCTTCGGCGAGCTGCGGCTGCTCATCTTCGCCGTGGTGGTGCTCCTGGTGTTGCTCTTCATGCCGCGGGGGCTCACCCCCTGGATCCGCGACCGGATCGAGACGAAGTGCCCGCGCTGCAAGCAGCAGAACCCCGCCTGGCGCGACGTCTGCCGCGTCTGCACGGCTTCCCTTCACACGGCGTAGGGCCCCCGCTCAGAGCCCCAGGTAGCCGGCGCGCAGCGTCTCGTTCGCCATCATCTCCGCCGCGGTGCCCTCGGCGATGATGCGCCCCTGCGAGAGCACGTAGTTGCGCTTCGCCATGCGGAAGACCTGCGCCACCTCCTGCTCCACGAGCAGGACCGGGGTGCCCTCCGCGTGGATCTTCCCGATGGCGGCGAACAGTTCCTCGCGGACGCGGGGCGCGAGGCCGAGCGATGGCTCGTCGATCGCCAGCAGCTTCGCCTCGTACATCAGAGCGCGCGCCGTCGCGAGCATCTGCTGCTCGCCGCCCGACAGCTTCCCCGCCAGCTGCCTTTTGCGCTCCGCGAGCCTGGGAAACAGCGCATACGATCGATCGAGGCTGCGCCGCGTCCCCGCCGGGCTGTGCGACAGGTACGCGCCTGCCAGCAGGTTCTCCTCCACCGTCAGCTCGCGGAACGGCCGCCGCCGCTCGGGGCAGTGGACCAGGCCGCGCTTGCGGATCTCATGCGCCGGCAGGCCCTCGATGCGCTCTCCCGCGAGCCGCACCTCTCCCTCGAGAACGATGTCGCCGTCTGCGCCGCGCTTCATCCGCTCCTCGAAGCGGACCAGCCCGGAGATGGCGCGCAGCAGCGTGGACTTGCCGGCGCCGTTCGGTCCGACGAGGCCCACGAGCTCGCCCTCGTCCACGCGCAGCGACACCCCGTTGAGGATCACCGCCTTGTCGTAGCGGACGGCGAGGTCTTTCACCTCAAGGAGCGGCATGCGCGGACCCCAGGTACGCTTCCACCACCTTCGGGTTCTTCACGATCTCCGCCGGCGCGGCGTCGGCCAGCACCTCGCCGTGGTCCATCACGATCACCCGGTCGGCGATGGACATCAGCTCTTTCAGCTTGTGCTCGATCATCACCACGGCGGGCCCTTCTGAATGCAACCGTCCGAAGCGGCCGCCTTTGTGCAGCCGTTTGATCGAGCGCGCGAGCAGCTCCGATTCCGCGGGATTGAGGCCGCCGAGAGGCTCGTCGAGCAGCAGCAGCTCCGGTTCGGTGGCGATGGCGCGCGCCACCTCCAGCCGCTTCAGGTCGCCCTGCGAGAGCGCCGAGGCCGGCTCGAGCGCCTGGTCGGCGATTCCGACGAACTCCAGGGCGTCCATCGCCTTCGCATCGATCTTCCGCACCCAGTCGCCACGGGCATGCGCCCTCGGCGCGAGCAGGGGGACCATTACGTTGGCGACGATGGGCAGGTGGCGGAACGGCCTCGTGTTCTGGAAGGTGCAAGCGATACCGCGGTTCACGACGTCCCACACGCGCAGCGAGCTGATGTCCTCGCCGTTGAAGATCACTTTTCCGCTGTCCGCGCGCAGGACGCGCGTGATGAGCCTCAGGAGAGTGGTCTTGCCGGCGCCGTTCGGGCCGATGAGCCCCACGATCTGGTCCCGGCGCAGCTCGAAGCCGACGTCGTTGACGGCGAGCAGCCCGCCGAAGCGACGGGTGAGGCGCTCTACGCGGAAGAACGGCTCCGCCATTCAGGCCGCCGGGCCGTCGTCGCGCAGCTCGCGGCGCGAGACCTTCCCCACGTCGGTGCGCGGCAGCTCGCCGCGGAACTCGATCGTCTGAGGCACCTTGTATTCGGCGAGACGCTCGCGGCAGTACGCCTTGATCTCGTCCTCGTCGACCTTTCCGCGCGCGTCGGCCTGCAGCACCACGATGGCCTTGATCCGGTGTCCGAAAGCCGGATCGGGAACTCCGATCACTCCGGCCGCTTTCACGTGGGGATGCGCGTAAAGGACCTCCTCCACGTCCTTGGCGAAGACCGAGTACCCCTTGCATTTGATCAGGTCCTTCGAGCGGTCGTAGAAGTGGAAATAGCCCTCGTCGTCCATGCGGACGATGTCGCCGGTCCTCAGCCAGCGCCGCCCATCCCGCTCCAGGAATGCGCGCGCGGTCTCCTCCGGGCGCCGCCAGTAGCCAGCCATCACGCTCGGTCCCGACAGCACGAGCTCACCGATCTCGCCGGGCGGGACGAAGGCGAGCGATTCCGGCTCGATCACCGCCGCCAGCACGTCCGGTACGGGGCAGCCGAACGAGCCAGCCTTGGGGCGCTGCACGGGATTGACGTGGCTCATGGCGCAGGTCTCGGAGAGCCCATACCCCTCGGTGATGCTGGAGCCGGTGCGCCGCGCCCACCCCTTGGTGGTGGTCTCGTGCAGGGTGTCGGCGCCGGAGAGGACCAGCTTGAGCCGCCTCCAGTTCACCTTGTCGGTGTCCTTGTGGTCCTTGAGGTACTCGAAGAGCGTGGGCACGCCGAAGAACACCGTGGCCTGGTAACGCTCCATGGCGGAGAGGATCGCCTCGGTGTCCGGACAGGTGAAGAGGACGAGCAAGTGTCCCTGGGCGAGGCCGTTGAGCATGATCACGATCTGCCCGTAGATGTGGAAGAAGGGCAGGAACGCGACCACCACTTCCTTGCCTGAGACAAACGCCGGGAACGTCGCTTTCGCCAGCGCCTGCGCCGCGACCATGTTGGCGTGGGTGAGCATTACGCCCTTCGGATGGCCGGTGGTGCCGCCGGTGTACGGCAGGGCGGCGAGGTCGGCGTTCGCGTCGATGCTGACTTGTGGCGGACGCGGCGGGTACTTCTTCAGCAGATCCTGGAGCCAGTGCAGGTTTGCCGCGGGCCGGATCCGGGGTGCGCCGAGATTGACCTCGGGGAACAGCCGCGCGAGCGCGGTCTTGCCGAGCAGCCGCTTCAGCGGCGGAAGGAACTCGCCCACGCTGGTGACCACGACCGCGTCGAGCGGCGCGCCGCACTTTGCCACCTTCTCGTAGAGCAGGTCCTGGCAGACCACCACGCGCGCGCCGCTGTCCTCGAGCTGATAGCGGACCTCGTGGCTCGTATAGAGCGGGCTGATGCTGGTGACGGCGGCGCCGCACTTGAGGGCGGCGAAGTACGCGATCACGAACTGCGGGCTGTTGACGAGATAGATGGCGACCCGGTGGCCCTTTCGGACACCGAGCTCCGCCAGAGCGCAGGAGAGCCTGTCGATGGCATCGCTGAGCTCGCGATAGGTGATGCCGCGGCCGTAGAAAACCAGCGCATCGCGTCCCGGCCACCGGGCTGCCGCCTCGTCGAAGAGCTGGAACACCGGGCGCGCCTGGAACTCGACGGACGACGGTACTCCGGGCTGGTAGAACTTCACCCACGGCCTCGAGAGGTAGAGCTGCAGGGGGTCCATGGCGGGAGGAAACCAGAAAAGCTTGCGTCCGTCACCCTGTCGGCGCGGCGCCGGCCGGTGTAATGGAGACGCGCCCGTCTGCCGCGGGAGGAAACCGTGGAGCCCATCTGGAAGAAGCACTGGCCGGCGACCGTGCACGAGGCGTCGATCCGCCTGCCCGAAGAGCCGTTGACGGCCATCCTCGCGCGCCAGGCGAAGCGCGTGCCCGATCGTCCGGCGATCCACTTTTACGGGCGCGCCGTCAGCTTCGCCGAGCTCGACTCGGCGGTGGGCCGCTTCGCGGGCTTCCTGCAGGCTCGCGGGCTTTCACCCGGCGACCGCGTCGCCATCTTCCTGGAGAACTCGCCGCAGTTCGCCATCGCCTACTACGGCACGCTGCGCGCCGGCGGCGTCGCGGTGTGCCTGAATCCGATGCACAAGGCGGTCGAGCTGCTCCACGAATTCGATGACTCCGGGGCGCGTGTCCTCGTCACCACGAATGAAGCGTACTTGGTGGTCGAGCCGATCCGGACGCAGACGAAGCTCGACACCGTGGTGCTGACCGAGTACCGCGACTTCCTGCCCGAGACCCCGACGCTACCGCCGCCGCCCCCGTTCCTGGAGAGCAACGGCGGGCCGCGGCCCGGCACCGAGCCGCTGCTGGACGTCCTGCACTCCGCTCCCGAGCTGAAGACGCAGGTCCCGCGGTCGCTCTCCGATACCGCTTTGCTGCAGTACACCTCCGGCACGACCGGCACCGCCAAGGCAGCGGAGATCACGCACGGCAACCTGGTTTCGAATTGTGAGCTGCAGCACGTCTACATAGGCTCGGGCGACGACGACGTGGGGCTCGGCGTCCTGCCCTGGTTCCACATCACCGGGATGGAATGCCAGATGAACATGATGGCGTACATGGGCGCGACGCTCGTGGCCATCGGCCGCTTCGATCTCGTCACCGTGCTCCGGGCCATCGAGACGTATCGCTGCACACGGACCACCTTCATCACCACCGTGAACGTGGCGGTGGTGAATTTCCCGAAGACGAAAGAGTTCGATCTCTCCTCGCTCCGTCAATGCTACTCGGGCGGAGCGCCGGTGCCGCCCGCGATCGCGCGGCGTTGGGAGGAGATCACCGGACACAAGCTGATCGAGGGTTACGGGCTGTCGGAAACGACTGCCCCGACGCACATCAACCCGCCGCACCGGCCCAAGTACGGCACGGTCGGCGTCGCGCTGCCGCTGACGGAGGTGCGGGTGGTGGACGTGAACGATCCTGGGACGGAGCTGGAAATCGGCAAGTCCGGGGAGATCGCCGTGCGTGGCCCCCAGGTAATGAAAGGCTATTGGCGGAACCCCGAAGCGACTCGCCGGGCATTCCACGACGGTTGGTTTCTCACCGGCGATATTGGCCGCGTCGACGAGGAGGGCTACTTCTCCATCGAGGAGCGCAAGAAGGACATGCTGAAGGTATCCGGCTTCAGCGTCTTTCCCGCGGAAGTGGAGGCGATCATGTACCGTCACCCGGCCGTCGCCGAGGTGGCCGTCGTCGGCGTCGCCGATCCCTACCGCGGCGAGGATCCGCTGGCGTTCGTGGTGCTGAAGCCCGACGCCAAGGGCAACGTCAGCGAGGACCAGATTGTCGATTGGTGCCGGACGAACATGTCCGTGTACAAGGCGCCGCGGCAGGTCCGCTTCATCGATGCATTGCCCAAGACCGCTACTGGCAAGGTGCTCAAGCGCGTCCTGCGCGAGCAGACGGCGCTCCTGAAAGGAAAGTGAGCCGTGAAAGCTCTTCTCTGCCGCGAATATGGACCCATCGAGCGGCTGAAGGTGGAAGAAGTCCCTTCGCCCCGGCCTGGTCCGACCGAGGTGGTCGTCGAGGTGAAGGCGAGTTCCCTAAACTTCCCTGACGCGCTGCTGGTGCAGGGCCTCTACCAGGTGAAGCCGCCGTTGCCCTTCTCACCCGGGATGGAGCTGGCAGGGATCGTGAAGGACGTCGGAGCCGGCGTCCGCGGCGTGAAGAGCGGCGACCGCGTCGTCGCTTCACCGGGCCGGGGTGGATTCGCGCAGGAATGCGTCGTCCCTGCCGACCGGCTCTCTCCGCTGCCGGCGGGGATGGACTTCGAGACCGGATCGGCATTCGTGCTCACCTACTGCACGTCGCTGCACGCGCTCAAGGACTGCGGCCATCTCCAGCCCGGCGAGACGCTGGTGGTCCTGGGGGCGGCGGGCGGGGTGGGCACCTCGGCCATCGAGGTGGGCAAGGCGATGGGAGCGAAGGTCATCGCGGCCGCGTCCAGCGAGGAGAAGCTCGCGTTCTGCAAGGAACTCGGCGCCGACGACGGCATCGACTACGAGAAATCCGACCTCCGCCAGCGCATCCTCGACCTGACGCGAGGGAAGGGCGCCGACGTGGTCTACGATCCGGTGGGCGGCGCGCACACCGAAGCGGCGCTGCGCGCGACGGCGTGGCGCGGGCGGCTGCTGGTCATCGGGTTCGCCTCCGGCGTCATCCCGCAGGTCAAGCTGAACCTGGCGCTACTCAAGGAACGATCGCTGGTGGGCGTGTACTGGGGCGACTGGACGCAGCACGATCCAGAAGGGCAACGCCGCAACGTCGAGCAGCTGGCGGCGTGGTTCGCTCAGGGCAGGATCAAGCCCGCAATCAGCGAGCGCGTCTCTCTCGAAGAAGCGCCCGGGGCGATGGTGCGGCTACTGCAGCGCAAGGTGAAGGGGAAGGTAGTGGTGGTCCCCGGCGCCTGATCCGCAGACGTCGCAAGACCTCGACGATGCACGCCGAATCGAGCGCAGAGGCCCGGACCAGATCCGCTCCTAGAAAAGCGAGGTCGGGTCGAGCACCGACTGTAGCGCGTAGCCTGGCTGGCCGGAACTGCCAAACGGGCTTCGCGAGAAGACAGGCGCTCCAGGGGGTACTTCCCCTCCCGCACCGCCGTTTCCTCCCGAGCCGCCCCCTCCGTTACCGCCGGAGCGGAGCGGCGCGGAGACGGGCACGGCGTTCGTTCCGGGGGCACCGCCCCTGACGATGATCGAGCCACCGGCCGTGGTGATCGCCGGGGCGAGCAGATGTGCAATGCCACCTCCGCCACCTCCGCCGAACCCAGAAGCAAAATTGCTCGGGGCGCCGTCGCCCCCCGATACATCGATGGTGCCCGCGTTGATGACGCTGGTCTTCGATGCCAGGATCACCACGCCGCCACCGCCTCCTCCGGCTCCTCCACCGACATCATTGATGTTGGCGCCCTTGCTGCCAGCAGCCAAGATGGATGCTCCCGCCACGTTGACGATGCCGCCCATCGCCAGGACGGTGAAGGACCCGCCGCCGCCGTTGACAAAGCCAGCGCCAGAGCCGCCACCTTGGAGGCCGGGGTGCAGGACGGTGCGGGCCTGCAACTCGAGCAATCCCTTGCCGTACATGCCGCCCAGCCGCAGGATCGAGTCGTCCCCCACGTCGCCCACTGCCGGCAGCATGGAAGCGACTCCAATCGCGGGCGGACCGATGCGCGCGGCCACGATCGGTAGCGAGCCGGGTCCAACCGAGATTCCCCAGGCAGCGTTTCCACTGTCGACGACGATCACGCCGCGGTTGGTGAACGTTCCAGTGCACCGGATCGTCACGCCGCTCGGGATGTAAAGGCCCGCTCCGGCAGCCACCGTGAAATCGGTGAATTGAAGATTGAGCGCGACCGCCGGGAGAGGGCTGTAGACCCAATCGGACTCGGCCGCCGAGTCAATGGTGTGCGCCCCGGCTGACCCATCCCCGTAGATGCGCAGGCTGCCGTCCTGGCCGGCGCGGCCGTCCGTGCCTGCGGGGCCAGCAGGTCCCGTGGCCCCGGTGGGACCGGGACGGCCGGCGGGTCCCTCAGGGCCGGCCGCTCCTTGAGGTCCCGCAGGTCCTTGGGGCCCAGTGGCGCCTGCGGGACCGGTGGGCCCGGCCGGGCCTGCGGGTCCTGAACTGGTCGTGCCGGTGCCCGAGCAAGCAGCAAGGAGCAATGCTGCAATCAGAGCAGGACACGTCGGAGAAGCGGGCCGTCGAAATGCCATGTAGTGTCTTTCGCTGAATGGATGAAAATGAATGGAGTGTGAATCTCAGCGGAATCCACGCAGTAGTGTCAAGTGCACCGATGCGGAAGAGCCGCAAGCGACGAGATGCTCACGAGCGCCACTGCACCGGACCGCAAACGCATGTCGCCCGCCGGCCTCAAAGCCTTCGCAGCGCGCTCCGACGACCGCTCCGTCATCTACTCCTACGAGCAGCGCAAGCACGCGCAACTCGACCCTGCCGACGACAAACGCTTCCGCACCAAAGCGAAAGCGTGGAAGTTCTTTCAGGCGCAGCCGCCCGGCTACCGCCAAATCACGCTCTGTTGGGTCAGCAGCGCGAAGAAACCCGAGACGCGCCAGAGACGCCTCGCCAGGCTCATCGATTACTCGATCCAGGAGAAGCGCATCCCACGGCTCACGCCGCCCGAGACGAAATAATCGCCGACGTCGATCTGCGACCCTGAGCACTGCAGCGCGGCACCATCGGTGCTGTCCTGGTCGCGATTGGCAAACGTCAGGCGACGCAGCTCTGTCGAAACCACCTCGCCGCTCCGGGCGTAACCGGGACATGACCATTAGAATCAGTCTTGGCGCAGGAGTCTGCTGCCTGCTCGCTGCTATCTCATTGGCGCGGGCGGAGCCCGCAACCTCCGGGAAGACCACCATGGACGCTTTCCACAAGCCTTCCGACACAGAGTTGAAAAAGCGGCTGACGCCCGAGCAGTACCGGGTGACCCAGCACGAGGGTACGGAGGCGCCCTTCCGCAACCCCTATTGGGACAAGCACGAAGCAGGAATCTACGTGGATCTCGTCTCCGGCGAGCCGCTCTTCAGCTCGCTGGACAAGTTCGATTCGGGAACGGGCTGGCCCAGCTTCACCAGACCGCTCGAGCCGGAGAACATCACCACCAGGACCGACCACGTGCTCTTCATGCGCCGCACCGAAGTCCGCTCGCGGCTCGCGGATTCCCACCTCGGCCACGTCTTCGAAGATGGCCCTGCGCCGACGGGCCTGCGGTACTGCATGAACTCCGCCTCGCTTCGCTTCGTTCCGGTGGAGAGGCTGGATGCGGAGGGGTACGGCAAGTACCTGCCACTGTTCGAGAAGGCGGGGGCGAAGTGAACCTCGGACTGTGGGTGGCCGCGCTGGCCGGCGTCGTGCTCGCGATCGCGGCAGCGAGCATCGCTCCCGCGCGACGCGGAAACGGGAAGAACCTCATGATCGGAAATCCCGCCTGCGGCAAGAATCCGGGAAATGCCGGCCACGGCACGCCCCTGGTCGCGACCGGCAAGAACCAGTTGGCCGTCTTCGCTCAAGGCTGTTTCTGGGGCGTCGAGGAGCGGCTGCGCAAAGTCCCAGGTGTCATCGCGACGGCGGTAGGCTACGCCGGCGGGCAGGCCGCGAATCCGTCCTACGAGGAAGTGTGCCGCGGGTCCACCGGCCACGCCGAGGCGGTGTTGGTCGAGTTCGATCCGGCGAAGGTTTCCTACGCGCAGTTGCTGCACTTCTTCTGGGAGACGCACGATCCGACCAGCGGAAACGCGCAGGGCCCCGACCGCGGGACGCAATACCGATCGGCCATTTTCACCTTTGGGGCCGAGCAACAGAAGGAAGCGGCGGCGTCGCGCGAGGAGGCCCAGAAGGGCTTGCGTGATCCGATTACGACCGAGATCGCGCCGGCCGGGCCGTTCTGGATCGCCGAGACTTACCACCAGCAATGGGACGAGCGGCACGGCAGCTTGTCTTGCCCGCTGCCGCACCGCGCGCGCCGCAACTAGCGGGGCGTGCTGATTCAGCGGGCAACCGGGTCCACCGGATCCTGGTCCGGCGTCGGCGGTCGGTTCTTCCAGATTGCGTCCTTCTGACGCTCGTCGAGCTTTCGAGCGCCGACCTCACCCAACTCGCCCGCGTCGTCGATCTTGGGTGGCGGCGGTTCGTTCGCCGGATCCGGCGTGCCGATACGGTCCGGCTTGTCGCCGTTGCCTTGGGCCATGAGGGACTCCTTTCCCAAAGAAGCTCAACCGATGACGGGTTCCGTGCAACAGGCGCGGGCTTCGCCGCCCGTAGGCGGAACAAGGCTGCAGGCGGCCGATGGATCCATGCGACACTTTGAAATCGTGGACGAAACGAG